>Ga0316226_1001824_pt1 | contig 21486 bp, 11 predicted proteins | sample TBH18017metaG_FD_206009 | JGI IMG/M metagenome (GOLD analysis project Ga0316226, IMG submission 206009) | Freshwater microbial communities from Trout Bog Lake, Wisconsin, USA - TBH18017 | ecosystem: Environmental > Aquatic > Freshwater > Lake > Hypolimnion/Profundal zone | place: USA: Wisconsin...
GTAATGCCGGCTTGCAGGCAGGCGCGGAGGCGGCTGCGCAGGGGCGAAGGCCGACAGAAAGCCGTACCCCAGCGCCAGCGTGAAGAGCCCGAAGAGCCCCACACCGGCGGCCGTGCGCCAGAACGATTTGGCCGTGAGTGGCATCATGGCGTCAGAATCGAGTAGAGCGAGGAGAAGCCGTGCGCCTGCAGCCAGGCGCCGTGGATCAGGATCAGCAGATACCCGGTGCAGGTGCCCAGGAAGACGCCGACGAAGAACGGCTGCAGCTTCTCGCGCACCGTGGCCGCGCCGCCCAGGCGCACCACCGTCAGGCGCACCACCCAGGCGGTCAGCGCATTGCCCCAGACATAGCCCATGAAACTGGTGCTGCCCAGGATAAAGCCGATCGGATGGAACCAGAAGCCGGAGAAGAACTGGCGCAGCAGAGCCAGGCATGCGGCCACCGCAGCCGCGGCGCCGCATGCGATCCAGGCCGGCTGCGCACCACCGGCCACAGCGCCGTGCAGGCCGAACAGGCGGCTGTTGGCCGCCGAGAGGTCCTGGTTGTAGGCAGAAAAGTACCAGCTCTTGGAGTCGAACGCCCACTGGTAACGGCTCGCATTGCCGCCCAGGGCGTAGGCGTTGGAGAGGAAGACCCAGCCGCCGATCACCATGCCGCCCAGCACACCCAGCGCCGCGCAGTATGCCAGGTGACGGGGCGTGACGTTCCAGCGCCGGCCGAGACCGAGGAGCTCCATCTGCGCGCCGGGAATCAGAAAGAAGACGGTCGGCGCCACCATGAAGCTGACGATGTAGGCGAAGATCATGGCCTCCGAGCCAAAGCGCCAGACCCCGCCCAGCAGGCCGAGAAAGAGAGCCATGTTGAACGGCGTGAAGTAGCCCCAGGGCGTGCCGCATTCGGCGCGCAGGCGCGCGGAGACAAAGCCGATCGTCACCAGGAACGTGACGAAGAGAGCCATGCTGCCCGGCGCGATGCCCAGCCACCAGGCCCAGGCCACGCTGCCGCCCAGCGCGGCGACCAGCAGGATGTAGGCGCCGCGGTAGCTGAGCGCTTCGCCGCCGCCATCGGCGCCCAGGACGCGATCGCCCAGCACCGCGGCGCGCAGGGTGCGCAGGAGATAGGCGCGGCTCAGCACGACCAGCATCAGCGCATAGCCGAGGTAGGCGCCAATACCCTGCGCATCGGGGTAAGGATAGCCGGGATCAACCGTCATCCCCGTCATCTCGCCGATCCAGAAGAGGGCGCGATAGGCCACAAAGCCAACCACGATGCTCAAGAGCACGTTCAGCTCCATGAACATGCAAAGCGCCAGGATCACCCCTTCGACCTCGAACCGCCACTTCGTCCACATCTGTCCCCAGGACGGATCGCGAAAGTAATCCTGCAGCATGACGCTCACGGCCAGGTCCGGCACGCGCGGGTTGTAGAAGTGCCAGGCCTTGAGCAGCAGCCACGCCAGGGAGACCGCGAAACCACTCCACATCAGCCGGCTGGTCCAGATCGCCGGGAAGAGACGTCCCGGCGCGTCGGCGTCATCGATCAGCGCCACGGGAATGCGCGCCATCGGCAACTGGCAGCGCTCGCTGTCCAGCCACTGCCGCCGCATGATCACGTTTGTCGCGAAGGTCGCTCCCACGATCAGCAGCACGAAGAGCGTCCAGAGCGCCACAGGCGCAGCCCAGTCGCGCACCGGGATGTAACCGGACAGCCAGTAGGCGGCGCCGCGCCGGCTCCACATCTGATCGGGCTTGGCGACCAGATCGGTGCGCTGCTCAAGCGGCGTGGCCCGGTACTCCCGCTCGCTGACCTGCTGCTTGCCCTTGAAGAGCGATTCCAGCGCCGAGACGCTGTAGAGCTTGGGGTCGCACCAGGCAACGCGTCCGTTGCCGGAGAGACCGAACTCCACGATGTAGAACCCCTGCGCGCCGGTCGGGAACTTCACGCCGTAGGCCCCCGCGCGGCGGAACCCGGTGCGGTGCAGGAAGGTCGGCTTGGCCGGCGCATCAGTCGAGAAGAACGCGGTGAAGGCTGTGCCGTCATCGGCATAGACGCGGGCATAATAGCGCGAGGCGGGGCCGAGGTCGGTGGCCCGCGTCAGGACGCTGATGATGAAGGGCGTGCCCGGCACCGCGCTGGTGCGGTCATCCGTGCCCGCCTGCACACGCACGCGCATCCAGGACGTCGCGCCGACGTTGGCGTTGACCAGCACCGGCAGCACAGCCTGCCGGCCGGCGTCATATTCGACTGTCTCCCAGCGGCAGTCGCCCGACGTCCGCAGCGCGGCATTGGAGCGCGCCAGCGCCTCCCCCAGCAGGTTGCGGCCGTGGGGCCACAGCCGGTCGTTCATGGCGTCGAGCTTCTCGAAGTCGGCCGCCCGCGGATTGGTCGCGAGCACCGACACCACGCGGTGCCAGAAGCCCTGCGACATGAGCGGCGCGGCCAACAGCATGCAGAAGAGCACGCACAGCAGTTCGGCGCGGGAGAGCACGCGCCAGCGCCACAGGGCGACAAACACTGCGTTGATGACCAGCAGCACGGCCAGCACCCAGACGGCCGGCAGGGCCAGGGTGTGCTCCGAGGCGAAGGTGATGCCGACGGTGATGTCGCTGAACTGGATCAGCATGCCCATGGCCAGCAGGCCGAACAGGCAGGCCATCAGCGAAACCGCCGTCAGACCGGGGGCCGTCGCCGCCCCGTCCGCAATCGTCTGGCGCTTGCGCATCAACCACACCGCTTGCCACCCTTCACGCGTCTTCGGAACCCAGCTTCTGATGCGTGGCAGTATGGTTGTTTTCTGGCCGAAAGACAACCGCCACCGTTGGAGCAGGTTACGCCATCATACCTGATTCCGGGCACGCATCACCGCAGACCCGTCGAAAGAGCGGCTACGCCAGCCGTGAAGATCCGCAGATTGCGCAGATGGCCGCAGAATGAGAGGCTGCGGGAACCGCCGCTCCCCCTGCCTAATCTGCGGCCATCTGCGCAATCTGCGGACAAGAGGCTCTCGCACCATCGCGGTTCCCGGATGGCACGTCTGCCACACCGCCGGGAGTTCCTTTGACAGGACGCGCCGGATTTCGCAGGATTCGAGGCGTGCTGGTCGTCGGCGATCCGCTTCATCCTGTCGCGCGCCGATGCAGCCAACGGGAGCATGACGTGGCGCAGCAGAGCAAGACCGACGCATTTCCATTCGGCGTGCAGTACCTGCGCGGCCTCACGCCAGAGCGCGCCGATTGGGACCGGGACATGGCCGCCATGCGCCGCCTCGGTTTCACGCACATCCGTGCCTGGCTGGTCTGGGGCGTGCTGGAGCCGCGCCCGGGCCAGATCGACTTCGCCTACCTTGACGCCCTGCTCGCGTCCGCGGCACGCCACAATCTGCGGCTGCTCCTGCTCTTCCACCTGCACGGCTGCCCGGAGTGGGCCGTGACTCGCCATCGCGCCCTCTGGTATGTCGGCCGCGAGGGCCGCCCCTTCGAGCCGCAGGCGCGCGCGAACACGCCGTCAGGCGGCTGGCCGGGGCTGTGTCCCGACCACGCCACTGCCCGCGCGCTCGAAGCTCGCTTTATCACCGCGATCGTCCGGCACGTGCCGGCCAACGCACCGGTGGCCTACTGGGAGCCGGTGAACGAGCCCCATCAATGGGTTGACCTCGAGCGCGACCCGGCGGAGCCGTTCTGCTACTGCGACGCCACGCGGCGCGCCTTCCGCCGCTGGCTGCGCACCCGTTACGGCACACTCGACGCGCTGGGCGCTGCCTGGGGCCGCCGCTTCGCCGCCTGGGGCGACGTGCGTCCGCCGACCTGGCGCTTCGGCTTCTCCGATTGGGCCGACTGGCGCACCTTTGCCGCCGACTCGGTGCGCGATCACCTGGAGCGCCGCGTGCGCCTGATTCGCGCGTCGACGCGCACTCCCGTGATCGCGCACGCCTGGGGCGGCGGATCGACCCTCTGCCCCCAACTCGGCGGCATGGCGTTCGACGACTGGAAGAATGCGGTGGCCGTGGACATCTGGGGCTGCAGCGGCTTCCCGACCTCGCCCGCACAGACTGCCGAGATCGGCCTGTGCATGGCGGCCACGCGCGGCGCCGCCGCCGGCAAGCCGTACTGGCAGGCTGAACTGGGCGCGGGGGATTACGGCATCGGCGTCGACCGGCGCGGTCGCGTGTCTCCCGCCTGGCTGGCGCTCTGGAGTTGGGAGAGCCTGCGCCAGGGCGCCAAGGGCCTGCTCTACTGGCAATACCGCAAGGAACGGCAGGGTGCCGAACTGGGCGCCTATGGCCTGGTCGATTATGCCGGCGGCCCGACGGCCAACAGCCGAGCCGTGGCCGCCATCGGCGACGTGCTGCGCCGCCACGGATCGCTCTTCCGCAACGCCGAACCGGAGCCTGCCGCCGTGGCGCTGCTCTTCAGCTACCAGAGCTACATGGTCGACTGGGCGCAGTACCGCACATGCCGGCGCAGCATCGGCGCGCTATCCGGCTACTTCCGCATCTTCTGGGACGCCAACATCCCGGCCGATGTGCTGCATGAGGATCTCGTGGACGACGCCACGCTCGACCGCTACCGGCTGCTGGTGCTGCCGATGCCGGTGGCGCTCTCGGCGCACGCGGCCGACCGCCTGGCCGCCTATGTCGCCCGCGGCGGTCACGTGCTCTCCGACCCGTATTGCTGCGCGCTGCGTCCGGATAAGTCGCTCGACACGCAGGTGCCGGGACGCGGCCTGGCCGCGCTCTTCGGCATCGAAGAAGATGATATCACGCAGCCAACGGACCCGGTCGCACTCACGCTGGCCAACGGTACGCACGGAGAGGTCTCCGGTTCCGCCCTGCAGGCGTTCTGGCGCGTCGGTGCCGGCGCCCAGGTGGTGGCGCGCTACGGCCGCGGCCGCGCCGCTCCCGCGGCGATCGTCTCGCACCGTCACGGCGCCGGCTGGGCGCAGATCTCCGGCCTGCACCTCGGTCTGGCTGCCGCGGCTGGCGCCGCGACACTCGGTGACGACCTCACCGAACGGGCCGGTGCCGGGCACGGCGACTTTGCGAGCCGCATCGTCCTGGCAGCGGCGCGTGATGCAGGCATTCGCGCACCGCTGCAGGCACCTGCGACGGTGCGCGCCGGCCTGCTGCACACGCCGGACCAAGGCAGTTTGTTGATCGCCTGCAACTTGTCGCCCATGGCATGCTCAGGTTCCGTGGCCGCGGCGGGAAGAACGTTCCGCCAGGCCGTCGACCTGGCCGACGCCGCGCCGCTTGCGCTGCGCGGCGGGCGTCTCACGCTCGCCTTCGGCCCCTGGCAAACGCGCGTCTTCCGTCTGCGGGAGTAAGTAAGACTAACCGCGGTGCATCTGCTCTCTATTCCTGTTTTCCTGAGTTCCAGATGGAACGCAGCCTCCTTTTATCTGGAACTCAGGAAGGCAGGAAGGCGCTTGGGCAACTGGCGGCAACGCATCGGGTCATTTGTACAGGCGCGTTCATGGTTGAGTGCTTCGACTACACGGCTCTTCTTCTCTCCCCCTTCCTGTTTTCCTGAGTTCCTAATGAATCTCGCATTTCACCTGACGCCCCGTGCCACGGGCGGGAAGCCACAGGCGGGATTGCACAACGCCGGCGAAGCGTCTAGAGTTCCGGCTGTCGCGGCGCGGCAGGCGTCGGCGCGGAGAAGAGCATGTCCGACGGCGTCTTCGTCAAACCAGCCTGGATTCGTGTGCGCCTCGGCCAGGGCGCGGAGTACCAGGAGACCCTCAGCCGGCTGCGCACGCACCGCCTGCACACGGTCTGCGAGGAGGCGCTCTGCCCCAACCGCGGCCACTGCTGGTCGCATGGGCGCGCCACGATCCTGATCCTGGGCGACCGCTGCACGCGGAGCTGCCGCTTCTGCAACGTCGACAAGCGCGCTGTGCCGCCGCCCGATCCGGACGAGCCTGCGCGCGTGGCGGCGGCCGTCGCAGCCAGCGGCCTGCGCGAGGTGGTGCTGACGTCGGTCACGCGCGACGACCTGCCCGATGGCGGCGCCGGCCTCTGGGCCGCAACGGTCCGCCAGGTGCATGCCGCCGTGCCGGGCATCCTGGTCGAAGTGCTGGTACCCGATTTCGGCGGCGATGCAACCGCTCTGCGCCAGGTTTGTGACGCACAACCAGAGGTCTTCGGCCACAACCTGGAGACTGCGCCGCGCCTCTACCCCGAGGTGCGCCCCCAGGCCGATTACCAGCGCTCGCTCGACGTGCTGCGGCTGGCGGCGGAGGCCAGCCGCATCACCAAGACCAGCCTGATGCTCGGTATGGGCGAAACACGGGCCGAGATCACGGCCGTGATGGCCGACGCCCGCGCCGCCGGCGTTCGCATCTTCTACGCCGGCCAGTATCTCCAGCCCTCGCGCGCCCACTGGCCCGTGGCGCGCTACCTGACCCCCACCGAGTTCACCGAGATCGGCGACGAGGCGCGGGCGCTCGGCTTTGACTTCGTCGCCAGCGCCCCGCTCGTGCGCAGCTCCTTCCATGAGGAGGGGCAGGCGGAGGTCGTGAGGCGGGAAGGCTGTGGCCTATAGGCCCTTGGTCACTCAACCTTGAAACCGCAGATGAACACAGATCAACGCGGATAGGTTCATCGCAATCAGCACGTTGCAGCGCAAAACCATGTTCGCCGGATTGATGGGAGCCGGTTCTGTCGCAACACCGTGCCAATCAACGGCGTCCATCTGCGTTCATCTGCGGTTCAACTGCTCTTTTTTGGGCTCACGGCCTTCAGCTTTGCCCGCCTCACATCCCCAGCACCGTGAAGATGCCGTAACCGGCCAGGGCGAAGAGCAGGACCAGCAGCGAAGGCGGCAGGAGCAAGCGGTAGATGGCGCCCATGGGCGCCTGGAAATACTCGCGGCTCAGGATCAGGCAGAGGTGTACGGGCGAGAGCAGCAGCCCGACATAGCCGCAGCCATAGGCCAGCACCAGCGTGGCCAGCGGCGTGAGCCCCGATGCGGGCGCGTGCATCAGCGCGATCACGAACGGGAAGGCTGTGCCGACGAAACCAACGGTCAGGCCGGTGACGAACCCCGCCACCCCGGGCAGCAGCATCACGGCCAGCATGGCCGGCACGTGTGCGGCGTTCAACTGGCGCGCGGCATCGCCCAGCAGCAGCGAACACTCCAGCATGTGCTTGAAGAGCATCACGCCCATCAGCGAGAAGTAGATGCCGGCGGCGCGGCGGTTGAGCAAGGTCGTGCCGAACGCCGGCGGCCGCCAGCGGGCGATGCCGGCACGGCGCGCGGCGCGCAGTTCATCGACGAAGATGATCGCCAGCGCCGCACCGAGGCCGAAGAGCGCCGGCAGCAGCTTGGCCGCCGTGCCGCCATAGCTGCGCCACGGTCCCGGCACCAGCGGCAGCAGGAAGACGGCGGCCAGCACGGTCGCCAGCGGCGCCAGCACCACGGCCTGGCGCCCGCCGGAGGGCGGAATCGCGGCCGGGTCAACCTGCAGCGCGGCGCGGTGCGGCCGCACCAGCAGCAGGTAGCCCGCCAGCGTGGCAAAGGGCGTGAAGAGAAAGAGCGTGGCCGTGAAGCGGGTCATGTTCAGCCCGAAGAGCGTGGCCGCGAGCATCACGCCCGGATAGAGCGGCCACCAATACTCCCACACGTGGCGGAACCAGTAGTTCACCACGGCCTTCCAGGCGGCATCGCGCGCGCCGGCCATCTGCGCCACGAAGGGCGCGGAGAAGCGCGCGCCGGCCGGCATGGGCACCAGGCCGATCACGGCCGGCAGCGCCATGACGGACATCATGCGCCCGTGGCGTCCGCCCAGGCGCACGGACATGCCGAGCAACTCGTCGGCATTTTCGCGGATGGTCATGAAGCGCGCCACCTCGACGATCAGCAGCGTCATGAGGAGCAGCATCCAGAGCTCGGCATCGGCAAAGCCGCCGGCAAAGTCGCACCCGGTCTGCGCCAAGCCGCGACCGGCCCAGAGGTCAAGCAGCACGCCGCCGGCCAGCAGGGCGATTTCGAGCATCACGCGCAAACGCAACGCCACGAGCACGCCGGCGAAGACCGTGGCGATCTTGATGATGGCGGGCAGGTGCAGAAGCCAAGTGAAGTTAGCCATGAGGCATCAGAGTGCCGGCGTCTCCGACACGGCTCCGCCTTCGGGCGCGGCAGGTGGCGGTTCGGACGCGGCTGCCGGCTCGACCGCGGACTCCACGACCGCGGCCGGTTCGGCAGGTGCTGCAGCCGGCGTCGGCTGCGGCGCGGGCTTCGGGCCCTCGGTCTTGCGCGGCGTGGGAGGCGCCGGCTGCGGCTTGAAGACCGGATGCTCGGCCGGCGGCGCCAGCACACCGTTGAAGAACTCGATCACATGGGCCTTCTCGACCAGCGTGTTGAGCTGCGTGATCAGGCGCGCCGCGCGCGCGACATCGCCGGCCGACACCGTGTCGAGCAGCTCCTGGCGCGTGCATCCGGGATGCTCGTTGATGTAGTCCAGCACATCGCGCAATTCGGCCACCACGTGAGTCGCGTCGAGCGGTACGGGGGCATGCACGACCACGAAATCCAGCCCGCGTTCATGATTGGCGCGGAACAGATGAAGCGTGCGGTGGCGGAAGGCGCCGCGCAGCGCGAAGAAGAGGGACGCGGGAAACTTCTCCTCGCGGTTCATCGCCTCGCGCAAGGCGAATTCCAGGCGGCGGCTGGGCGTCTGGCGGGCCGCGGTCGCGGGAGCGACGAGATGCTTCACGGCCATGATCTGTGTCGGAAGGATCTCGCGCATGAACTGCAGTTCGGCCGCCTGGCGTTCCAGGGCCGGCGAAGCCACCACGTCGGGCGCGGCAGCGGCGGCGAGTGTATCACCGGCCGCGGCGGTGCCGGCGGACGGCTGGGCCTCGCCCGCGCCTTCCTGCCTGTCGACCTCGGTGCTCTGCGGCTGCTTGCGGCGGTAGACCTTCTTTTTGCGGCACGACTCGCGCCACTGGTTGACGGCTTCCGGCTCGCGGACCATCACGACCCGGCTGCGGTACTCGACCTCGCTCATGGAGGCGTAGCGGGTGCGCAGCATCTCCTGCACGCGGGCGTTGAAGCTGTGATGGTTGGGCGGCCCCAGCAACTCGCCGGACAGCCCGCAGCGAGCGACGCAGACGAAATTGCCCGCCGGCGGATCGGTCTCGATGTCGGACACCTCGAAGAAGTCCTCGAGATGCACGGCCAGCACGTGGGCGCGCACCTCCTCCTCGCTGAGGGCCGGCAGGCCGCAGACGCGGCACTGGAACAGCGGCACATTCGCGCCCTTCAAGGGTTCGATGCGGAACTGATGCGCGGCCGGGTTGTCGAGAAAGAGGCGGGCAATGTCGCGCAGGGGATAAGCACGGTGCGTGGTTTGAATGCGGCGGATCACGGCGCCAAGCGCCTTCTGGTCGGGGAGGATGCGAATGTCCAGCGGCAGGGGCGGCGGCAGCTCCTCGCGCGCGGGGCGGTAGTCGCTGCGGCGGTCATCGCCACGCCGGTCATCGGGGCGGCGGTCCCCGCCACGCCGGTCATCCGAGCGGCGGAAATCGGGACGCGGACCGCCGCGATTGGGAGCGCCGGGGCCGCCAGGACCACCGCGCCCGGGGCCGCCGGGGCGCGGACCGCCAGGACGCCGATCCCGTCCGCCGCCGTCGCGATCGCGCGGGGAATCTCGTCCGCCGCCGAAGCGCCGGGTTTCCTCGCGGCCGCCGCGCTCATCGTCGGCATAGCGCCGCTGATAGGCCTCAGGCGTCGTCTTGGCCCAGGCGGGAGCCAGCTCCAGTTCCAGCGAAAGCTGCGCGGCGGCGTCGTTGTCCGTCACGGATGTTTTTTCGTCCCCAGTGTTCATTGCTCCACACTGTACCGGGTGCCGCACCGCCGGGTCAATCGTGATGTGGCGCGCATGGCCGCCGGACCAGCACTCGCCGGCCGGCCGGCCGCTCCCTCTTTTGCCGCTGGGGATGCCAGGCTGCGCCGCACAAAGTCCGCGGCCAGCGTCGGCGCGGGCACGGGCGCGTCAAACCAGGCATGGGCCGGCTCGTCGAGGCCGAGGCCGAGCATGTAATTGTAGACGGCGCGGCGCAGGCCGACGCCCAACGCCGCGTGGTCGGCCGCGCCTGGTTCATCGTACGCCAGCTCGTTATGGGCGAAGATGCGACCGGGCGTGGCGCGGCGCGGGCGAATACGGATACCAAAAGCCGCCGGATCGGCCGCCATCGGACTGTGACAGGTGAGCGCGAAGCGGTGCCAGTAGGCCGATTGGATCAACCCCGCCTCGAAAAGCTGCCGCACGTACTCGAGTCCGTCGACCGTCTCCTGCGCCGTCTGCGTCGGAAAGCCGTACATCAGGTAGAGATGCACGCGAATGCCGGCATCGGCGAAGGCCTGACACACGCGCGCCGCGTCGCGCAACGTCACGCCCTTCTCCATGCGCGCCAGCAGCCGGTCGCTGGCGCACTCCAGTCCGCCGGTGACCGCCACGCAGCCGGCAGCCGCCAGGCGCGCCGTCAACGCGGCCGTCAAGGTGCGCTCAAGGCGGATATTGCCCCACCACGTCAGGCAGGCGCCCGATGCCAGCAGCCGGTCGGCCACCCGCCCCAGCAACGCCGGCGGCAAGGCTTCGTCGATGAAATGGAAGCCGGAGCAGCCGGTGCGCCGGTGTAATGCGATCAACTGGTCGGCCGCCTGTTCGGCGCGCGGCGCGGCGTACCGTCCGATATAGTCGAGCGCCGTGTCGCAAAAGCGGCAGCGATGCCAGTAACAGCCGTGCGCCAGCTGCACCTTGAGCCAGCGGCCATCCGACCAGAGGCGGTGCATGGGGTTGGCCGACTCCGCCAGCGACAGGTAGCGGTCCAGCGGCAGGGAGGCGAAGGCGGGGAGCGCACGTGAAGTGTTCAGTGTTCGGTGTTCAGTGTTCGGAAAGGCTCCTTCTTCCTGAACCCTGAACCCTGAACCCTGAACTCTCCCGGCCTGGAAGCCGCACCTCACGACGCGCCCGCGGCGGCGCACCAGCGTGCGCACCAGGCGGGCGTCGTCGCGACGTCCGGCGCGCGCCTCCTCGACCAGGCGCAGCAGCGGCACCTCGCCATCGTCGAAGCAGATGGCGTCCACCAAGTCGAAGATCCGCGGATCGTCGAGATCGCGCAGCTCCGTGTTCACATAGCCGCCACCCAGCGCCAGGCGCGTGCGCGGTGCGAGTTGCCGGATGCGACGGGCGATGCGCAGCGCGCCGTAGAGCGTGCCTGGAAAGGGCACGGTGAGCGCAACCAGCGCGGGGCAGCCCGCAGCGGCAAAGGCTGCGGCGGCCAGGTCGTCGATCATGCGGTCGACGAGCGTGGGACGGTTCGCCAGCGCGGCACGCAGCGGATCGAAGCGCGGCGCCGCCACGGCGAGATGCTCGGCGTAGCGGGCAAAGCCGAAGCGCGCATCGACGCCGTCATGGATGGCGTCCGCCAGGTCGTCGAGGAAGAGGCTGGCCAGATGCCGGGCGCGGTCCTGGATGTCGGACGGGCCAAAAAGGCGCGCGGTTGGACTGTCGCCATCCACAGCGCGCATGCCGGCCGCCGCAAAGCGCGGCCCCTCCGGCAGGAAGAGCCCGCTGACGATGCGCCAGGCCAGCGGCTCGTCATGCCCTTGCAGAAAAGCGATCACCGGCCCGACCACCTGGCGGCAGGCGGCGGCATGCGCCAGGACGTGACGCGTGGCGGATGTGCGGCGACGGCCTCCGGCGCGCAGGATGGCTTCCACCTGCCGCAGACCGTCGGCCGAGAGCAGGCGCAGCGCCAGCTCGAGCGAGAGATCGGCCTGGGCAGCGGCAAAACCGCAGCCTTCGAGAAACCCGGCCAACTGCGCCGTGGCCGGATAGGGCGTGTTCAACTGCACCAGGGGCGGCGTGATCAGCAGCACGTCGGCACGACACGACGCGGATCGCGGAAGGGAGGAAGAGCGGATAGCGGAATGCGAAGCCGCACGATGCGTGGAAGCGTCAGCCATGGACGTCATGGTAGCGGTTGTTTCAGTGGCTGTCTTGCGCTATTGTTTGGCGTGTATGCTGTGTCTTTCGCCTCACCCTCCATCCGGTCTTCTTTGGCAAAGGCGACCTTGCCAACCCGCTTCAGCGCGTTCCGTGCTTCGGGCAATTCCGTCATTGCGTGACAAGCCGGCAGCATCGCCATCGCCCGCTTGACTTTGTGGAGGAGTATGGGATTATGCCGCCCACTCACGAAGGAGGTTCTGGATGGACAGCGATCTGTATGGGATCAGGCGTGATGACATTGATGATGTCGTCGCCGACGGCGAGCACTGTGTCATTTGCGGGACGGACGAGGAGAAGCTGCTCGAAGTCGCCGTCATCGACGAGGATGAATGCGCGCTGGTCTGCAAAGTCTGCCTCGCCAAGCACGGCGTGGCACTCGACGAGGAGAGCGACGAGAGCGCATCGCAAGGCCCGTCGGATGCCGATGACGGTGATGAAGAGGAGATGCGGTAAGCGTCTGGGGCCGCCAGGCGTCTCGTCCCCGTCACACGGTCACGCGCGAGGAGGCCTGGCAGCGGGATCAGCCGGCAAGCAGGCGCCTCAGCGCGTCGCCGTCCCGGCATCGGAGCGGACAACGACAACCGCCTCCTCGCGGAAACCGGGCGGGGCGTAGTGCTTCTCGCCGCCCAGGCGCTTCCATTCGCGGTAGAGCAGCCACAGGAACGTCAGCGACATGAAGAGGCACGGCAGGCGCCAGGCGGGGATCAGGCGGTAACAGTAATCCTTGCCCCAGACATCATCCGCGAATGCCTTGCGCATGAGGGTCATGAAGACGCCGACGGCGACCGATGACCCGATGCCCATGATCGAGCCGCACATGGCATTGAAGGAGCAGAACTGCCCGAAGCGCTGGCGGGGGAAGATCCGCATCATCAGCGGAATCCCGACCGCTCCGTACATCAGACTCACCGGCAGATCGACCGCGGTGAGTCCGATGAGGACATCGTAGTTCGTCTTGGGGTCAAAGTGGGTGAACAGCCACACGAACTGCAGCGGCACGACCAGCAGCAGGCAGAACTTCATGCAGACCATGACCCGGATGGGGTGAAAGCGGTCGGCCAGCGCCCCCGTGGGATAGCCGACAGCCATCTGGATGAACTGGATGCCGGTGTTCATCATCCCCAGTTGCGCCAGGGTGATGCCCAGCGAGAGATTGAGAAAAACTTGGTAGACCCCGGCGGCGTTCGCCATGCCGAAAAACATGCCGTGCAGGAAGAAGTACCAGTAGACGCGGTGGGAGAGGCACTCGCGCGCATAGGTGCGCATGGCGCCCAGCGATTTCGCAAAAGGACCGCTGGCGCCGCTCGTGATGGGTTCCGGCGGGGGGTACTCCCCCTCCTTGACCATCAGGCACATCAGCGTAAAGCCGAACAGGTAGATCGCCGCAGCGCCCAGATAAAGCCAGCGCATGTGGGTCAAGGCATGCTCGTATAAGAAATAGCTGAACAGCATCGCCGCCAGGCTCCCAATGACCCGCATCATCCCCATGAAGCGGGCCATGAACGCCTGCGGCACCACGTCGTTAAACAGGTACCAGAAGGTGGTGTTCACGAACATGTCGAACACCTTGAACGTGGCCAGCAGCAAGCCCACCGTGAAGGTGGCCACGCCGGCGGCACTCCACCCCCCGAGCGGTCCGACGAACTGGTGCAACCACCTGCCGATCTCCGGGGAGAAGGCCATCAGCACCAGGGCGGCCGAAAGAAAAGGAGCGGAGAAGAGCAGGAAGGGGATGCGGCGCCCCAGCCGGCTGCGATAGCGGTCGCTATACGTCGAGATCACCGGATTGAGGACGAAGACGATGATGCTGGGAACCGTGGTGAGAATCACGGGCACGGCCCAGTCCGGCGCATGCAGCTCCCGGAGCCTGAGCGGAACGACCTGATTGTTCACGTACTCCATGATCGTGAAGCAGAAGTCGCCCCACAGGAGCCACGTGAAAAGCCACATCAGTCCGCCCAGGGTGTAGCGAAGCGTCCCGACGCAATAGCGGCTGTCATGCCCGGCCGCAGCCTCCTTGTCCGCCTGGTCAGCCGAGAAGGAGAGCATCATGACGGACTCCGGACCGCGGAACTGTTGCCTGCTGCACAGATCATTGCTGGGAAAATATAGCCGCTGTCGCCTGGGCTAGCCAGCGCATTGTCTCGTGCCGCCTGCCCGGGCAACTGGCTCGCCGCCGCACTGGACAGGGCCTGTACGCGGGCCGTCGGCGGCACACGCAGGACGCGACCGTCCGTCGTCGTGCACTGAAACCACTTTCGCAGCAGACGCTCCTTCACCATGACCGTCTTGCCGTCCAGCGAGAACCACTGCCCTGGCGCGAGTTCCTGGACGGTCGAGCGGAGATCCATGGCGTCATGTTTGCGCAATGCCGCAGCCAGGGCCGGGTGCGCGTCCGTTGCGTAAAGCGGATTGCGGGCGTAATCCATGAGAGGGGCAGCCAGATCCGGGGGGAACAACGGGTGGTGGTCGTGCAGCAGTTGGCGAAAGGCCCCTTTCCACTCCCTGCCGTGGGGGGCGGCGCGGGGCGACACTCCATGCGCCACATGGGCGTGGGCGACTTCGTGCAGCAACGTCAGGACGAACTGCCAGCGGTTCTCGGTTCCGTTGAGGGTGATGATGCTGAATCCGTCCGTGAAGCGATGATCGCCATGCTTGGTCCGCCGGCGGCGCACGACTCTGACGAGCATGGGGCCGGTCGATAGCATGGCGATGACGGCCGCGTTCCAGCCTTCGGGGATGTAGGGTGCAACGGCCTTCATGCTGCGTGCCAGCAAAAAGGCCGTCGTGCCGCGCGACCGGTCTGTCGGTGCAGAACAGAGCGGCACACAGGAACCGGAATGACGGCGGGCCTTGCCCCCCCCTATGCTTGACAGCAGTGACAGCACAAGCCAGCTCCCGCAAACGATTGGGCCGTGCCGCATCGTTTTCGTCACGCCGGTGCGGCACCGCATGCGGCAAATGGGCTCTGCAGCAGGGCGTGGATCACCAGCCCCGTCGGCCGCCCCAGCGCCACCCGGGAGCCATGATACGCGGTCTGCCCGCAAACACAACTGCCGCCTGGCCGCGGAACGGTTACGGGCGCTTTTGAGCACCGCGCTTCTCTGCTAGACTGGTGCGAACGGCGGGGGCATGCCGGCATCAGGGGATGACGGAACACCCGGCGCGCGTGACCGAGGCCTTCTGTTCATCGGAACGTCAGCAAAGACAGGCGTGGCGGATGAAACGCAACCGACAACCCGACGTTCTCGCCCAGGCGCCTGCAGACCGATGCCGGCCGCGCCCGGCTGGCATCGGCGTCGCCGCCGCCTGGCGCCCCACCCTCGCCTTCCCGTGTGCATCGCGGTTCCGCCGAACCTGCCTGGCGCTGCTTCTCCTCCTTTTCGCCGTGATGCCCGTCGAAGCGGCCGTGAAGTACGTGATCCTGAAAGCCGATGACATGGTGGATGCCGGGGGCACGGCCGGTCCTGGGCGCATGAGCTCGAACTGGACCGCCTACACCGACATCATCAGCAACAAGGGCGTGAAGGCGAACATCGGCATCATCGGCTCCTCGTGTAATTACGCCAATGGCGCCGCCTTCTGGACGAAGATGGCTGAGCTTCTGAACAGCGGGCGGTTCGAGTTCTTCAACCATGGCTACAACCACATCGTCTACACCAACTACACGCAGCAGTGGCAGCACGACGACATGGTGGCGAACCAGACGCTGGTCCAGAGCAAGCTTGGCGTCACGATGATCGGCATGGGGCTGCCGGAGAACGCTTATGACGCCACGACGGCGGCTGCCATCAACTCCATCCCGGATTTCAAGTTCTGGATCTATGGCGATCAGACACGCACCACCAAGATTGCCCTGGCCCGCGACGGCGAGATCGAAAACCCTCTCTTTGTGCCGAACTTCGCCCTCTTTCAGGCGAATTACGCGACCTATACGAACAGGGCGAATGCCGCGGGACGCGATTACCTGTGCTTCCAAATGCACCCCAATCAGCACGATGACACCCGCAGAACCAACCTGTGCCAGATCATCGATTTCCTGCTGGCCGACGGGAAGCAGTTCGTCACCCTGAGCGAGTACCTGGCCATCTCGAACCCGACCGCCGTGATGCCCGCCGCCCCGACCGCGCTGGTCGCCACCCCCATCTCCGCTGTACGGATCGACCTGCAGTGGACCGACAGCGACAACCGGGAAACGGGGTTCCGCATCGAGCATTCGACCGACAGCAACACGTGGACGGCCGTCGCCGCCGTGCCCGCCAACACGACAACGGCCAGCGACACCGGCCTCGCCCCGTTGACGACCTACTATTACCGCGTGGCCGCCACCAACGCCACCGGCCTGAGCGGCTACTCGGGCGTGGCCGCTGCGACAACCTATGCTGAGGCGGCCTTGCCAACAGCGCCCACGGGCCTCGCGGCAACGGCCACGGCACCCGATACCGTCAGTCTCTCATGGTCCGGCACCACGACGGACGTGACCGGCTACGTCATCGAACGCGCGACGGATGCCGCCTTCACCGCCATCCAGGCCACGTGGACCACGGCCGCCGACGTGACCACGTTCAGCGACAGCGGCCTCGTGCCGCAGACCGCCTGCTTCTACCGGGTGCGCGCCCTGAACCACGGCGGCGAATCGCCTAACTCGAACATCGCCGGCGCCGTGACGCCGGCCTGGCCGGCCGCAGAGATCGTCCTCACCAATACCGCCGCGTCAGTGCCCTTCGCCTCCGGCTCGAACTGGGATCCGAGCCGCGTGCCCGGCACGCTCGACACGGCCATCTTCACCAACAACATCGCTCAAACCATGACCTGCCCGGCATCCGTTCTCACGGCGGCGGCCCTATTCCGCCAGAAGGACATCGCGCAGGCCAGCGCACTCGCCATCGCCGCCGGCATGGCGTGGACGATCACCAACCGCCTGGTCATTGGCGAAAGCGCCGGCCAGGCCGCCGCGGTCGTCGTCGCGAGCAGCGGCACGCTGGCCGTCACCAACGCGGCGCATGACGCGCAACTGGTCGTCGGGCCGGCAGGCGTCGGCAAGCTCACCCTCAGCGGCGGCACCTTGATGGTCGACCGGCTGATCGCCACCAACAATTCGTCCGCGGCGACCAACGCCCTGCTCGCCTTCACCGGCGGCACGCTGATCACTTCAAACGCGGCCTCGCAGATGGCCGCCACCTTCACCGTCCCCGCCAGTTCCACCTTCGACATCAACAACACATGGAACATGCTCGGCGGCAGCAACCGGATCGCCTCGGCCGACGCCGGCGGCAACACCGCGTCATTCGTCATTGGCCACTGGGTCAACGCCTGCACGGTGCACGTGACCCGCGCCGCACTGAATCTGAGCGGCAGTGCGCTGAGCGTCGGCTGGGGCAGCATCAACAACACATTCTGGGTCGACGGCGCAATCGTCACCAACGTGGGCACCTTCTATGTCGGCGATCGCTTCGGCGGCAGCGGCGTCGCCCCGTCCGGCAATGCGTTGGTCATCACCAATGGCGGCCAGCTCTGGGGCAAGAGCAGCGCCATCGTCGGCTACAGCCGGCAGAATACATCGCTGGCCAGCAACAACCGCGCGGTGGTGACCGGCGCGTCGTCGCTGTGGAACGCCGGCGGGACCGCATTATCGGTCGGCGCCAACAACAGCAGCGGACGTCCGTCCCGCACCAACACCCTGACCGTGACATCTGGCGGCGCGCTGACCAATGTGGCCCTGCTCCTGGTCGGGTCCTGCGGAGGCGACATCGCCGCCGGCAATCAGTTGGTGGTCACCAACGGCGGGCAGGTCTTCGCGTCCGGCGTGCAGACGGGGAACAACGTATCGAATGCGTTCGACAACAGCGTGCTGGTCGTCGACGGCGGGCTGCTGGAGGCCAATGCGCTGACCAACTACCCGGGCAGCACCAACAACACCATCCGCAACGTGCGCGGCGTTTACCAGTTCACGACCGCCGCTCCGAAGCTCGTCCCCAATGGCGCCGGCAGCCTGACGCTTGCGGACGGCACGATTTCGTTTCGTGCCATGACCAACGCCGACGTTCTTGCCAATCTCGGCAGCGGCGCGCTCAGCGGCATCACCTGTTCTGGAACCAATGCCTTCCGGCTGAACGGTGCCAGCAATACGGTCGCTTCCGCCCAGAGCTACGTCTTCGACCCCGGCTTCGGCCCGACCAACTACGCGCGCCTGGAGATGGTCAATGGCGCCACGCGCTACCGCGGCCAGCCGGGAAACACGCTGACCATCGGCGCGGCCGTGGGGACGGGCGGCCAGATGTTCTGTTCGAACACCACAGCGCGGGTGGATCTGCCGTTCACGAATAATGGCACCCTGACACTTGTGAGCAGCACGCTTTCCCTGGCCACCAACGCGCTGGTGAACGGAACCGTGGCCATGGATTTCAGCAGCCTGCTGCAGGCCAGCAACCTGACGCTGAACACCGTCACCAGCACCCTCGTCCTGCCTCCAGGGGCCGCCGGCACGAGCATGACGCTGGTGGCCTGTTCCGGCGCGCTGTCCGGCAGGTTCGGGGCTGCCGCCAATGTGCCATCCGGCTATACGCTCCGCTATGTCAACGGCACCACGGGCAGCGTCCAACTCGCAAAGGCGACCATCTTGGTTATCCTGGTCAAGTAGACCGACCACCCAGTCTGCCCGAGCATGGCTGGCAACATCGGCGGCAGGCAGCCAAACTGGTGGGCGACCGTCCTTGCGAGCCGCTGTCCGCTTCTCATCCGCTGATCTTGGTCGAGATTTCCCCGCACTTGTGGGATGCTGACGCCCGGTGACGCGGGTCTGACCCGACATCCTGGCAATCCCTCGCCGCACGAACCGCTGGCAAAGAACGAAGAATGAAAGACATGCCCATGAAGAGTGCGAAAACCATCCTGGCAGTCGTGGCGTCCGCGTGGCTCCTCGCCTCTGCCTCGGCCACTGCCGCTCCTGTGACCAATGCGCCGGCCGCGGACAGTACCGGCGTGCACGCGGCGGTTCCCCGCGACCCGGAACTCAGCATCTTCGGCATCGGCAGCAGTTCCAGATGCGATGGCAACCATCCGCAGTGGATGCCGCAGATGGCGGCAATCGGCATCCGCGACGTTCGCGCCTTCTACGGTTCCTGGGGAATCGAGCGGGAAGAGGGCAAGTTCGACTTCACGAAGTTCGACGAGCGTCTGGCCTACGACGAGAGTCTGGGCGTACAGGCGGGCGTCCTCCTCAACGGCACCCCGCCGTGGAAGAAGGGCCTGGAGAAAGGGCTGCCGATGCACAGCCTTCCCGAATGGTCGGCCATGGTGCGGGAAATGGCGCATCACACCAAAGGACGGATCAAGCTCTTCGAGTGCTGGAACGAGGCGCCCAACGGCACGTCCAAGGACCAGACGGCCGCCGACTATGCCAAGCTGCTCTGCGCCGCCTATGACGCCGCCAAGTCGGCCAACCCCGAGGCCATGGTCGGCATGGCCGCCAAGTCGGCGCACATCGGATACCTGGACCAGGCCCTTCTGGCAGGAGCCAAAGGCCACTATGATTACGTCAGCCTGCACCCCTACGAAGTCCTGGGCTGCGTCGTCAACCACCCTGGCACGGAGCCGGTCTTCCTGAGCATCGTCCCCAACGTCCGCAAGATGCTGGCAGCGCGCGACCCCGCCAAGCTCAACGTCCCGGTGCTCTTCACCGAGATCGGCGTCGACACCCGGCGCGGCACGGACAAGCAGGCGCAGGCGGTGCTCAAGACTTACATCATGGGCATTCACCAGGGCGTGGCCTGCATCAACTACTACGAAGGCATGGATGGCGACAGCGGCCCGCTGGGGTTGCTCGATGCCCGCTGCAACCCGCGCCCTGCCTACCACGCCCTCGGCCGGCTGATCGAGCAGGTCGGCCGCCATCCGGCCAGCCTCGGCTGGGTTATGCTCAACGACAAGCACTACGGCTTCATGATCCAGGGCGCCAAGGGCCCGGTGCTCGGAACGTGGACCTCGACCACCGCCCCGGACGAGGTCGACTTCGGCCAGACGGTGGAGATCCTCGACCCGACGACCGGCGCGTCGACCCACGCATCGAAGTACCGGCTGACCCTCGGGCCGGTGCTGGTGCTCAACGTGCCGGCGGCACTGGTCGCGCAAGCCCGGGCCAACAAGGGCAAGCCCCTGCCTTGGGGCGGCGACTACAGTCATGCCAAATCGGTCTCAGTCACCTTTGCCGATACGTACGCAGAAAAGGGCCTGCATACCATGGCCGCCGACTCCATCGCCGCCGACGTGCTCGCCTATGGCGGCAACGCCCGCTCCGGCGAAGTGCCGAAGGGCGGCAATGTCTTCTACGTCGATCCCAACTTCCTCTCGTATGACACCGTGCCGCTTGAGATCACGGCCATGGTCAAGCGCAACGAGAAGGGGGAGAAGGCCAGCATCGGCTTCGAGTATGAATCGAACAAGACGCCGCGGGAGGGTTATCGGAACGTGCAGCCGCAGGAGATTCCCGAAGATGCATCGCAATGGCACAAACTGACCTGGAAGATCGACGACTGCCAGTTTGTCGGCACCTGGGCCTTCCATTTCCGCATCCAGGCCGACCCCAAGAAGTACCGCATCCAGAGCCTGACGGTTACACGCCTGGATCGATAGTAACACAGCCCGCTGGGAAACGACGGCAGGCGCCGAGGACGGCGTCCCTCCCATTTTCCACGCGTCCGCTGAGCGGTTACGCGAAGGCGTGCTTGACGAACTGGCATGACAAAGCCATTGCTCCAGAATCGCGGGGACCCCGGACTCGCGGCATTTAGCCGGCGACAGTCCTCAGCGTCAATCGTGATCACGCCAAAAACGGTCACGGGGTTTTCGGGGCCGGCTGCGGCGGAGGCAGCGGGCCGCCATCGTTGGGCTTGGGGCCGTCGCAGGCGGAGGCCAAATCCTTGCGCTGCCAGGCACGGACGTAGTCAAAGATCATGTCGGCGGGGAGCTTGTCGTCATCGAACCCTTCGGTCTCCCAGCCGCCGGTGAGATGCTGGAGGATGAAGTAACTCGGGATCTGGGAGATGCGCCGGCAATCCCAATGGAAGACCTCCCTGCCCTGCTGGTAGATGATCACCTGGCCGGGCGTCCAGAGCATACCCACGGTGACGAAGCCCTCGGAATCGGGCTGATGGTAGAGGGTGAAGGTGCCCATGGATTTGTGGTTCTTCATGTAGAAGTCCCAGTGCATGCCGGCGTCGTGGCGGTTGGGGCCCCAGAAGGAGAGCTGCTCCTGGATGTCGAACTCCATGCCGTTGCCGTTGGTGGAATCGCGTTTGAGATGGCGCGTTTCGCCGAAGGCGACCATCTTGGGGTCGCTGCCGTAGGCGATGCCGCGGTCGGGCATCATCCAGAAGGCGGTGAACGAGTTGGGCGTGGTGGGCATCTTGAGCCGGGCCTCGAAGTAGCCGTAGCGCTGGGTCCACTTGCCATAGGTATCGCAGTTGCCTGTG
>Ga0316226_1001825_pt1 | contig 21486 bp, 27 predicted proteins | sample TBH18017metaG_FD_206009 | JGI IMG/M metagenome (GOLD analysis project Ga0316226, IMG submission 206009) | Freshwater microbial communities from Trout Bog Lake, Wisconsin, USA - TBH18017 | ecosystem: Environmental > Aquatic > Freshwater > Lake > Hypolimnion/Profundal zone | place: USA: Wisconsin...
GAGAGGCAGACCGCCGGCACGAGCATCTCGCCGGGATCCTGCATGGCCGCCCCGTAGAACTCACCGTGGGCCGACCCGGCGAATCGCTCGACCCAGCCGCACGAGTCGACGACGATCACACGCGATCCTCGTCGTCGCGCTCGAGGGTCGTGTCGATGCCGGGGAACATGCCGAACACCTCACTGAGCGGAAGCACCGGGACCGCCACCACGTGCCCGTCCAGCGCCATGACCTGCATGGCCTGCCCGGGCTTGAGCCCGAGAGCCTCCCGCACGCCCTCAGGAATCACGATCTGGTACTTGCTGGAGAGCTTGACCTGGGTCATGGGCGGCCTCGCGGTAACGGTATCGTCGGTCAGTACGTTGAACGATACCATTATCGACCACCTCCGGAGCGTTGGCGCGAGTCTACCGACGTGCCGCGTCACCGACGCTACGCGGCCGGCCCAGGACAGGCAAGGTGGACGAACGGGCGACGAGGTGGACGTTGGCGGCCGAGTGGCGGACGTTGGTGACGCTCGTCTTCAGCTGGCTGCCACCGCCTCCACAAGGCGTACGCCGGGCAGGCCGCGGAAGTGCTCGTCGTGGGTCCACAGCTCTGCCCCGTGCGCTCACCGAGCAAGGCGGCTGCAGCGGCAAGCCTGACATCGAGTGCCACGACCGTGCCTAGCGTCATCCCAGTCTTGTGTCCCACACGACCACAGGCGGCGACGTAGACGAACGTCCACTGGGCAGCTTTACCCAGGTGGACGAAGCTCTATACTGTAAGTTCATGGCATCGTTGCCCAGATACCGTTGAGGCATCAGTCTCACGGTCCTCTCCGCGCGATGCAGTCGAGCCGGCCGACGCGCAGGCGGCTGCGAGGGAGGCGGAGTGGCGACCACGCTGATTACACGTTCTGGGGCAAAGCCCTCAAGTTTTTCCCGCGCGTGTCGATTCGCGCAGTGTGGAGCAGGCATGGGTCTGGTCGTTCGGCGACCCTGCGGCTCCCCGAAGCCGGTAGGGAGGAGTGCAGGGCCATGAACACATCGATAGGTGCCAGACGAGCGACGCGCGGCTTCAGCTTGGTCGAGCTCCTCGTCACCATCGTGCTGGCCGGCATCGTCTTCGCCGCCATGGTGCCCGTGTTCGCGAGCGCCTTGAAGAAGACCACCGGCGACAACCTGCGCGTCACGGCCGCGAACATCGCGCAGGACCGCATCGAGAAGATCCGCCAGCTGCCCTACGCAGACATCGTAGCGAACTCGGCGAGCCCCACCGCCATGCCCAACCTCTACAACACGGCGTTCCCCACCCCCGAACCCGGCATCTTCAATCCCAGCTACACACCGGTGGGGAGCTCCAAGACGTACTACATCGACTACTCGGTGGCCACCTACCCGACGTACAAGGACATCACCGTGAGCGTCCACTGGCAGGGGTCGGCGCCGAACTACCTCACGCAGATGGACACGATCGTCATGGACCCGAGCGCGATGAGTGTGTATTCGACATCCAACCCCTATCCGCAGCCGTCGAACGGCTACACGCTCACGCTCGACTTCAAGGACGCCAGGCAGCTCGTGCCGCCCTACGTCAAGGTGACGTACGTGCAGGCAGGCGTCACCAAAACGGCGACGCCGTCGCCCGCCGCGCCGTTCCCGCTTCCCGCAAAGACGTCGACCGTCACGTACTACGGTCTGCCCGGCGGAACCAACATCCTGTACACCATGCTGTTCTACAGCCAGTACGTCACGGGCGGTGGTCCCTCATTCCACATGCTGGGCAACTACTATCTCCCGGACATAGACACGCACCCCGGCGGATCGTGAGGTCGCCTCGATGAAAGCACGCCTCGCAGCAAGGCGGGGCTCCCAGAGCGGCATCACGCTCATCGAGCTCCTGATCACCTTGGTGATCCTCTCCATTGTGACCACGATGTTGATCGGAGGCTGGATCTCGCTCCAGCGCGCCTACGCCTTCACGTCGGCCAAGAACAACGCGACCGCGCAGGCGCGAGACGCCATCGACCGCATCTCGAGCGAGGTCCGCACCGCCCAAGGCTTGACCTACTACCCCAGCGCCTCACCGAGCCCGTCGACCTCGACGCCGTTCGTCGTTGACGGGACCGCCCCGTACGTCTGCGATGCCAACGACATCACGTTCTACTCGGCGTACAACAACGTCAGTACCGCCCTGCAGAGCGGCCAGTACGGCAGGGACCAGCTGCGGCTCACCTCGATCTGGCTCGACACCCAGGGCACCCAGCCGCAAAAGACGCTGTATTGGCAACGCGACACGAACAACAACGGCACCCTCGATTCCGGCGACCGCAAGATCATGCTCGCCGGCAACGTCGTCAACACCGCGGCCGCCATCAACAGGCCGATCTTCATGTACAACGTCCTCAACAGCTCGGGGAACATCATCCAGACGCGCAGCCTCACTTCCGCCAACGTGGTGGCCAGCGCCACTTCCGCCAATGTGGCGTCGCTCGTGGCGGTCCAGATCGAAGTCATCACGGACGCCAACCTCACGCACACACCCATTTTCGTCGACCTCCTGACGACGGTGGAACCACGCAACCTGAGCTCCCACCTGTAGGAGGAGCGGCTATGCCCAGACAGCATCGAGAGAGTGGCATGGCGCTGATCATGCTCATCGGCATGACCGCCGCGCTGGCGATCCTGACGGGGGCGCTCGTCATGCTGCTCGCCAACCAGCAGGGTGCGACGGCCGCCTCACGCCAGAGCAAGACGTCGCTGGACTATGCCGAAGCGGCCCTCGACAGCGGCATCAACGCCATCAAGATCGGGACCCAGCCGGGGAGCAACTTCCCCACGGTCTCGCCGGGCGTGGACATGAGCTCGATGAACGTCCAGTACGCGCTGGCATGCCCCTCGCCGGCTCCCACGCCGCGCTACGACGTCTACGACAACCCCGCCTCCCCTACGCCGATCGACCCGAACACCCACTGGGACGCCAACGGGGACCACAAGCTGTGGGTCGAGGCCGCCGTCACGTTCAACGGCCACACGAGCCGGTTGCGCGAGTTGCTCGACTCGAGCACCAAGTCGGCCGTCCTGCCCATGGCAGCGATGTACGCCGACACCACCATCGTCCTCAAAGACACCAGCAACGTGTACGCGGTGAACCCGGACGGCACGTTCATCCCCGCCACCTCGAACTACGTGTACAACATCATGGCCGGCGGCAGCTACTCGGACAACAGCCACACGGTCGTCACCGGCAACAGCAGCACGAACATCCATCCTCCCACGGGCTCGGCGCAGTCACTGGGCTTCAAGGTCAACGGCACCGTCAACCTGCCGGGCATCACCGAGAACGGCGTGACGCAGGGCGGGGTCGGACTCCTCAGCGACTACTTCGACGCGGCGCGGCAATACGCCCTGACCACTGAGGCCCAGAAGGGCAAGGGTACCGCGGGCATGGCGCTGCACAACGACACCGTTGCGCCCTCCGCGCCGTCGGCGCCCAGCACGAGCGTCGCCTCCACGAAGTTCACGCCGGCCAGCATCACGACCATCAGCGGCGTGACCTACAACTCTTCGACCAAGACCTACACGATCCCGTCGCTTGCAGTCACCGGCAACCTGCTGCTCAGCACAGGCGGCACCTCGCCGTTCCCGGCAGGGACCATTTTCAACTTCAGCACGCTGTACGTCTCCAATGGCACGTTCACCGTGACCGGCGACCTGGACGTGAACGCGACGACGCTCTACGTGAACGGCGCTCTCACCATCAGCGGCGACCCCACCGCGAACACGGACAACCTCGGTAAGGTGTACGTGACCGGTGCAACGTCCGTCTCGGGCGCGACCGGCCTCTCGCTCGACAGCACCAATACGAGCTACTTCGGCAACACGTTCAACCACACCCCGTCGACCGCCGTCACCGACAACGTCGGCCCGCTCTACTTCGTGGGCAACGCGACCTTCTCGAGCAGTTCGGGCAACCTCAGCATCGCCGGCGGCAAGAACGTGCACGCGGGGGGGACGTTCACCATCACCGCGCCCACGAGCTCGTCCAGCACCGTGCCGTGCGTCTTCGGCTCTCTCTACTCCCTGGGCAACATCTCCATCACCGGCAACGCCGTCATGGACACGACGGATCTGTACACGGGCGGCGGCTTCTCCCTCCAGGGCAACACCGCCAGCTTCACCGACCAGTTCGGGCCCATCTACGTCGCCGCTACGGCCGACTGGAACTGCGGCTCGACGAGCGCGCGTCTCCGCGTCGAGACGACCAGCGCGACGGCCAGCGTGCCGGCGACCCTTTGGACCGACCCGACATCGCCGGCGCCGATGTTCGCCCAGATCTTCACCATCGATGGCGACACCAACGGCAACTACGACAGCAACAGCGGACCTTACGACGTCGTGCTCGGCGACGTGTGGGTGGACGGCAACGCCGGTACCGGCAATGTGGCGGTCAACTTCTCCGCACCGTCGTCTGGCACTGCGTCCACCATCATGTGCCCCCTGCTGGCGACGACCGAGAAGACGTGCACCAACGGCTACATCAACATGGGCACCATTGTGGACCCGATGGTCTACTACATGCAGTGCGACATGGACAATCTCTACAGCAACACGGGCGAGTGGGCCGACAAGGGCACGTTCACCGGCATCGCCATCTTCATGGAGGCCGCCGTCGAGGTCACGGGCGGCAACAACGGCACGTCCTGGCAGACCGCCAACTTCGTCGGCGCGCTGATGGCGGGGACGCCGGTGACGCCCGACATCACGATGTCGAGCAACTCCAGCGTCTGCTACGACCAGTCGGTCATCGACAACCTCCCGACCAACCTGCAGTCGATCCTGAGAACGACCACCACGACGACGGTCCCTGGGACCTGGCAGCAGCTGACGCGCAACTGAGGGGCATCGTCGCCTGGACGCGACGGGCTGTGGACATGGACTTCAAAGGGGCATGCATGAAGACAAGCACCTGGCCTGACCACGCCGGCTCGCGCGCGCGTAGCGCGGTGCTTCGGCCGGGGGCGCCGCTCGCTGCGGCGGTGACGGCGCTCATCCTGCTCGCGTGCCTCCTGGTAGTGGCCGCGGCGGCCGGGACCGCTGGTGCCGCCGTAGCCAAGCCGGCCAAGCCGGTCGCCAAGACGCCCAAGGGCACCATCACCTCCGCGACCCCGACCTTCACGTGGGCCAAGGCGAAGGGCGCGACGAAGTACGAGGTGTGGGTCTACCAAGGCAGCAAGCTGGTCGTGAAGAAGACCGGCGTCACCACGACCTCCTGGAAGACCACCGCGGCCCTCCCGCGGACCGTGGCCCTCACCTGGAAGGTGCGCGGCAGCAACTCCGCCGGCGCCGGCCCCTGGAGCTTGAGCGTCGCATTCACGATCTCCGCCCCCAGCTCGGCCAAGGCGATCACCGCCTTCAGCTTCCACTCGCTGAACCCGGCAGTCCTCGGCGCCATCGACCAGGATGCGCACACCATCTCCCTGACCGTGCCCTCCGGGACCGACGTCAAGCATCTGGTGGCCACCTTCACGACCACCGGGGCGTCGGTCAAGGTCGGCTCGACCACCCAGACCAGCGGCTCCACGGTCAACGACTTCACGAACCCCGTGACGTACACGGTCACGGCGGGCGACTCCTCAACGCAGGACTACGTGGTCACGGTCACGGGGCGGACGGTCCACGTCGGCGAAGCGTATGGCGGCGGCATCGTCGCCTACATCTACCAGTCGGGCGACCCTGGCTACGTCGCCGGCGAGACCCACGGGCTGATCGTCAGCTCCGGCGACGTGACCAGCGCCATCCAGTGGGGGAACGGCAACTACGTCACCACCGGGGCCACGGGGACGGCGCTCGGTACGGGACGCGCCAACACGGACGCGATCATCTTGGCCCAGGGGCCCACCGCGACCAGCTATGCCGCGGGTCTCGCCAGGGCTTACACCGGCGGCGGCCACAGCGACTGGTACCTGCCGAGCAAGGTCGAGCTCAACAAGGTCTATCTCAACCAGGCCGCCATCGGCGGATCCTTCGACGCCCTGGTCTACTGGTCGTCTACGGAGCTGTCGGCCGTGAGCGCGTCCACGCAGAACTTCAGCAACGGCAAGATGTCCACTGACGTGAAGGGCGATCAGCAGGGAGTGAGAGCGGTCCGCTCGTTCTGAGAGGAGCGCGACCGTGAGGATCTCAGGGGCGCCGGGCCGGCTGCCAGAGCCGCCCGGCGCCCGGCCTTCTACCTCAGGCCACGACGCACTCTGGACGTCCATCGAGAGCGAGCCATGCTGATCGCCACATTCGGACCGAGCACCGCTTGGCAGGGCAAGAAGATCGCTTGGGACGAGGGCCGGTTCCTGCTCGAAGGCCACGGCCCCATCGGGGCCGAGGACGTGATGGAGTACGACCGGCAGGGTCACCTGGTCTGGGACAGCGCGGGCACACGGGCGTGGGTCGGCTCAAAGGCCGCCTCCGCCGGCCGGGGCAGGGCCCGCCCGCGACAGGCAGATCACCGGTCAGATGCTGCCGACTCTTCTGAGACCGCAGCCGCTCCCCAGCACGGGGCGGCCGGGCAGCCCGGGTCGGAGCCCGGGTCGGAGTCCCGACGGACGATCGTGCTCAAGCGCGTCGCCATGGTGGCGATCGGGATCTTCGTGATCGTGAACGCGGCGCTCCTCCTGATGCTCCTCGGCGTCATCCCGCGTCCATAGCGGCTGGACTGCTGGCGATACCTGGCGCCGCAGGACCCAGCGTCCTCCAGGTGCGCGCAGGACGTGTTCCCTGAGTCGATCGGAGCGCCGGTCGTGGGCTAGCTTCACGAGCGGAGCGATGCCCTGGAGAGTGGCGCTCTGACGACCTCCTTCCTTCGAGGATACGATCCTCCAAGAAGCAGAGCTTCCGCCAAACCTGGGGCGACCCAGGCTGGTCCGAGCAGCGAGACGAGCCGGGGTCGGACCGTGTGTCCGAGTACGTCACCCTCGGGCGACCGACAACGTCCTCGCCGTCTCCGTGTCGTCATCCGGACACGGCCGCGTCTTCCGCATAGGCTTGGTCCCATGCGTGCCCCCCGTCTGCTCGCGGTCCACTTCCGCTCCCGCGCCTCGCGAAAGCAGGCTTGCGGCACAGTTCTTCCCGGGCTATACTCGGGCTATCCGCACCGGGAGGTCGCCATGATCACCAGGGTCCAGAAGTGGGGCAACAGCCTGGGCGTGCGCCTCGGCAAGAAGCTGCTCTGCGATGTCGAGATCAGCGTCGGTGACGAGGTGGACATCACAGGGATCTCAGAGCGAGCGTCGCTGGTCGACGACCTGCGTCCGGAGTATCTTTGCGTCAGGAGGTGCGCGCCCTGAGGAAGTTGCCAGCGGTCGCCAGAGCGATAGGTGAGCTTTGTTGATGACGGCAGGGAGAATGAGGTTTGACTATGACGACCAAAGAAGCAGCCGTTAAGAGCATTCAGGAACTTCCTGAAGATGCCACCTGGGAGGATATTCAGGAGCGCATCAACTTCGTCGCAGGCGTGCGCAAGGGTCTGCGTGAGCTCAATGAAGGCAAGGGCCTTCCGCATGAGCAGATAAGGGAGGAGTTCAGGGAGTGGATTTCCAGCTGATCTGGTCTCCCTCGGCTCGGCTTGATCTCAAAGACATCGCTGGCTTCATCGCAGAAGATAGCCCCTCCGCTGCAGAGCGATTCGTGAAGTGCCTATTCTAAGCAGTCGAGAGATTGCCCCATTTCCCAGAGTCAGGTCGCGTTGTGCCTGAATTCGATGATCCGACTGTCAGGGAAGTAGTTCGCAAGCCATGTAGGATCGTCTACAGAGTTGATCACGAAAGACGTATCGTTGCGATAGTAAGGGTTTGGCATGCGGCTAGAGGGGCTCCGGACGTCGAGTAGCTCCTCGCTGGCGCGGACATAGTCCGCTCCCTGGCCGTCAGCGCCGGGAGGTCGCCATGATCACCAGGGTCCAGAAGTGGGGCAACAGCCAGGGCGTGCGCCTCGGCAAGAAGCTGCTCTGCGATGTCGAGATCAGCGTCGGTGACGAGGTGGACATCGCTGTGCGAGACGGCGCTCTCGTCGTGACGCCCGTCAACCGCATCAGGGGCGGGGTCGATCTCGAGCAGCTCGTCAAGGCCATACCCAAGGATCACAAGCCGGGCGAGCTCGACTGGGGCCCCCCAGTGGGCGGGGAGGTGTGGTAGGTGGCGGCGTACGTCCCTCGAAAGGGGCATTTCGTCGCCGTCACGTTCGACCCGCAGTCCGGCCACGAGCAGCGTGGTCGCCGGCCGGCACTCGTAGTCAGCAACGATCTGTTCAACAAGCATACGGGCCTGTGCATCGCCTGCCCCATCACAGGCACGCCGCGCGAGTACCCCTTCCACGTCGCGATCCCTGAGGGCGAGGCCGTCACGGGGTTCGTGATGGTGGAGCAGGTCAGGTCCATCGACTATCGCGCGCGCGCAGTGAAGCGCATCGGTGACGCGTCCGAGCGGGTGCTGGAGCAAACGCTGGCCCTGCTCGATGCGTGCGTCTACTGAAGCCGGCTTGGCGAACACCGACGCTATCGCCGGGCGCCAGCCTCGTCTCTGTCGCTGGCGGTGCTGCCGCCGCGCGGGGTACCATGCTTGAAGGAGGTGCGACATGGTCGCTGTGCTCGAGGATAAGCGTGCAGCCATAGTCCAGGCGTGCGTCCGTTTTGGGGTGGCGCGCCTCGAGGTGTTTGGCTCTGCCCTCCGCGACGACTTCCGGCCAGGAGAAAGCGACTTGGATCTCCTCGTCCAGTTCGAGGCCATGCATCCGCACGATCTTGTGGACGCCTATTTCGGCCTCCTCGAGGAACTTCGCAAGGTGCTCGCGGTCGAGATCGACCTCGTCATGGCCGATGCCGTGAAGAACCGTTTCATCGCCGCCGACATCGAGCGCACGAAGCAGCCTCTGTATGCCGCGTGACGCGCAGGCGTATCTGGCCGACATCGTGGAGTCCTGCGACGCCATCGACGTCGCCGTGCGCGGTCTCGATCTGGCCGGCTACCGTTCGAATCGACTTGTTCGTTCCTCGGTGGAGCGCGAGTTCACCATCATCGGCGAGGCCATGGCCGCACTGGCGCGCACGGCGCCTGCGACGTTTGCCTCGATAGCTCAGGCGCGGCGGATCGTGGACTTCCGCAACCAGCTCACACATGAGTACCCGAGTGTGAATGACGAACTCGTGTGGGGCTTCATCGATCGCGATGTACCGGTCCTGCGCCGCGAATGTGCGGCGCTGATGGAAAGTCCGAGCTCATTGGAGAGGCCGGACTAGCCGCCACTCTTGCTTGCTGTTGCAGCGGTATGGTGTCCGCCTCTGCGACACCGAGTTCGGACGCCATCTCGGCGGCTGGCCGTTCGAGTTCCGCCTCCGCCTCAACGCGCGTACGGACGGCGACGCGGCGCTTCTCAGGCTCCTCTGCGACGCCGCCGAAGACCGGGTCGTCCTGCTGCAGGGTCAGGTGCAGATCATCGACCGCCGGCGCGAGCTGCACCTGACTCAGCAGGAGGTGGCCGCTGCGTCGGGTCTGCACCAGAGCGTGGTCAGTCGGATCGAACAGGGCGTTGCGAACCCCACGGCGCGCGCGCTCACTTTGCTTGCGCGCGCGCTCGACGCCCAGCTCACGCTCACCGGTCGCTAGCAGCGAGACGAGCCAGGTTCGGACCGTGTGTCCGACTACGTCACCCTCGGGCGACCGACAACGTCCTCGCCGTCTCCGTGTCGTCATTCCGGACACGGCCGCATCTCCGGCGTAGGCTGCACCTGGCGTGAGCCGCATCGGGCGAGCGTCGCTGTTCGACGGTCTGCGCCCGGCCTTCTTCTGGGAGCAGGCATACTGCGTGGGGTCGCGCTGGACATGTGTAAAGATTTTTGTTTACATCGCCGACACCGTGGGCACACCCGAGTTGGGCTGCCAACGTGAAGGCAGAGAAAGCGGGAGCACGCACTTGGATGCTCGTGTCCGCCTCGGGCCAGTGCCAGCCACTCAAGTACCTGAGGAAGAACAGAGAAACTGCCCCTGTCATGGTGGCGCGCATCAGGGACGTCGACGAGAACGGACCGCCTGCCAACCAGGAGTTGTTCAAGTGGCTCGACGCTCACAAGCCCCGCGGCCATCGCCTCTGCGAGTACAAGGTCCATCACCCGCGAGCGTGTCGAGGCTACGCATTTCAGACTGAACGCGGGCTTGTGATCGCTCGCATCGCAGACAAGACGCAGAGCGATCAGGAGTTCAACGACACGATCAAGTCTGTGAAGATGCTGATCGATGCGTTCTTGGAGGAAGGCGAGATCTATGAATGACATCTCGAACCAGCTCAACGAGCTCATCTCGGACGAGGCGAGCCAAGGCGAGTACAACCACGAGCTCGCGATCAGCGCGTTCACAAATGCCATCGCTCGCCTGATGACCGATCAGGGCCTTTCGCAGTCCGACCTCGCTCGTCGGCTCGGCGTTTCTCGTGCTCGCGTGTCGCAGCTTCTGCAGCACAAGTCGAGCCCGACCTTGCGCACGATGGTTCAAGTCGCGAACGCCCTGGGCTGTGATGTCGTACCGAACGTGGCTCCGTGCATGCTTGCCGCTTCTGCCGGCCACTTGATTGGAACAAGGAAGGGCCTTTCGCCCGCAGACGGAGGAACAAGGAAAGGCTGACGGTCTCGCGGCCTCAGCCGGCCTATCGCTCCCAGCGGCGAGTTGACAGCGAGTGTGCAAAACTGCATTCTGAAAGCAGTTTTGCACAGTCGACGGGAGAGAGGTCCGTCATGTGCTGCGCGTACATCCAGCGCACCATAGAACCGGTGCTCGAGGCTGCCGCTTCCGAGTTCCCGGCGGTGGTCCTCACCGGCCCGCGGCAGTCCGGCAAGACGACCGTGCTCAAGCGGCTGTTCGGTGAGCGCTTCGAGTACGTCTCGCTCGAGGCGCTCGACACGCGCGCGCTGGCGGCCGAGGACCCGCGCGCGTTCCTGCGTCTGCACAAGGCGCCGGTGATCTTCGACGAAGTCCAGCAGGCGCCCCAGTTGCTGCCGTACATCCAGGAGCTGATCGATGAGCGCCGCGAGGTCAACGGCCGGTACATCTTGAGCGGCTCACAAAACCTGCTGCTTCTGCAGCACGTGAGTGAGTCGTTGGCCGGCCGCGCGGCGATCCTCAAGCTGTTGCCCTTGTCGCTGCGCGAGTGGTGTGGTGAGCCACGGCGGCCGCTGCCGTGGCAGGCGTCGCCCGCCGCCGAGGCCGCCGCGCCGGCCGAGTCCGCGACTCCGGCTGCACCATCGGCGCACGCCACAGTCGCGTGCGCCGAGCTGCTCGCCACGCCCGACGCTCTCTGGCAGCAGCTCTTCCGTGGTCTCTACCCAGGGCTGCACGCCTCGCCGGCCCCCGACTGGCTGCGCTGGCAGCAGAGTTACATCGAGACGTATCTGGAGCGCGACGTGCGCACCGTGCGCCAGGTCGGCGACCTCATGCCTTTCCAGTCGTTCCTGCGTCTGCTGGCTGCGCGCAGCGGGCAGATCCTCAACATGACCGGCATCGCCACCGAGCTGGGCCTCACGCTCAACACCGTCAAGGCTTGGATCTCCGTGCTGCTGACCTCCTACCAGATCATCGTCCTGCAGCCCTATCACACGAACCTGGGGAAGCGTCTCGTCAAGCGCCCCAAGGTGTACTTCACGGACACGGGCACGCTGTGCTACCTGGTCGGCCTGCGCGACCCGCTGCACGCCATGCAGGGCCCCATGGCCGGCGCCGTCATGGAGACGGCGGTGGTGGCCGAGCTCACCAAGGCCTACCTGCACGGTGGGGACGAGCCGCGCCTCGCCTTCTGGCGCCCTGCGCGCGGCACAGAGGTCGACGTGGTGGTGGAGGACCAGCTGCGCCTGTACCCGATCGAAGTCAAGGCCAGCTCGACGCCGCGGCCCGAGATGGCGCGCGGCATCAGCGAGCTCGCTCGATCCCTTGCCACCACCCCGCTCGCCATCGCGAAGGCCGAGGGCGTACGGCCCTCTCTGCAGCCGGGTTACGTCGTGTATGCCGGGGACCGCGTGGTGCCGCTCGGCGGAGGCGTCACGGGTCTACCGCTGGGTTCGCTGTAGAGCCGGTCCGGCGTCCGGCTCAGCTGGGCCCGGTATACTACGCACTCGCGGGCGATTAGCTCAGGGGTAGAGCACCTGCCTTACAAGCAGGGAGTCGCTGGTTCAAATCCAGCATCGCCCACCACCTGAACCGCAGGGCCCGCCCGCCCGTTGAACCGTGGAGCCCGCCCGCCCGTTCCTCACCGCACGGACGATCTTCCGGGGAGGGGACCATGTCGCGTTGTACTCGCTCGTTGCTCGCGCTGACTCTGCTGGTGGTGGCCGTGGCCCTGGTGACGGTGGCTTGCGGGGGCTCCGGCTCCGGCGCGCACTCACTTGAGGGCACATCGTGGCGGCTCACCGGCTGGACGCTGAACTCGCTGGCGCCGGACCAGTTCACGATCACGGCGGCCTTCGCTGCCGGCAAGATCTCGGGCACGTCCGCGGTCAACACCTACGGCGGCACCTACTCGAGCGGCGCGGGCGGCTCGGGCGGCGCGTTCTCGGTAGGGCAGCTCGCTTCGACCGAGATGGCCGGGCCCGAGCCGGCGATGCGCGCCGAGCGCGCGTACATCACGCTGCTCCAGCAGGCGCGCTCGTTCAAGGTCGCCGGCGACACGATGACGCTGTACGACGCGAACGGGAACCAGTCGCTCATCTTCGCGCGCGCGAACCTGTAGAGTGCGGACATGACCGAGGCAGACCCCAGCGCCCGCAACGGCGCGCCCGGCGCTGCGAGCAGCGCTGCACGAAGCGCCGCACGCGAACGCCAGTCCCACGTGCGGCACGATCTGCGCTCGCCGCTCGCCGTCATGTACCCGCTGCTCTCGCTGCTGCTCGGCGAGACCGCGGGCGAGCTCACGCCCAAGCAGCGCGAGTACCTCGAGACCATGGAGCGCAACGTCGAGCGCCTCGAGGGACTGCTCGTGAGCGCTATGGAGAGCGGGTGGATGGACTTCAGCGCGGCGCCGGCGGAGCCCAGCGCCGTGTCGCTCCATCAGGTCGCCGAAGAAGCGATCGTCCTCGCCCTTCGCGACGGCTCCGGCGACCTGGAGATCCGCGTCTCCGGCGACGCGCCACCGGCTCTGGCCGACCGTGAGGACGTGCGGCTCGTCGTGGGCGCGCTGCTCCGCAATGCGGCCACGCACGGCCGCGCCGGCGGGATCGTCGAGATCCTTCTCGGCGCCGGCGCCGGCGGGACCGCGATGCTTGCCGTGTCTGACGACGGCCCGGGGATTCCGGGCACCGAGTTGGAGCGCGCCGGCGAGTTCGGCTTTCGCGGCGCCTCGGCGCTCGAGGCGCGCACGCCCGGGCTCGGGATCGGGCTCTGGGTCTGCCGTCGCCTGGCGGAACGGAACGGGGGCAGACTCGATATCGGTCCCGCGGCCGCCGGCGGACTCGCGGTGACGATCACGTTGCCGGCCGCCGCAGGCTCGCCGGCCTGACTCGCACGGCCGCGCCGGCGCGAAGCGCGCAGGCTCGCCGGCCGCGCCCATGGTAAAGTGACGCATCCCGCGTCTCGGTAGCACGGGATGCCTCGCTCCCGGCGGGGCACGTCATGCCGGCCGTATCAGGAGGGCGACCTGACAGGGAGCGCACCAAGCGGGGACGCGTTGCGAACGCTGTTCGTGACCAACGACTTCCCGCCACGCATCGGCGGTGCCCAGTCGTTCTACTGGGGCGTCATCCGTACCCTCGACCCCGCAGAAGTCACGGTCCTCGCGCCGGCGCACGTGGACGCCGAGGCCTTTGACGCCACCCACGACTACAACGTGGTGCGCGCCGCGACCTCCGTGCTGTGGCCCACGCCGGCGATGCTTCGCCAGGTCGTGGATCTGGCGCAGAGCGTGGGCGCCGAGCTGATCCAGCTCGGCCATCCCTTGCCCGCCGGCCTGCTCGGTCCGCAGGTCAAGGAGCGTATCGGCCTGCCCTACGTCGTCTTCCTCGGCGGCGCCGAGGTCACGCTGCCGGGCGCCATCCCCGGCGTGAACAACATGCTGCGTCACGTGCTCGGCAACGCCGCGATGCTCCTGACCGTGAGCGAGTACACGGCGCGCGCTGCCTCGCTGCAGGTCAAGTGGACCGTGCCGGCGGAGGTGCTCCGGCCGCCGGTCACGGTGGAGGAGTTCGTACCGGCGCCGGCGGACGGCGCCGCGGCCCTCAAGAAGAGCCTCGGCATCGATGGCGAGCTCGTCGTCTGCCTCGGCCGCCTCGTCCCGCGCAAAGGCCAGGACGTGCTCATCGAGGCGCTTGCGCGACTCACGCCGGAGTTCCCGCACCTGCACCTGGCGCTCATCGGCGAGGGACGCATGCAGACGCGCCTTTACGACCGCGCGCAGAAGCGCGGCGTGGGCGAGCGCGTGCACCTCACCGGCGCGCTCGTCGACTCCGCCGTGCAGGAGTGGCTGCAGGCGGCGGACCTCTTCGCCTCGCCTTGCCGCTCGCGCTGGGCCGGCATGGAAGTGGAGGGCTTCGGCATCGTCTTCGCCGAGGCCGCGCTCTGCGGGTTGCCGGTGATCGCCGGCCGGTCCGGCGGCGCGCCCGAAGCCGTGATCGAGGGCGATACCGGCATGGTCGTGGACGGACGCTCGGTCGGGCAGGTCGCCGCCGCCCTCGCCTACGTCCTGCGGCAGTCAGAGAAGGAGCGCCGCGCCATGGGCGCGAGAGGCCGCGAGCTCGCACTCTCGCGCCACACGCCCGAGACCGTCGGCGAGCGCTATCACGCCCTGCTGCGCAAGGCGGCCGGACGATGAGCCGCGGGACGGCGGGGCGATGAGTCGCAAGGCGCCAAGCCGCTCGGCCACGCGCCGCCGGTCGTGGGGCGCCGTCCGGACGCTCCTCTGGATGGGCGGCGCGTTCGTCATCGGCGGGATCCCCAACGGCCGCCTCGTCGCCAAGGCCGTCTCGGGCGAGGCTCTCGAGGATCTCGGCGACGGCAAGCCCGGCTCCTCCAACGTCGCCCGCAGCCTCGGCTGGAAGCTGGGCGCTCTTACGCTGGCCCTGGACGCCGGCAAGGCTTACGTCCCGGCCGCGGCGGCCCGTCTTGCCGGCGCCGGCGAGGGGACCGTGGCGGCAGTCGGGATCGCCACCATGCTGGGCCACATCGCGCTCGTCAAGGGCCGCGGTGCCGCCTGCGGCCTGGGCGCCGCCTACGCCATGGACCCCAGGATGATGACCATCGACCTCGTCCCCCTCGTCGGAGGCAGCGCGCTGCATCGCCACGCCGAGGGCGTCAGCCTCACGGCGATAGCCCTCCCGCTCACCAGCCTGGCGCTGCACCGGGATCAGCCGTCGCGCGCCCTCGGTCCGCTGGCGCTGATCGCCGTGATCTTCGGCGCGCGCCTGCGCGGCACGCCCGGTGCCGGCTTGCCCGACTCGCCCAAGGCGTGGTGGTACCGCTTCTGGCTGGATCGCGACACCAAGGAGTGAGGCAGCCATGCGCGTAGCGCTGGTGTCGCCGTACTCGTGGACCGTCCCCGGCGGTGTGAACCAGCACATCGAGCACCTCGCCGAGGAACTGGAGGAGCGCGGACACGAGCCCTGGATCATCGCTCCCGTGGGCGCTTTCGCGCTCACGCGACGTGCGGTGGACAGCCGCCGCCACAAAGCTGCGGAGCGCTTCATCCCGATGGGGACGGCGATCTCCATCCCGTCCAACGGGTCGCGCGCCTACCTCAGCCCCAACCCCAAGGTCGCGATGCGCATGGACCGCGCCATCCGCCACGGCCGCTTCGACCTGCTGCACGTGCACGAACCGGCCACGCCCTCCGTCGCCCTGGCCGCGGTGCTCCTCTCGACGTCGCCCGTGGTAGGCACCTTCCACGCGGCGCTCGAGGACTCGTCCGCCTACGACCGCTGGATGTGGCTCGGGGACCTGGTGCAGAAACGGCTGGACGTACGCATCGCCGTGTCGCCGGCCGCGCTCGCCTTCCCGGCCGGCCGGTTCCCCGGCGAGTACCGCATCATCCCCAACGGTGTCGCGGTGGAGCAGTATGCATCCGCGATCGGCGCCACGAAGGTCGAGGGCCGGATCCTGTTCATCGGACGCGCCGAGAAGCGCAAGGGGCTCGGCGTGATGCTCAAGGCGTTCGCGCTGCTCAGACGCCGGCTACCCGAGGCGACGCTCGTCATCGCCGGAGCCACGCGTCGTGACATCTACGAGTCGACGCACGAGCCCTTCGGTGCCGGCGCCGGCCCTGATCTGAGCGGCGTGGAGCCCCTCGGCTGGGTGACCGACGAGGAGAAGGTGCGGCTGCTCGGGGAGGCCGAGGTCGTCTGCGCGCCGTCGCTCGCCGCCGAGAGCTTCGGCATCGTACTCGCGGAGGCGATGGCGGCCGGCGTGCCCGTGGTCGCCTCCGACCTGCCCGGCTATCGGGCCGTGCTCGGCGACGGCGAGGCAGGCCGTCTGGTGCCTCCCAACGAGCCGGCCTTACTCGCCGACGCGCTGTTCGAGATCCTCGGCGACGCGGAGGAGCGGCGGCGGCTTGCCGCCGCCGGCCTCGTCGTCGCGGAGCGGCTGTCGTGGAGCCGCGTCACCGACCAGATCCTGGTCGCGTACGAGGACGCGCTCGCGGCTCCGTTCCGCCCCGGCATCCACGGCCGGCCGGACCGGCCGTGGTTCGGCCAGGCGCTGCTCGAGTACGCGCGCGATCCGGAGCTGCGCCGGGCCGAGTAGGGCCTGCTCCGGTCCGTCGGCCGGCTCCTCCCGGGCCGTTTTGCCGCCCTCTCCGGCGTGTGCTACACTCCCGATTCGCTGCACAGCGGCCTTTCTCGACCCGAGGCCGCACCGCAGCACCCCTCGCGGGGGCGTAGCTCAGTTGGTTTAGAGCGCCGGCCTGTCACGCCGGAGGTCGCGGGTTCGAGCCCCGTCGCTCCCGCCACTTCTCCTCATGAGCATCGCGCGCTGGTCGGCCTGCGCCACGTGCGCATCGCCTGGAACCGCGCGAAGGTCCCGCTAAGCGGCGCTCAGCGGCTTGATGCGGTCGACGTCCGACTTGATGGCCTGGGTCGCGTCCCAAAGATCGACAGCGCGTTGCGCGTTCAGCCAGAACTCCGGCGTGTTGCCAAACAGGCGGGAGAGCCGCAGCGCCATCTCCGGGCTCAGCGCCCGGCGTTCGCGCAGGAGCTCGTTGACCGTCTGGCGTGAGACGCCCAGGGACTCAGCCAAGGTCGCGACGGTGAGGCCGTAGTCGGGCAAGAAGTCCTCGCGCAGCATCTCACCGGGGTGTGTCGGACGACGACTCATCGCGCCGGTGTTGGTGATGGTCATGTTGGCACCTCGCATTCAGTGATAGTCAGTGATCTCGACGCCGTAGGCATCGCCGTCCACGAAGCGAAAGCAGATGCGCCACTGATCGTTGATCGAGATCGCGTGTTGCCCTTTGCGCTCGCGCTCGAGGGCGTGCAACCGGTTGCCTGGCGGGACCCGAAGGTCGTCGAGTCGCGTCGCCAGGTCCACGTACTCGAGCTTGCGGGCGGCGCGGCGGGCGACGTCCGGCGGGAAGCGTCTCGCCCTGCCCGTGAGGTACAGATCCTGCGTGCGCTTGTCCGCGAATGTCTTGATCACGAGTCGAGTGTAACGCGTCACGTGACAGACGTCAAGAGTCGCCTCGTGCGCGCCCTTCGTCCCTGACGGATCCCGCTCTCCGGCGCCGCCCGACGTGAACCTCGTCGAGCTGGCCGCCGGCCTCATGCTCACCCACGACGCTCTGCACCCTGGCACGCCCCTGTACCTACGCGAGGCGCTCGCTGTCCATGGGGTCGAGGTCGACCATGTGAAGATCTGGCAGACGGCCAGCAAGCTGAGGCGGCGGCACGGGCTTGTGATCAGCGGTGTGCCGCGGGAGGCGGGCTACCGGGTCGTGGACTGGACTTGGGAGGCGCGGAGGGTGCGGAGTTCGGTGAAGGGCGGCGGCACCGGCTGAAGCCGCGCGAGAGCGGCAGCGCGACCACGCCGCGGGAGGGGCCGCTGTATGCTTGCGATGACGTGGGCAACTACCGGGGGGCAGTCATGTCGAAGCTCAAGGGGTTCGTCGCGGTATGCGCTCTGGTCCTGGCGGTCAGCGCGCTGCTCGCCGGCGTATGCACGAGCAGTGCTCGCGCCTATCCCAGCTCCTATGACCTGCGCAAGCTCGGCAAGCTCCCGCCGGTCGGGGATCAGGGCGAAGACGGCACGTGCTGGGCCTTTGCAGCTCTGGGCGCGCTGGAGTCCTCGATGTCGCCCGGCCATGCGCAGGTCTTCTCCGCGGACAACCTTGTCCTTAACTCGGGCGATAGCGGTATCACGTACCACAGCGGCGGCGGCACCTGGAGACAACCGGCTGCCTATCTTGCTCGCTGGGCCGGGCCAGTGCTCGCCAGTCAGGACGCCTACGGCGACAACTACACGCCGCCCGGCCTGACTCCCGCCTATCACGTGCAGAACATGTTCCTCCTGCCGCCGCGGGCGAACCAGCACGACAACGGCGCCATCAAGTCCGCCATCATGACGTATGGGGCGGTCTTTTCCGCAATGATGGTTCCCGAGACCGCCAAGGACTGGACCAAAGACATCATCTTCCGGACCTACAACTGGACTCACCACGCCTACTACTACTTCGGCTCCGGCAAGCCCAGTCACGCCGTCGACATCGTCGGCTGGGACGACAAGTACCCTCGCGACTACTTTGCGACCAAGCCCCCTGGCAACGGTGCCTTCATCGTGCGCAACAGTTGGGGCGCCAGTTGGGCAGACCACGGCTACTTCTACGTCTCCTACTACGACACGCGCCTCGCCCGCACCGACTGGAACGCCGTCTTCGACGGCGCGGAGCCCACGGACAACTTCAGCGCCATCTACCAGTACGACCTCGGCCCGTCACAGTACTGGGGCGACGGCAGCGATTCAGCCTGGATGGCCAACGACTTCACCGCCGCGAAGAGCGATCTGCTCAGCGCCGTGAGCTTCTGGACCGAAGAGCCTGGTTGGCGCTACGCGATCTACGCCAAGACTGGCTCCGCGTCGACCCTGACCGCCGAGAATTCGGGCACCTTCAGCCTTGCCGGCTACCACACCGTGCATCTCGCTCGGCCGATGCAGCTCGTCGCCGGCCAGCGCTTTCGGGTGGCGGTGAAGCTGACGACGCCGGGTGTCGAGAATCCAATCAAGCTGGGGCCAACGCTCGGGCCAGCGGGCACGAATCAGAGCTTCGTGAGCGCGAACGGCAGCACCTGGACAGACCTGTCAACGCTGAAGGACGGCCGGACGCTGAGCGTCTGCCTCAAGGCGTTCACGCGGCCGGCGCTCGCGGTCGGTGACTCCTATGGCGGCGGCATCGTCGCCTACATCCTGCAGCCCGGTGACCCCGGCTACGTCGCCGGGGAGACGCACGGCCTGATCGCCGCCGCCGCTGATCAAACCGATCCGGCAGGCCAAGGAATCCAGTGGGCGACCGAACCGTACTGGGGCATTTCCGTGCCGGGGGCGCTCGGCACCGCGATCGGCACCGGCGTCGCCAACACGAACGCCATCATTGCCCAGAACGGCGCCGGCACCACCTACGCGGCAGGTCTGGCACGCGCCTACAACGGCGGCGGCTACAACGATTGGTTCCTGCCCAGCGCGGATGAGCTGAACGAGCTGTACCTCAACCGCGTCGCCATCGGTGGTTTCGACACTGGGCCGCCCTACCACTGGAGCTCCTCCCAGAACGCGGACTACGCGGTCTACGCTTGGGGCCAGTACTTCGACGACGGCGACCAGAGCTCATATGGCGGCCTCAAGTCCCTCACGTTCAGCGTGCGTGCTGTCCGGGCTTTCTGATCAATTCATCCATTCAGCTATTCAACCAGGGGGCGCAGGAGGCCTCAGCCACCTGCTGAAGACCGTCGATGGCTCTCCAATACGACCTGCCGGTGCAAGAAGGTAGTCCCGATGGAGGCGCGACCTAGGCGATCGTTGACGACCTTGAGCGGCGTGGCGGTGGACAAGCGCCCTGTTGCCCTTTTTGTTGCCCTACCCCCCGACAATGGGCAACAAGTCGGCCTTTCGCGGCTCTTTTCCCCTCCGCTGGTCACCGCACGTCAGGCTCGAAACTGCAACTGAAGGCAACAACTGACAGGGGCAGACGCGAACTGTCACGCCGGAGGTCGCGGGTTCGAGCCCCGTCGCTCCCGCCACTTCCTCTCATCCGGATCCTACCATCGGCTTCGCCGCGTCCAGCGAGCCGTCCCGCTTCGGCCGTGACTCTACTCGTAGTGGGTCCACATCCTGAGCACCTTGACCGCGTGCTCGTCGACGAGGACCTGGTAGACCAAGCGGTGCTGGATGTTGATGCGTCGCGAGATGGCTCCGTTGAGGTCGCCGACCAGCTTCTCGAACGGAGGCGGCGACCGGAACGGGTCCTCTTCGAGGACGGCGAGAATCTCCTCAGCCCTTGGCCTCAGGCCTGCGGCCGCGAGCCTACGCGCGTCCTTGCGCGCCTGCTTCGTGTAGAGCAGGTGCCAGTTCACCAGCCGGGCTCGCCGACGAGCTCATCGGCCGGCGTCGTCATGCCCTCGAGGATGGACTCGCGCATCCCGGGGATCGAGACGAGGTAAAGCGTCTCCTGCACGGCCCGCCAGTCTTCTTCCGAGACGAGCACCGCGTTGCCGCGCTTACCGGTGATCTGCACGGGCTCGTGCGATCGAGAGACGTCGTCGAGCAGCTGGTAGAGCTGTTTGCGCGCTTCGGTGGCGCTCATGGTCGTCACGGCGGACCTCCTGATACGTACGGGAAAGCGTACGGTCCGGAGCGGCTGAAGTCAAGTGCCGCGGGCGCGTCCGACGTGCGGGTTCCCGGGTTCGACCGGTGCGGGCGGGCGGCGTAGCTCAGCCGGCGAGACTGCTCAGCCGGCGACCGGGCCGGCCGCGGCGAGCTCTTCCGGCACGCGGCCGGCGAAGCGCTTGAAGTTCTCGACGAAGTGCCGTGCCAGCTCGGCGGCGCTCTCGTCGTAGGCCGCCCCATCCGCCCAGGTCGAGCGCGCGTCGAGCAGCTTCACCGGCACGCCGGCGCAGTGCGTCGGGACGAGCACGCGGAAGACCGGGTGCGGGGTGAAGTCCACGTGCTCGAGCTCGCCGGTGAGCGCCGCCTTGAGCAGGTTGCGCGTCACCGAGATGCGCATGCGCTTGCCGACGCCGTAGGGCCCGCCGCTCCAGCCGGTGTTGACGAGCCAGCACTGGGTGGGCGCGGAGCGCAGCCGCTCCTCCAGCATCGTCGCGTACACGACTGGGTCGCGTGGCATGAACGGCGCCCCGAAGCACGGCGAGAACGTCGGCTCGGGATCGTCCACCCCATCTTCGGTGCCGGCCAGCCGCGCCGTGAAGCCGGAGAGGAAGTGGTAGCCGGCCATCTCCGGCGTGAGCTTGGCGATCGGCGGCAGCACGCCGTAGGAGTCGCAGGTGAGGAAG
>Ga0316226_1001826_pt1 | contig 21483 bp, 25 predicted proteins | sample TBH18017metaG_FD_206009 | JGI IMG/M metagenome (GOLD analysis project Ga0316226, IMG submission 206009) | Freshwater microbial communities from Trout Bog Lake, Wisconsin, USA - TBH18017 | ecosystem: Environmental > Aquatic > Freshwater > Lake > Hypolimnion/Profundal zone | place: USA: Wisconsin...
GGGAGAGTAAACCTTGCGCTGCCGCAAGCGATGAAGTATCCAGAAAAGTGTAACCGATGTTCTCGGTTTAAGTGTAACCGATGTTCCCGTTCGTACCTTACGCCAACTGGGTCCGCGGAATGGGGTCAGGCATTACTTCTTAACCTTGTTTTGGTTTGCGTTGGATGCCGCCCACTTGAGCGAACACGTAAGTTGTTTCCGCCCTGCCTCCGGTCGTACAGAGTGCCGTTTTTCGGCTGAATTGAAATTGTAGGCGGACACACAGGTGCGATTGGAGCGCGCCGAGGGAGTGCCGTCAAGCGCCACCGTGAGCGATGAGAGAGGAGCTCCGGCCCACTCGTCCGAAGGCGGGCCGGCGAAAAGCACCGGCTAACCGCACGCCCTGCGCACAAACTCCGCCGCCATCGCCTTGTACGCGACAGCGCCGGTCCCGTTCGGATCGTATTCGGCGATTGTTTTCCCGAAGCTGGGCGCTTCGCCAAGCCGGACGGTGCGCGGGATCATGGTCGTGAAGACGGTCTCGGCGAAATGCTTGCGCACTTCCGCCACCACCTGCTGGCTGAGGTTGGTACGCGAATCGAACATCGTCATCAGGATCCCGCTCAGTTTGATCGCCGGGTTCACCCCGACGTCGCGAATCTGGTCGATGATGCCGCTGATCTTGCTCAGGCCTTCGAGCGCGAAATACTCGCACTGAATGGGCACGAGGATTTCATCGGCGGCGGCCAGTGCGTTGGTCATCAGGATTCCCAGCGACGGCGGGGTATCGATGATGACGAAATCAAACGCTTCGTCCGTGCGCAACGGCGCGAGCGCGGCATGAAGGCGACCAATGTGATCCTCCTGGCGGGCCACTTCGATCTCCGCGCCCGCAAGGTCGATGTCGGACGGGATGAGCCAGAGCGTTTCGAAGCGGGTGGGAATGACCTTTTCGGCCGCGGCAGCCTGCCCGATGAGCGCTTCGTAGAGGCTGCACCCCTCAAGCCCGCTCATGCCGAGCGCGCTGGTGGCGTTTGCCTGGGGGTCCAGATCGATCAAAAGCACCCTCTTTCGCAGGCCAGCCAGGCAGGCGGAGAGGTTTACCGCGGTGGTGGTTTTTCCAACACCGCCCTTCTGATTTGCTACGGCGACAATTCTCATGGGGACAGGTCGGGGAGATTAGTCGCTTTTGTCCGATTGAACAGGGGGAATTCTGGAGTTTTTGAGCGGAGCATCGACTATACCACCTCATAACTTCCCTCCACCTGCCATTCTTCCCCATGGCGCGAGATGCGGAAGATCCCGCCGGCGGCCATCTGGATGTCCCACTCCTCGGTGCTCCAGCCGTTTTCCCACCATTCGCCGGAGACGCGGTACGGCCCCATGACGCCAGCCACCACGCCGTGCGCCTGATCTGAAACCACGTACTGCGGGCGCCCATGTTCGGCATGCACCTGTGCGGAAATCGGGGGACGATACCGGCGCAACGGCAGCCCGGAACCGGTCGGAACCGAACGCCGCGGTGTTTGCGCGGTCAACCCGCCCGCACCGGCGAAACCCGCACGATTTTCCCCGCCCTTTTCGTCCGTTCCGTCCACTCCCGGCATCGTCAATGCAAAGCGGTCGGGCCGGTGGGTCGGCTTCATCTCCGGCACGCCCACGTTGCCGCTGCCCACCACCGCCATGACCCGGGCCAGCGTTTCGGCAAACCGGTTCGGGTCGCGCACGGCATTTTCAAACAACCGGAACTGTCGGCGCTCGGGCTTTGCCGGTTCGGCGGCGAGCCGCACGGCCACCGGTGCATGTTCCAGCCGCAGATTCTCAAAATGCGTATCCAGGATGCGAAAGAGCACGTCGGCGTTTGACGTTGGCGACGGAATCCGGAATACGCGCTCATACCCGCCCCCGTTGCTGAGTGGCAGCACAAGGCGCAACTCCGCCACGGCCAGCCCCGCGGCATCCACGCGGGAAGCTAGCGCGTCCACAAAGCGCCGCAGCAGGAAAAGCAGCGGCTGCGCGCTTTCCAGTTCGCGCTCGAAATCGAACGCCTCTTCATAGCGCTCCGGCGCACGCACCAGCCGCAGCAACCGCGTGGAACGTCCGCCTGCCCGTTCCCAGAGCCGCACTCCCTCGGGACCGAGCCGCGCCGCCACATCGCTCTTCTTCAGCCGGCTTAATCCGCCCAGCGTGGCGATCCCCCACCCGTGCAAAATCTCCGCGATGCCGGCAAAGCTTTCGTTGCCTTCCTCCCGAAGCGCGCCGAGCGGGAGTCCGGCCAGGAACGCCGTGGAATCCGCCACCACGCGCACCGGCTCCGCGGCGCGGGTCGCCAGCAGGGCGAGATCGGGATTCGCCGCGATCCCCACCCGCGCCTCCATTTGAAGCGAAGCGAGCCGTCGCGCCAACGTCATCCCCCAGGCCTCGACCTCCGCAATGCGCAGTCCCCGCATATCGAGCGTGCAAACATTCGCCGCTGTTTGCTCCGCATAAGCGGACGCGCCGCACGCGATCCCCAGCAGCGTTTCCGCAAGCGCTTGTTCCGCCGCCGGCGCGCGGCTCAGGATTTGCAGTTTCAGGCAACGCGCCAGCGCCTGGGTGGGGCTCATCCCCGGCGCCACTCCGGCGTTTAAGGCGGCTGCATTCAATTCCACCACCGCACCGGCGTCCACCACCGCCGCCGGTTTTACTGCGTCCGCTTCCCCGCGATACCGCAACGCAGCCTGCAACCGGTAATCTGGAATCGACAACGCACAAAACATAACGACACCCCCCACCCTCCTTACGCAATCTTCCGTTCCGCCCGGCGGACAACGCATTCCGCCTCCAGTTGTTGCCGCAGTTCCTCCCGGCGCCGGCGCATCGCGCCCAGACTCCACCGATTCCGCAGTTCGATCCGTTCCGCGGCGCTGGCCACCATCGCTTTCGGCGTCAATACCGCAAACGCAACGGTCGAGTGCTCCAAAATCCGCTGAAACCGGTACCAGGTCGTTGCGGGAATCCGGCGCAGTTCCGAAGCGGGATTCATTTGCAAATCCAGCACCACCAGCGGCAGGTTGCCATCCCGTAGCAGAAGATCCGCCGCCTTCACGGCCGACTGCGCCTCCTTGCACAGCACCCAGAGCACCCGCAGCCCGGGCCGGACCTCGACGGGATCGAACCCCCCTGCCCCATCCACCAGGGCCGGCAACGCCCCGGTCTCCGCCACCGAATTCAGCAGCGTTTCCAAAAACAATGCGCCCGAACCGCTCGACCCCGACACCTCCGTCACCACCCCCCGGCGCAATTCCACGCCCGGCAGGCCAGTGGCCAGCAACCCGCCCGCCTTTACCGGCGGTTGCGGAAATTTCTCCGCCAGCAAAGCGCGCAGACCGGCGATCTTCGCCGCATTCGCCTCATTTTGCTGTGTCTGCATGTCGAATCAGTCCCCGGAATACTCCCGCGATTTTCACTTCGCCCGCAGGGGCGACGATATCCGCGTAGTTCGGATTGCCCGCCTTCAGCCGCACCGTCGCTCCCTCAACATGCACGCGCTTGAGCGTCGCCTCGTAATCGTCCCCCACCATCACCGCCGCGATCTCGCCCTGCTCCACCCGCACATCGGGCCGGAGCAACACGTAATCGCCGGGCAGGATCCCGTCGCCGGTCATCGAGTCCCCCCGGACCCGCAACAGGAAATCTCCGGGACAATACGGCAGGAGGTCGCGCTCTTCAAATACCGCCTCCGACTCCGCCACCGCTTCTTCCAACGGCCCCGCCCGGATCGACCCGAGCACAGCGAGCCCCCCCTCGCCCACGGCAAAGCGGCCTTTCGGCGTCAGTTTCAGCAATCGGTCCCGCCCGTGAGCCCCGCCGCCGCCGACAGTCACGAACCCGTTTCGTTGCATGATGCGCAACGTCGGCCCAAGGCTGGAACTGCCCGCCAACCCCAGCGCGCGCACCAGTTCGCTCACCGACGCCGGAAATCCCATGCGTTCAATGGACGCAATCGCCCTGGCGATTTTTCGCTGAGCGGACGAGAGTTGGAAACTGCGAGGCCGGGCCATTATCTCGTCAACATAGACGATCTAATTCCGGACGCAAGTCCGTTCGCCTCCCAACCGGTCTTTACCGGCAAATGCGGATCAACCTTAAATCGATTTATCGGACGATTCTCTTCGCCTTGCGCCGAAAGCCGAGCAGCGCGCAAGCGCCCGCCAGAATCAGGTCTGCCGCGGACCCGGCTGAAGAGCCTTTTCCAATGGCGCTGGCCGTATTAATAGCACCGAGCGTCGCGGTTGAGCTCAACGTGATGGTTGTGCCCGTGGCCAGAAGCGCGGCAACCGCCGCCGAGACGGTGATGCTGCTTGGGCGGAATGACCGATGAGCGACGCGGCGACGAGCGCGAAAATGCCGCGTTGACGGGAGGATTGAATGAGAGAAAAAGACTTTTTTATGAGGTGTCAGATAGGGTGGAGGATGATTTGAGGGCTTCGAGTTTGGTTTGGAGTGGCCCGTTCGAAGGATACTTCAAGCGGGATATTTCGAAAGTCACCCGAACGGGTGACATTTGCCCAAGCCGGGGCACCGGAAGCGCGCCAGTGTCTCGATCTTGTCTTGATCAGAACAATACCAGAAAGCGCTGGTCAAAACGGCGCACCTCTGCCTACTCTTGCACCCATATGTCTTTTCCGGAAGTCCTGACTCTCGGCCATTCGCCCGATCCCGATGACGCATTCATGTTTTATGCGATGGCCGAGCAAAAAATCGACCTGCGCGGATATCGCTTCCAGCACATCCTGCAGGATATCCAGACGCTGAACGAGCGCGCCACGCGGGGCGAACTCCACATCTCGGCCATCTCCATCCATGCCTACGCCTACGTGGCCGAGAAATACGCGCTGCTGCCGTGCGGCGCCAGCATGGGCGACGGCTACGGCCCCATGCTCATCGCCGCCTCGCGCGACGGTTTGCCGGAGAATCCTTCCGACACGGAGATTCGCGACTGGCTGCAAGGCAGGAAGATTGCGATCCCGGGGCTGATGACCAGCGCTTATCTCGCTCTGCGGCTCTATCTCGGCGAGTGTGAGACGGAGATCGTTCCGTTCGACCAGATTTTCGAGCACGTCCGCACGGGGAAGGCCCCGGTCGGGTTGATTATCCACGAAGGGCAGTTGACCTACGCAAGGGACGGGTTCCTGAAGATTCGCGACCTTGGGGATTGGTGGAAATCCGCGACGCGCTATCCGCTGCCGCTGGGCGGGAACGTCGTGCGCAAAGATCTTCCGGAGGATGTGCGCAGGGACATTGCCGAGATCATGGTCGATAGCGTGCGTTATGGATTAGAGCACCGGGCCGCGGGGGTGGCCCACTCGATGCCGCTGGCTCGCGACATGGACACCAAGCTGGCGGACAAGTTCATCGGCATGTACGTGAACGGCCTGACGCTCGATTACGGCGACCTGGGGCGGAGAGCCATCTACCGATTCCTGCAACAGGCCTCCGAAGAGGGGCTTATTCCCGCGCCGGCAGCCCTGGAGTTCGTCCAGTTGGGCCTGAGCGGGTTTTGCTAAAACGCGCCCGTGGACGCCCACGATTCACCCCAGGAGGTCCGGGTGCGCAAGCCGCTGATTCCGGACTCGGCAAAGAGCCAGTTTCTGCTGCTGTGGGTGAGTGTGCTGCCGCAGTTCTTCCTGTTGCTCTACAATCTGCGGGCGTTCTGGGTCGTGCGGGGCGAATGCACGCACCAGGGGCGGACCCTATGGCGCTGGGTCATCGCGTTTGAGATCGCAATGATTCTTGGGACCGGCGCGCTGGCACTGGTCTTGCGATGGCGGCGCAGGCTTGTTTCGTGGCAGGCAAGTTGGGCGCTGTTGATCCCACCAATCCTTTATCTCTGGCTGGTGACGCAGGCGAGCCTGGGAACTCTGCTTCCGGCGTCCGTAACGGCATGGATTTTGCCCGTCGATCAGTTTCTGTATTACCAGTTCGCGCTGATGATGCCGGTGATTTTCTACGCCACAGTGCGGCTCGCATGCGTGGACATACGTTTCTTGTCGCCATCGGTCGAAGCGGTTGTGATTGCCGGGGCGGTCACGGGGCCTCCGCTGTTTTGGTTGGTTGTCCCACGCGGTTTCCAATGGCTGCCCAGTTGGATGGTTGCAGGCTGCTGGGTGTTCTGGATAGTGCTTTTTCTCTGCTCTGCGGTGCTTCTAATCGCCGGTCTGGTTCGGGCTTGTGTTGCCGGTTATCTTGCGGTCCGCAGGATGGGCTGCCTCGCTCAGGGAGTCCTGACGTTCCTGGCCGGAATCGCCGGCCCCATCGGCGGCTTGTGGCTTAACTCCAGGATTCCGTTTCCAGCGGATTTTCAGTCATGGGCGGTCTTTGGGATGGCGCTCACAAACGGCTGCCTGCTGATGCTGCCCGATTTCGAGCGGCCGTGGTTGTGCCGTCTGGTCTGGCTGGCGCAGTGCGCGTTCTTCCCGTTTACGATCTATTTCCTGCTGGTTTTTCTGCCATTCCTGCCGCTCTCCATTCCCGCAATCGTTCTTTTCGGAAGCGGTTTCCTCATCCTGACGCCGACAATCCTCTTCTTTGTCCATGGGCAGCGACTGCTCGACGGGTACGGATCTTTCAGTGCGGATCGGAAACGATTCGCGCCGGCGCTGCTGGCTGCCGGCGCGATGGCGATTCTGCCCGGCGCCACAATCGCGCAGACGCTCGTCGACCGCATGGTATTACGCAGTGCCATCGATTACGTTTTCAGCCCGGATTATCGCCGGGCGGACAGATTCCACGGCAGCCGCTTCGCCGTCCGGCACAGCCTGGAGCGGTTACGCGACTTTAAAGCCGGCGCTTACCAGCCGTTTCTCTCGGACTTTTATAACTGGGTGGTGTTCGGTAATCTCGTTCTGCCCGACGATAAGATGAACCAGATCGCCCGTGCGTTTTTCGGACGCGATCTCGATCCCGCCAAGCCCGACAGAATGCCGATTTTCGGGGGGGGCCGAACAGGCCGGATGCTGCGCGAGGTGGTCCCCACCGTCGAACCGTCATCTGCAATCGCGCTTTCCGAGCTTTCGGCGAAAACCGTGATCGAAGGCGATTGCGAGCGCACAACGATCGCCCTGAAGATGCGGAACAACGGCATAACCGGGGGCGAGTTCGTGACGAAAATCCGCATTCCGAACGGCGTGTTTGTCTCTGGCTTCTGGCTGAACATCGGCAAGGTGCGGACGCAGGGAAAACTCTTTGAGAAGAAGACGGCGCTGTGGGTGTACCAGCAGATTCGCGACTGGACGTATCGCGATCCGGGCATCATGGTGTACTCGGCGCCGGGCTGCATCGAATTGCGAATCTTCCCGTTTGCCGTCGGCGAAGAGCGCCACGCGGAGATCGAGTTCTTCTACCCGGCGGCGCTGGCTCCGACGATTTCGATCGGGGATCGCCAGTGGCGGAAAGAACCCGGCGCGCCGGGAACCTGCATGACTTTGACGCCCGACGGCGGCGCCGTGGCCCTTCCCGCGACGGTGGCGGCGCAATTGCCGGCTGCAAAGCGCGCGCAGTATCTGCATTTCATCGTCGACCGATCCGCGACCTCGACCCTCAAGGATGTGGAGATCGTGAGCGCCATCCGCAAGGTCGCCGCGCATTTCGACAGCGCAAGCGAGTGTGCGGTGACGCTGGCCAATTACGAAAGCGTCGACGTGACGGACGGAATCGTGCCACTGGGAGCGGTCGATGCCGGTTTGCTCCAGCGCGACGGCGGACTGCCCCGGCGCGGCGGGTTCCTGGCTGAACGGGCCATCAAACGGGCTCTGGTTGCTTATCATGACAGGCTTTCGCATTCCACCGGGACCGGCGCCGACTTGCGGCGGTATCCGGTCGTGGTTCTTATCGGCAAACCGCTGCCGGTCATGACGGTTGGCGACGATCTCGCCGTCTTTGGAAAGTTCGCGCCGGATGTATGCGGATTCAATATGACTGAAGATGGCGAAAAACTGGTTTCGAGCGATTTCGCCGGCCATTGCGAATCCGCCATGGGCAAGCCGCATCCGGTGGCGTTACTGAAACTGGGAGACGCGGTCGCACCGTGCGCCATCGACGGGAGCGAGACGCAGCTTGTCTATTTCGATACGACCGCGAAAGAGCGCGCTCTCAGCATTTTGGACAGCGGCTCGTTTCGCGCGCTGAATCCCGCCGCGGTCATCGCGCCCGGCGCCGCTTATGGCAAGGGCGTGCGGGCGTTGCGCCGGCACATGGGCTGGGTGACAAATCCATCGCTGGGGAACAACGGCTTGAGCGAGGTCGTCGCGCTCAGCCGCGAGACCGGGATACTCGTAGCGGCAACCTCGTATATCGTCGTTGAGAATAGCGCGCAATGGAAGATGCTCGCGCTCAAGCAGCGGCAGAAGCTGGGGAATCAGGCTGCGCTTGAGTTTGAGGAGACCCCCGAACCGGGCACGGGGTTGATGGTCGTGGTCGGCGCTGCGATGTTACTCAATAAACGCCGTCGGGCAGTGCATGTTCGTTAATGGCGCCTGTGGTCCGGAGCCCGCTGGGCGCATGGCACAAGGCGAGGCGCCCGTGCTCCCCGGAACTGGCGGTTCCGCCCTTTCACACTTTGGGCACACTTCTTCCCTACCGCTGAAGATTGGGGATTCGACGCTGGACAACTCATGCGCGCGTGCTATCGAATCGCGACAGAATGAAATGTACCGATAAACAGCTTCAAGTCACAAGCGCCGATCGGGTCTGAGCTTTCTCCGCCCGCAGCACACTAGTGTTGTGTAACCGGAATGCCTTTACAACTGTTGCGTTCAAAATGGGCCACCGGCAAGGCGCGTCGAGGGCGCATCCCCTCTGCGGGCTGTAACCGAGCCGCAACGCCGCCGCTGGCCCATTTTCAACGCAACCCGAAGGGCTGTGGCTCTTTTTCGATTTTTCCGCGTTGCTCACTCGAGCAAGATCGCAGCGGATATAGCCGCTCGTTCGCGCCTTGAAAAATCGAAAAATAGCCGACAGCAGTTGTAAAGTCATTCCAGTTACACAACACTAGGTGCTGAATCATAAATACCTATGCATCGATTGAGCCTCCTATTTTCGTTGTTTGCCGTGGTCCTGCTCCTCCTGCCGGCGAAACCTCTGCACGCTTGGGATGACGGCGGCCACCTGCTCGTCGGCGAAATCGCCTCGCGCCGACTGCGCCCGGACGTCGCCGCGCGTGTGACCACCCTAACAGCCCTGCTCGATTCCCGTTTCAACGCTAACAACGCCTATAATGTGGTGACCGCGGGCACGTGGATGGACGACATGCGCAAAATGCCCGGGTATCCCTGGGCCGCCTGGCATTACATCAACGTTCCGTGCCGGGGCTCGGCAGACTCCAAACTGCCGGAACCGCCGCCGCCGCACGTTCTCTGGGCGATCAAACAAGCGCGCGCGGCTCTGCGTTCGCCGGCAACCGATTCCAACGCGCAAGCCGTCGCGCTCGGCCAGTTAATCCATTTGATTGGCGATGTTCACCAACCGCTCCACGCTTCCGACCGCGGCGATCGCGGCGGAAACGGTTTTCTTATCGCCCCGCTCGGTTCGTCCGATCACGGCCCAAAGAACCTGCACGCCTTCTGGGACGCAGCCTACCGGTATGACGAAATCGACGGGAGAATCTGCAAGCTGTGGGACAATCCCGCCGTCGGTGATCGCCCGCCGGGCGCTTCGGTGCCGGGCGTCATAGCCGAGCAAGCGACAAAGCTGCTGGCGAAGTACCCACCCGAACAACTTGCCGCATCCATCGTTGACTCCGCGCAACCATTGGCCCCGCGCCACTGGGCGCTGGAAAGCCACCAGGCCGGGTGCGCCTCCGGTTGGCCGCCCGGGCCGCACCCGACGGATTACGAGGTGGGGCGCCTCACGCCGCAGTTCGTCCACGCCGCTCATGAAATCGCCGAGCAGCGGATCGTTCTCGCCGGCTGCCGGCTTGCCGCTGTTCTGAACGCCATTCTTGCGCCGCAACGGTAATCGCGCTCGATCTTCCGGCGCGCCGTGCTCCGCCGCGCCTTGTCCAATCGCTGCTTCTGTTCCTCGCCTGGATCCGCCTGCTCAATGCTTGCCAACCTACCGCAACCGGGGACGCCGCGGCGTTCGAATGGCGAGCCGGCGGAGTCATCAAGGGGAAATGATCGTCGCCGGCGGCACCGACGGAAGGCTATTCTCCGGCAGAACGCATTTGCTGGAGGAAGATGACCGTGCAAAAAAAATGCAGAAAAAGCCTTGCAACCCGCCGTCATCCGCGTAGAAATACCGCTCCCCGTCATCAAGAACGAGACGGGAACCCCAATTCGAGCGTAGCTCAGTGGTAGAGCGATCGGCTGTTAACCGATTGGTCGAAGGTTCGAATCCTTCCGCTCGAGCCAAACGCTCAATCCTCAAACCCGGCCTCGAACGGGTTAACTCAGCCGCCTCGCGCGGCCTTTTTTGTTTCCGGGCGTAACGCCCTGACGCTGTGGCGTTTGCGCGGTGTTGGCCCGCCTGCCGTTTCTCTCTCTCCGAACCGGTTTTCCTCGTTCAGCGGAGATAACCCGGCCCGGACGGCCCCTTCTCTCGCGTTTCTCGCGCGGTACTCTCTGTTTCTCTGTTTTAGGCCGGAATGTTGGTTAACAGCCGCCAAGAGATCGGGGTCGAAAATAGGCGGGAGCAATCGAACTCCCCGAACGGATAATCTGCCACGGACCCACTGGTTAACGGACGGTCCGCACAACTCAAACCGCGACTGGATGTCCGGCCCGGAGCAAGCGCTCAGGCCGGCATGGGACGCCTAACCCGCTCACGCCCCATGCCAAAACTGCTCAAGCCCGATGAGATGACGCCGGACCAGAGAAACCGAGAGGTTGCCGATCTGCTCGCCCGCGCCTTTCTCCGATCCCGCTTTCCCGCTCTCTCCTCTTCCCCCGCGCCGACAGCGGCACCAGGACAGGAACCATCAACATCAACCCAGAAACCATCATGCAATCAGAACTGATCCAAGAACTCGCCGCGCTCGACCGGATGACGGTCAACGAGCTTCGCGAAAAACATCGCCTCGTCTTTGGCGAAGAAAACCGGTCGCGCCATCGCGACTACCTCCGCAAGCGAATCGCATGGCGGCTCCAGGCCCTCGCTGAGGGCGGTCTTTCGGAACGCGCAAAACGCCGCGCGCTGGAAATCGCCAACGATGCCGATATTCGAATCCGGATGCCGGCTCCGGTGGAACTGCCCCCGGTGGTCACTCAGCAAACGGAGGTCCACGCGTTCCGGAACGGGCGCGACAGTCGGCTGCCGCAGCCGGGTACGGTGCTCACCCGCAGTTACCACGGGCGCTCCATTCGAGTGACCGTGCGGGAGGGCGGCTTTGAATTCGAGGGCACGCTCTACCGCAGCCTTTCGGCGGTGGCCAAAGCGGTCACCGGCACCCACTGGAACGGGATGGCCTTCTTCGGCTTGCGAAAGGAGGCGGCATGAGCAGGAAGAAGAAAGTGGAACCGAAGCCGGATCGGCAGACGGTCCGATGCGCCATTTACACCCGCAAGAGCACGGAGGAAGGGCTCGACCAGGAATTCAATTCGCTGGATGCCCAGCGCGAAGCGGGCGAAGCCTTCATCCGCAGCCAAGCCGCCGAGGGCTGGATCGCGCTTCCAGAGAAATACGACGATGGCGGATTTACCGGAGGCAACATGGACCGCCCGGCGCTTCGCCAGCTGCTGGCTGACGTGGATGCCGGGATGGTGGACTGCATCGTAGTTTACAAGGTGGACCGCCTCTCGCGCAGCCTGCTGGATTTCAGCCGGATGATGGAAACGCTCGACCGGCGCGGATGCTCGTTCGTGAGCGTGACGCAGCAATTCAACACCACGCATTCCATGGGACGGCTCACGCTGAACATCCTGCTCTCCTTTGCGCAATTCGAGCGCGAGATCATTGCCGAGCGGACGCGCGATAAGATGAGCGCCGCCCGGAAGAAGGGCAAATGGATCGGCGGACACCCGTTCCTCGGTTACGATATCGACCGCGCAGTCGGGCGACTGGTGGTCAATCCGCAAGAGGCGGAAATCGTGCGCGGCATCTTTTCGACCTACCTCGAAAAGGAATCCCTGCTCGACACGCTGGCCGAAATCAGCGCGCAAGGCTGGGAACGAAAGAAATGGCTCACGCGCGATAACCGGATGCGCGGCGGCGGTCCCTGGGACAAGAACAACCTCTACACCCTGCTCACGAACATCGCCTACACCGGGAGGGTCTCGTATGAGGGCGTGATTTATCCCGGCGAACACGAGGCAATCGTCGAACAGGACGTCTGGGAGGAGGTGCAGGAGATCATGCGCTGCAACGGGAAATCCGGTTCCAGCCGGAAGCCCACGGATGCCGCGCTCCGGGGAATTCTGTATTGCGCCCATTGCCAGGTCCCGATGCTCCACACCTTTTCCGTGAAGAACGGTGCCCGGCGCTACCGCTATTACATGTGCATGCACGCCCAGAAGCGAGGCCGGGGCGTCTGCCCGACCCGCGCCCTGCCGGCGGGCGAAGTGGAAGCGTTCGTGGCAGAACGGATTCAGGCCATCGGCGAAAACCAGACGCTGCTCGCCGATACCTGGAACCAGGTTCGGGATTGCGCCGAGGCCGAAAAACAGAGCGCTGCGAAACGTGTTGAAGCCGCCCGCAGCCACATTCGGAAGCTCCAATCAGAGATCACGAAATCGGTCGGCGATTCAACCGCGCTGGAAGAATTCACGCTCAAACTGCGCGAAGCGGAGGCGGAGACGAACGCCGCCGCCGCCGCTCTCGCCAAGATCGAGGCGAACGCGCCAACCGAAAAGCACGTCCGGGATGCGCTCCAAGCGTTCACGCCGCTGTGGGACGCCATGACCGCCGCGGAACGCGCGCGAGCGCTCTCCCTGATCCTCGAACGCGTCACCTACGACAGCACCGGCGGTAGCCTCGCAATCACCTTCCGCCCCGGCGGATTCCGCCCGCCCTCGGCTTCGACCAAAGAAGAATGACCATGCAAAACGAAGAAAACCACACCGTAGTCTGCCCGATGTTCCTGCGCCGGGATTCCGGCGGGCGCGCTCAACTCGGCACCGAACCAAAGCCGCCTCCATCGGAAAAACTGGGCAACATCCCCCGCGTGACAAGGCTGATGGCGCTCGCGATCAAACTCGGAGCCGACCTTGACTCAGGGCGACTGACCGACCTCGCCGACATCGCCCGCTCCGGCAGCATCACCCGCGCCCGCGCCACCCAAATCATGAACCTCCTCCACCTCGCCCCGGACATCCAGGAAGCCCTCCTCTTCCTCCCCCGGACCACCAAAGGCCGCGCGCCGGTTACCGAACGGGAGTTGCGGGAGCTGGCAATCCACGTCGATTGGGGCGAGCAGAGGAAGGTTTGGCGGGCAATGCAATAAATCGACAGGATCAGCATGGTCCACTTTCTCTTTCTTATGCGCATCCCCCCGAGCTTTGACTGCAACCGCCCGGCAAATATCCACTTGACAGCCTTTGCCCTCTTACCAACTCTCGTGTCAAAGCAAATTAATCATGAGCCAAACCATCGCGCTGTCTGGAAAAACAATCGATTACAAAGGCCTCAGGGTCAAAATTCGAGGCGTAGGAATGCGGCCTGATGGAAGTCCGTCCATCACTCTTGACCCCGAGAACGATGAGCTTGAGCAACGGATACTCGCTGAACTCAAAGAAAGGGCTGGCTTCCTAAAGATTGAGCCCGGCGGTACATATCGGCTCACTCTGGGCGATGACACCTTCGAAATCTGGTGAGTAGAAACATTCCAAGCAATACCTTTCCAGAAAAATAATTATGGCAATATACGGAATCGGAGCTAACTATGAGGGTGATGATGTCAGTGGTGAATTTATCAAGAACAACCTTGCTGGCGTCGGCTGGAACGTTGCGCACGCTCCTGAACTTCATCAATTCATCGCATCCCTGAAAGTCGGCGACATCATCTACATCAAGTCTTATTCACCGTCCAGCCCTGACATTATTGTTCGTGGCATTGGGATCATTCGTGATGCCACCCTTTTAACAGCCGCGACGACTTCAGGACTTGTACAGGCCGGACGCAATGTTGTATGGCGCAATACCACTGAGTTTCGCATTTCGAAGCCAACCGAGCGTAATAACGTCCGCCTGAATTCAATTTACGAGGAGTTTCATCCGGTCGTGCAGGCGCAAATTATTCAAAATCTTTGAATTAGGTATCTTAACCCAACCAACACACAACTTGTATGGCAGGATGCACAGCACCAGTATATGGCCATCGCACCGCGAGCGCAGCAGAGGCTTGCCCCGCTTGTCGTGGCCGCACTCGCAGCTTCGGATCGCATTCATATCCGTCTCATTCGTATTCATCCTACTCCCCGCCGCAGAACGTCGGCGGCAGTAGAGGCAGTGGCAGCGGGTCCGGCAGTAGCGTAAGGCCGCGATGGTCGCGAACAGGTTCGACTTTGGTATATTCCATTACCGAGGTGCGCGCACTCACGCCAATCCGCGATACCGTCGAGAAGCGAGCGTCCCTGCCTGACCTTCGGGATGTCTTTCTCTGCCACGCGTGGGACGACCGGGGCGGGGCCGCTAAGGAGCTACACGATCTACTCGAGTCGCGCGGCGTCAAGGTCTGGTTCAGCGAGAAAGACGTTGGCCTCGGAGTGCCGTTGCTCCGCGCGATCGACAAGGGCTTGGCGAACTCGCGAGTTGGAATCGTGCTGGTGACCCCCGCGTTGCTGCGCCGCCTGCCAGCAGAGAACATAGCCGACAAAGAGCTTTCCGCGCTCCTTGCGGGTGAGCGACTTGTTCCCGTGGTTCACGGGACGACGTATGAAGCTCTCCGCGAAGTCAGCCCTCTGCTGGCATCGCGAAGCGGCCTGAGCACTGCAGAATCGCCACTGGCAGATGTGGCGGCCAAACTAGCCGAGTTGGTTACTCTCTAGATCCGTGTCCCTGATGAACGGCGCTTTGTCACGCCCGCCATGGCTTGCGCTGAGCTTTCTCCGCTAACCGTCCCTACGCGCATATGATCGAAACCAAAAGAGAATACGACGAGGTCCAAGTTTTCATTTCCGGCAAGGACATTGATATTCAGGACGAGGGCGATGGCTACATCCTTGCCGAGTGCAGCCTAGCCGACCTCGCCGATGAGCAGGCGCACCCTTTGCCCGCGGGACTTCAACTAGAGATTCACAGCGACGATGGCTTTGGCACTTTCTTCTTCCACGACTTGCTGATTTCGCCACACGCGGACGGAGTTGCTTTGGAATTTCGGTGTCACACGCCGAACAAGTATTGGGAGGGCCGCTACGGGTTAGCCACGTTTATCACAGCCATCAATGAGCAGCTTGCCCATCACGACAACTGGACAACCACCAACATTGAACTAGAAGACGATTGGAAAGGCATCACACTTCGGCGCGTCATAGCTTATGGTGACCCGCTTCAATCGAGCATTCTCGGAGCTGCCAGCGACCTCAAAGCTCTACTTCACAGCGCCGAGGTTGCTCTATCTGGTCTTCCTTGGCGAGAAGAGTTTTCGGCAGACGAGGATGCATTTTGCAGAGAACTTCTTCACCCACTACTGCGGCGCATGGGATTCCTCCTTGTGCGCTATACTCACGGCAAAAAAGAATACGGTAAGGATTTCACTTTCTCGGAGATTACACCCTTCGGAAATCACCGTCACTATGGACTGCAAGCCAAGGCAGGCAACGTTAGCGGCGGCGTGAACGCCGCTATTGACGAGTTACTAGGCCAGGTATCGGACGCATTTTCGATGCCTTACTATGAGATAGGCTCCAAAGAGCAGCGATACATCTCGACGTTCATCATTGCCATTAGCGGTTCGTTCACCGAGAATGCACGCGAGAAAATCGTCGAGAAAATGCCGAAAGGCTGTATCGGCTCCGTCTATTTTCTCGACCGTGAGCGCATAACCGAGCTTGTGGAACGATACTGGAAAACAGGCTAAGCATGCCCCGCGCAACAGCTAGCCTGATTCCCGTTCCCGGAATGCACCAGATCGCCGGCCACACACCCAGGCGGAGCGTGGCGCAGAAAGATCACGCCGGAAGAATCCCTCGCTGAATTCAGCTTGCTTGTGTTCACGGAAAGACTGATGTTCACGAAAACGTGAACACTCGTTTTCCATGAACAGACCTACCGAATCTCTGCCGGCGCTTGAAATAGCGCTAGCGGAAAAACTGCGGGCACTGTTGAGCAGCATTCGGTGGCTATCTGAAGTGCAGGTAATAGGCAATCCGGCGGAGTTTCAGCGGGCGTTCGACTTCTGCGTTCGGTTCCACATGCCGCGGGGACGAGAAATTGAGCTTTGGGCGGACTGCCGCGCAGAGCCCCGACCCTCGCAGTTCCCCGCGGTTGCGTCGGAACGCGATTTCGATCAAGGGGCAACCAAGCGAGTCCGCCTCCGGGTTCTTGCAGCACCGCACATTTCACCCCGCATGGCCGAGGTTTGTGAGAGCCACGGGTGGAGTTGGTTCGACCTGGCGGGAAATTGCCGGATCAGCGTGCCGGGTGTGCTGCATCTCGAACGTACGGGCAACGCCCCGGTGCATACGCCTCCCCGCCATAACGCGAATCTGGGAACACAGGAAGCTGGCCGTGTGGTGCGGGCACTGCTGACGCCTTGTTTCGCTGGAAATCGATGGACACAACGTTCTATGCAGATGAACTGCAATCCCGGTGTCAGTCTGGGGTTGGTAAACAAGGTCGTGCGATACTTGAGGGACGAGGCTTTTATCGAGTCGTTGCCCGATGGCGGCTTCCGCCTCAGTGACCCCGTCCCGTTGCTCCACGCGTGGCGGGATGCATATCGATTCGATCATCATGAGCGACACGGTTATTTTACCCTGTTGCAAAGTCGGCAGCTTCGGGAGGCGCTCGGAAAACTGGACGCCTTTACCGGGGGCTCTGCCGCTTATGCGGCATTCTCCGCAGCGGATTTTCAAGCGCCCCATGTGCGTCAGGCGAAAACCTGGCTCTATGTAGCCAGACATGAATTGGATCGCTTCGCCGAAATCGTTCAGGCCAAACCGGTCGATTCGGGTGAAAACCTCGTCGTGCTGGTTCCCTCTGATAACGGAGTGTTCTATTTCAGGGATGCCCCCGACTCCCACGAACACCTACTCAGATGCACGAATCTGGTCCAAACCTATGTTGACCTATGGCACTCCGGTGGTCGTGGCGAGGAAGCCGCCGAGGCGCTGCTGGAACAGCGGCTCAAACCGGCATGGAGGGCCATCGACCACAACGTATGATACTCGAGCCTCGCCAATGGGAAGATTACAGAGCAAATTGATTAACTTCTCGTTCGCCTCAAATTTTCAGCCCAAATGGCCATAAAGAAAACCAGCAAGCAATCCAAGCGAGCTAAACCTCCAGAGATGTCAGAGTTGGCAAAGCTCGCACTCCGCTCGCTGGTGAGGGCACAAAAGCAAGCCGCCCGTGAAAACGCTCGATTTGGTCTGCCTCTCATTGTCTGGAAGAACGGTCGAGTCGTGGAGATTCCGACCGTGCCTCCGAAGCGTGTTTCCAAAAAGCAATTTAAGGCGGCGCAGGAAGTTGTTGCGCGTTACAACAAGACTCACAAAAGGCTGGAGAAGTGAGCCATCCCGATCTGCGGCTCGCCCGGTTTATGCGCTCAGTTCCACTGCGGATTGAAGTGCTGCGGCTTGACGCCGATCAGGCGGAGCGCTGTTCGCGCCATTTCCCGTTGTTCTTCTGAGAGCGGCTTTGGCGGGAAGATGCCGGTGAACCGCCCGGCCATCTGGTCGAATTGCGGAATGTCCAGCGAACCGAAGCCGGTGAATTTCCCGTTCCAGTCGCGCTGAATCGCGAGAATGGCGGTTGCACGGCTATTCGGCCCTTCGGCTTGCAGAATGACGACTTCCTCCCGGTCGGGCGATTGCGAGGGTGGCAGCATTGCCACTTCCGTCTCTCCAAGGCGGGCTCGCCGCATCCACGATTCAAGGACAAGGACGACGCCTTTCGGCGCATATGCGGCGGCGACCATGCGGGCGATTGCGGCGAACACGTCCTTGGCCTTTTCGTTCTGCATGCTTTCGGGAACGCAAATCAAGAGGCCGTCTGCGGTCTCGGCCAGGAGCGTGGGCGGGATGTGGCCCATCTTTCGCATGGTGTATTTGGCGTAATCCGTCGCTTGCTCGATCAAGGACTGGAGCGGCCCTGCGCCAGTCGGTTGTGGGTTTCTGCTCATGGGCGTGGACGTTTGCTCTGCGGGCGCGGGAAGGCGAGGCAAGTCTGCCGAAAGAACTCGGGTTAACTCCTCTCGTGCGAGAATTCCACGCCGATCCGCCTCAGAGTATCTTTCGCGGCGATTTTCCTCGTCTGCGTGGGGGGCTTTGGCGGAAGGATGATTTCTCCCACGCTCCTTTTTTCGAAGCCTTGGGCATCTCTTTCGAATCCTGCAAAGTTTCCGTCGGCATCCCATTTCATCGGCAATACCTTGACCGTTTGAACGCCCACTTCCTCGATCTGGAGCACAGCACACCGTTGTTGGGGTTCCACCCGCACGTCTTTGCGTCGGGGAACGACCACTTTTCCAATGGTCACCATTTCAACCAGGGCGACGGCATACTCCGCCCCGTAAGCTTCCGCGATGAGTCGGCCCACCTCCAGGGGCCGGTACTTGGTTTTGTTACCGGTCGGCGAATACGCAGCAACCGCGCCGTTGACGTCCAGGAACATGACCATTGGAACCCGCCCGTGATCCCTCATCGAATTCTCCGCTGTGCCGATGGCGATTTCCACCAGTTCCGAGAGCGCCTGCGGCAGCTCAAAATCAATTCCAGTCATTCTTCCCATAATTCCTCCTCAAAGGTGGCTCTCCAAGTATCGGATCAACGCCGCATCAATCGCCGGCTGCGCGTGCTCCCGGACGATCTGGGCCACGATCCCCTGGCCATTGCGGTAGTCCGCGCGTGAAATCCCCAGGCGGCGCAATTTCATCGCGCGGTAGGAAATCTGCCAGGCTGAAAGCCCCGTGTTGGATTCGATGAAGCGGGTCGTGTAGCCAAGTCCGATATAGGTCAGGAGAACATGGTCGTCCCGGTCGCCAATGAAATCCACGCGGCGCGCGGCTTTTCGTTTCTTTCGAGTGAGACTGCCGTTTTTCATGCACCCTCCTTTTGGAAGTTCATGGCTAGAATGACGGCGCGGAGCGCAAACCCGCACATCGGGCAAAAGTTTGGGATCTGTGTGGGATGGTGTTCATGCGCGCCGTTCCGCGGTTCCGCTGGGCGTAGCGCGACCGGGTGCGCGGCACCGTTGCTGCGCGTCCGGTGTTTCTGGCGCCTCCCCCATTCCCGGCCTTCGTGCATTCGGATCACATGCATCCGCAATCCTTGTGCGCTGGCAAATCGCCGACCGCACTGCGGGCACGCGGATTCCGCGCTCCCGCCGGTTTTCAGTTCTTCCAATCTTCTTTCCATCGCCTCCAGCTCTTTGCGGGGCGATCCATTGATCCCCTCCGGCGCTTTCGCCTGGGGCGTTGCTGTGTATTGCATAGCGTTCTTCAACGCTGGTTTTGAAATCTTCTGCGCGGAGTGCCGCGCTACCTGGTGTTCTTCATGGAATAAACCGTCCCGCTGCCACTGCCCCGGATCAGCAGTTGCCCCTCATCATCCAACGCGCCCAAGGCGGCAGCCAGGCGCGCTTCCGAAAGACCAGACTGCGATGCGAGTTCTTTTCGCGAACACTCCTCGCACCTTTGCAGAGTGCGAATGACGGCCGCCTTATCAGATTTCAGCATCGATCCAACCGGCGAATCGGACTCGAACCTTACCTCAATCCAGTCTGCCAGCCGATACCCGCCACCGCGCGTGGACACGATCACGTCTTGCGGTCTGGCTCCCACCGCTCGCTGACACCGTTTCCGAAAATCTTTGATCGCATTCACCACCGTTTGCGGGGTGACGTCCCCTCCGATCGCGTTGGCCAGTTCGGCAATGGACATCCTTCGGTAGTGCTCTGCTCCTTTCACCGAGAGCAACTGAACGATCTGGCGGATGCTCGCGTCTTTGCGTCCCCCGCCCACCGGCTCGCCGCAAAGTTCCAGGCCGTTGTGCGTTACGATCAGCGTTCCGCCCCGAAACTCCTTCGGCTTCGACGCTGCCGACGCAGGGCGCGCGCCAGCACGCCGTTCCAGCACCATCGCAATCTTCGGCTCGATGGGGTCATCCCGAAACGGCTTCCCGACAAACGTAGCCGCGCCCATTTCGATCATCGCTACCGCAAGCCGGTGGCTATTAAGCCCATTCGCGGTAATGATGATGACCGGCGGCGCGTCGGGCATCGCGACGATTTGGCCAAGCAGATTCTGACCGTTCTCGACGCGCGGACGCCCCTCAAGATTCACGGGGACCCCGAGGTCCAGCAGCACGCAATCGAACGCCGTCCGTTTCAGTTTCTCAAGCGCCTCCTGCACCGATCTCGCTTCATCGGTCACATGGCCCATCGAGACGATCCGGTCCCGGAGCTCCTCCCGGTCTCCCTTGTCATCGTCGATAATCAGTATCCTGCTCATGTTTGGATCTCCCTTGAGAACGGAATCCGCACCGTTGCCGTCGTCCCTTCTCCCAAAGCGCTCGTGAATTCCAGCGTGCCCTCATGCTCCTCTATGTAGAGGTGCGCTAGAGGAAGACCGAAGCCGGAGCCGCGCTCCCCTTTGGATGACCTGCCCGGGACAAACTCCATGATGTCCTTCAAATCCTCATGGCTTATTCCCTGCCCGGTATCGGTGATCGTCACCACGAGACTGCCGCCTTCACGCGCTGCATGGATGTTCACGCGCCCGGGGCGGAACTCCGCGTCCGAAATGACATGCGCCTCGATGGCGTTCTTGATCAGGTTCGCCCTCGCCCACCCTCGTTCCACCCTCGTTACGAATCTCCCGATTCGTAACGCGCTTGTCTTCGAATCTCCGATTCGCGAACCGTCGATGCCGGACGCGGCACAGGAGTTTCGGGGCGGCTCGATAGCGCAATCGGCTTGCCAGCGCTTTCGAAACGGAGTTTCGCGGACAAGTGCGTTTCCAATCAGAGATTGGGAACGAGTGGGGGAAGGCCTCCTGCAGCCGGACGACGGCCTCCTGCAACCGGACGAAGGCCTCCTGTAATCTGACGGAGCCCTTCTGCAAGCGAACAAAGGCCTCCTGCAAGCGGAACTCACCCGAAATCCGGCGGAACCCAGCCGATTTCACCCGGACGGTGACCGAAATCCGCCGGATTCCGATCAACATCCTCTTGCATTTCCCTTCATCCCGGCAGACAATCCCCCACAGCGATCCCCCCAGGGGCCGCTTCAACCAGAAACCATCGGCGAGCCCATTTACCATGCCACGCTACGATCAAGGTCCGAGCGTCAGATGCGACTCGGGATTGCGCTACGATGACACGGGGATTCAGCCCGCCCCAACGAAAGGAAACCATCGCATGAACAAAGTCC
>Ga0316226_1001831_pt1 | contig 21413 bp, 18 predicted proteins | sample TBH18017metaG_FD_206009 | JGI IMG/M metagenome (GOLD analysis project Ga0316226, IMG submission 206009) | Freshwater microbial communities from Trout Bog Lake, Wisconsin, USA - TBH18017 | ecosystem: Environmental > Aquatic > Freshwater > Lake > Hypolimnion/Profundal zone | place: USA: Wisconsin...
ATCCAGATATTGAAGGAACCATTTCGTCTGATGGTCGTTCATTTTACGCCCCAGGACGGTCTTTCCCTTGCCCATGTTCTTCATGGTTTTCACCTGAGCGCCCATTTCGGCAAGCTGGCGCTGCCTGGCGGTCGGGCGAGGGTCATGAATGATCATGCAGGGACTCTTAGGAGCGTCCCGCCGCCGGAATTAGGGGCGCAACCGCAAGATTTCGGTTGCGTTAATGGTTAGGACAAGTTAATGACCTGCGCATGAGCAAAATCCCAATGCCCACGTTGAGACTCCGCCAACAATGCAGAAAACTGCTTTTTCAAATATCCGAAATTCACAATATTCCCCCGGCGTTGATCGTCGCCCACAACCGGAGATACGAGGTTTGCGACGCCAGACAGCAGCTTGTCGTCGCCATGGTCGAGGAAGTTGGTCTTCCTCGATACGTCGTCGCCATGTCAATCGGCCGCCATCCACGGCGCATCAGGGCGGAAGTCCTGAACGGACACGAAAGGACGGAAAGGCGGGTCCGGGAGGAATCCAAGCGGGCGCTGGCGGGGTGCCGGTGAGGGTCATTCGTCGTCGTCCGCAGCGGATTTTCCCGCCTTGGCGCGTTTGATAATCATCACCGTGTGAAGCTGCTGCTTCTCTTCAGGGGTTGCCTTGCGGTAAACCTGTTCCGCCTTATCAAGTGACATGCTGTGTTCAACCAGATAAACCAGTCTCGGCTTATGAGCGCCCTTCATCAGGGTCGATACGTCTCTTGGTTTGATGTGACCAGCCTTTATTTCCTCACCGAAATTCACCTTTTCTCCCTTGCTGAGTTTTTCCCGAATTCCGCTGAGTTCGGCTCTTCTTTCTGATTCCTGTTCGTCCATCGGGGCAACGGCCATCTTGTCACCAGCGAACTTCAACGCGAGTTGGGTTGCGGGACTAACCCCCTCCTTGTAGCCGACTGCCGAAAGTGGAGATTTCACGATAGCCTCTCCAACACCATTTCCATAGCTCTTGTCTTTCGGCGGCATCGTCATTCCGGCGGTTTTCAATCCAAGGCCGATAACAGGCTCAGACAAAGCGTAGCCAAGGGTGTTCAAATGTTTCAGTGCCGACCTTGCGTTTTCGACGTATTGTTTTCCGCCGTCGTAGTTCCGAGCCTCAAAACTCCGCTGCCATCCTTGGCGAAGATCCAAACGCTTTCCTGTCAGAGTCTCAAACAGGAATCCAGCCGCCGGTCCCGTGTAGGGGTGGAGATTGGTCGTCACGGAGTCTGAAATCGCCTTCCCGAAAACCTCGTTCACGCTGTCGCCGTTGTTCGGCATGTTCATCATCGCATCCAATCCGGTGCGCTTCAATCCGCGCCGGATACCCGACAATTGGAAGAGGTCGATCATTTTCCTAACTCCCTTTTCATCGTCATGCTGCGGCCCGAGGTCGATTGTGCCAACCGGAGTCCCTTTCCTGCCGAATGCGTTTCCACTCAGGAACATGTTCGCCAACACTGTCGTCGTCATGGCAGTGAGAAGCGGCGTCATCATCTGCGCTCTGGCAAGCGCAGCCGCCTTGGCGTCCGGTGACTGGAATCCTGGCTGGCCGGTGAGAATCCTTGATCCGAAACGGTTGAACGTCTGGCCGGCCACGATGAACGGGGAAGCTCCGTAGTCCCGCAGTGACGATTCAAGCTGTCCCATGAGACGGCGGTTGTATTCTCCGATCTGCATGACGAATGCCCGTTCGCCTTCGATTCCTCCGGTAGCGATCCCGGAGTCAACCAGGGTCTTGTAACGCCTAGCCAGAATGACGCGAGCGGCAGTGTCGTTATCGTGAAGGAATGTTCCCGGAAGGTATTTTTTCCAACCCTCTGCTTTTGGACCTGCGCGGAGCATTCCGTATTTCGCAAGCTCCGCCTGTTCGGCCACGATATTCGGGCTTCCTGCCGCAATCTCATTCGCCACTGATCGAATCTCGGAGATGGCTTGAATCTGTCCAAGAATCGGGATTCTGGAAACCACGGTCTGCCAGTTCTTGTCACGGCCAAGGCTTGAAGTGATGACTGAAACCTGATTCTTCGTGTGAGCCATGGCATCGGCAATTCCAAGAATCTGAACCTTTGTCAGTGCTCGGAACACGGGGTTTTGCTTGGTTGAAAGGTCGGTGTTCAGCACGCGGCGGATCACGTCAACCTTGGAAGCCGGAACGGCCATGCGCTTCATGACATGGGTAGTCTTGCCGTCAACACCGTTGGTTTTCGGCATTTTCATCATGAGAATTGCCGAATCCTCCCCACCGATTTGATCCGGTTTTGATTCCCCATCTTCCAGAATCTTCGCTTTTCCGCCTTTGACAAGCGCCTTGTAGAAGTCGAGTTTTGTTGTCTCATTCATCCGGCTGCCGAAAGAATTCAGCATCATGTTTTCAAGACTGCCGGAGTATTCTCCCGTGTAGGCCGCTCTGCGGTCGAACTTGTCACGCTTGGCGTCCGGGTTGCGGTAGCTGCTGGCGCGAAGTTCCGGCATAGGTTTGTCCAAGTCGGCAAAGTCAGCAAGTTTCTCTTCCGCATCCAGCGAAAGAAGGTTTACCCTCGCCTCAAAGTGCCGTCCCCGCGTGTCCCTCGGGGTGTTCGGGTCCGCTCCCTTGATGGTGTTGAATTGCTCTTCCATGAGCGGGACAACATGCTCCTCATAGCGGTGGATCGCGTCCACCACGTCCTGATCCCGCATGTTGGCTTGAACTCTATTCTCCAGTTCATCCAAATCCTGAACGTCCTCAATCTGCCACACGCGAGCCGACAGGTCTTTCAATTCTCGCTCTTCATCGTCGGTCAACTTATTCTTTGATGCCAGGTCAAACAGCCGATCACGCAGTCCGTCATATCCACCGAGAATGTTGTCATCCCGCATCGTCTCGCCAACCTTCTTGACAAAATCCGCATCCTTGTAGCGGTCACCCATCACGGTTTGAAGCAATTGCTTCGTGAGAATCGGGACGTAGGAACGCACGCCGACATGCTGAACCGCTTCCTTGGTGGCATTCATGTCCCCAAGGTCACGGATAGCCTTTGACTTGGTGGTTCCGGTCATGATGTCGGAAACTGTTTTCAGCGCATCCTTGAACCGTTGGCCGATTGGTTTTGGCGGTGTTTCCCCGCCGGTTGCGGTTGGAGTTTTCCCAAAAGCGTAAATTGGTTCCCCTCCATCGCCGGAGTCAACCTCACGCTTCGCGGGTTCAGGTTCCCCCACGCCGTATGTCTTAAGCTTCGCCTTCGTCGCCTCAATCAGGGCGGCCAGTTCTTTCGGCGGAGTCTTCCCGAGCCATTCCTTGATCTTGTCGATGGTCTTGCTGATGAAGGTCGCCCATGCGGGCGTCTTGTCGCCTCTTGCCGCTCCCGCTTCCTCTGACGTTCTCCCAAGCGTCTGCTGCTCGACAAACATGCGGGTGATTTCCGGCATGATCCGGTGACGGTCGGCCATGATGTCCCTGCGCATCGCTGGCGGCATCTTGGCGATATACGAGGCGGCTGCGGGTCTCACGTTGGCATCCTTCTTCAACGCTTCCCACATGTCCTTGCGGAGCGCGTCTGACCATTCATGGAAATCGCTCTCGCTTCCGCCATTTGGTTTCGCCTTCCGATACATGTCCCGCAACACGTCATCCTCCGCCGCGTGGATGAACTCATGGGATACCGTTGTCTGAATCACGTCGCTGATTTGCGCGTCGGACACTCCAAGGACTTCACGATAGTAGCGGAGGCGCGGAAAGTTTATTCGGATGATCCGCTTTCCTGGAACGTACTGGCCGATGAAAGTATCCGGCTCATCCCCTTTCGGACCTTCCACCTTGCCATCCCAATTCGGGGCGAATTTCGCGATGTGGGCCTTGACCGCCTCATGAAGTCCAGCCTCTCCATCGCTGATTGGCGGAAGCTCCATCGGTGATTCCTTCAACAGATTCAGAACGCCTTTCTTCGGGTCGGGGTCGAAGCTCCAAAGCTGATCCTCTCCACCCATCTCAAGCGATTGCTGAACCTCTTTCGGCCCCCGGACGGGAGGCTTCTTCCCTGATTCCGGCAACGGCGCGGCTTCTTTCATCTTCCCTCCCAGCTTACCCGCCTCCATGTCGAAAGCCATCTTCTGACCAAGCGCCTGCTCGGCATCCAAAAGCGTTTGATGCTCTTCCGGCGACAGTTCGTTTCCAGCGTCACGTTTGGCCGTGAGAGCGCGGTAAGCGCCAAGGGCGTTCTTCCCACCGATCTTGACCTTGGCAAGCTCGGAGTCCGGTTTCGCGTCCTTGATTTCCTTCCTGAACTCATCGGGGGAAAACAATTCAGGAGCCGGGGGATTGTCTCCCCCGGCTTCCTTCGGATTCAGCACTTTCCTTTGCCCTTTTGGGGCGGCATCGGCATCCCTTTCGGGGGCATCGCTTTTGCGAACGGGTTCGGCTTCGGGCTGGATTTCTTGCTGCTTTTCTTGCTCATTTGGTGTTGGTTTCGGTGTTTCTGGTTTTTGCGGAGTGTCCGCGAAATCGTCTTGTTCGGTGTATTCGGCGTAAACTTCATCACCGGCATGAACGACTTGCCTTCCAAAGCGTTTGCCGTCTTCAAGTGTCACCGATTCAACATCCCTGGTGATCGGATGCTTGTGAACTTCCATCACCTTCATGTCTTCGCCATCCACGGTGACGGTTGAACCCGGTTCGAGAAACTCAACCGGGATCGGCGCATGTCCTTCCTGATCCACGTTGGCGGCGTCGAATTCCTCTTTCTGATCCTTCGCCTTCGCTGATGACGATGATTGCCTCGCCTCTTCATTGGCAATCGCCTCTTCATCTGGATTCTCAGCTTTCCGATCTTCAATATCGGACTTACGGGCGTTTTCCCCGAAGTTCATCGCTTCCCGGATAGTGTCCCAAAGTTGATCCGGATTGTCCAATCCGATTCTGGTGGCGGCTTTGTCGGGGGTTTGCTCGCCGCCGAAAATCGCCGAAGCGTGAAACCCTTTCCCGAGGTTTCCTACTCCGGCATACATGTCTGGCCTTGGCGCGTTTTCCGGTAACCCGTTGCGCTTCTTGTATGCCGACCATGATTCAAGCCTGCCGTTCTCAAGAATCTTTTTGATTTGAGGATGATCCTTGAACGCCCGCATCGCGGGGGTGTCGTCCCTGACTGTGAATTTCCGCTTCGCCGGAGGCTTCATCCCGATCAGGCCGAAAGCGGTTTCAATTTTCGGCACTTTGGTTTTTGCCGAGTCATCCTGACCCTCGTTCTCCCTCAGCCATGCCAGCTTTGCGCGATTGATCCCATCCGGGTCTTTTTCGTTCGGAGTCGTGCCATCGGCCTTGGCAATCGCTTTGGCGAGCTTTACGAAATCAGGATGTTTGATGTTGTAGCAAGGAAATGGCATGGCTGTGTGGTGGTTCAAAGTCCGTCATCGTCTTCATCCGGGCATGGCGCGGAGTCCGGTTCAACGGTCGCGCCGGACCTTGCCGCCTCCCATGTCCCCAACTGATCCAGCGGGTCCTGCGGATCGGATTCATCGAATGGTATGCGTTCGAATCTCATTTTGTCAGAAAGTCGAATCCCATCTTGGAGGCCTTCGCAAGCTGCTCTTCCGCCTTGTCGAAAGCCTCAACGTCCACCTCAATCTGGTAGCCGTCGATCTCCTTGGTGATGGCCTTGATCTCGTCAAAGCACGCCTGATAGGAGTCACCGCACGCGACAACGCTGCCGATGATCTCATCAGGAACCTCTTGCGGAAGCACGTAGTATTCATCCCCGATGCGGATGTGGTTGTGAAGCCGCACCTGATCGCGGAACCTATCCGGGATGCTGATAGGCTGGAAATTGTCCGTCGCCCATGACGAGTGAATGACAGCCTGAACTCCGAACTCGGCCCGCTCTTCAGGTTCGATCACGATCCCGTTCGCGCCATGCCAAACGATGTCCGCGAAGTTCTCAAACATGAAGCTGTAAAGCTCACCTGGAGGCGACGGCATCCGCATGGTGGCGTCGATCATGTAGGGAACCTTGTCCTTGCCGATGCGCGTCTCGTCGCTGATGAATCCGCGATAGCTTTCCTTCTTGAAGTCCGGCGCGAAGGTATCTGTGAAACGCCGCACCGGTTCCGGGATGTCATCACGCTGCATCATCCTTCCAACGTAGGCGCAATCCTTAATCTCGATCCCGGTCAAAGCACAATCGGGAAACTTCCCGTCGATGCACCAAGTATCAATTCCAAGCTCGATGCGGTCTGGAAGAGCGTCCTCGACCAGAAAGCGGGTGGAATTTGCGAACGGTCCAAGGTCGTATTCCAGCTTGTCCAGACGCGGTTTGATGTAGCGGTAATCCTTTGCGTAGAGGGTTTCCATCGTGCCCCGCCATTTGTTCGTCTTGACGTATTTTTCACCGTTGGATTTAAGGAACGTCCGCAGCTTCTCCATGCCGGTGATGATCCGGTAAGGGGCCACCGGAAGACCCTTTTCATTCATCTCATCGCGGCACCGGATGCGGTCGATCTCCAGATCCTCGCACATGCGGCTTCCCCAAACCTTCTTCCCCTGACTCTCCAGCCAGACTTGCAGCGGGCCGAAATAGATGTCGAGGAACACGAAAAGGTCGATTGAATCGAAGTCCTTGATGTGCATGTCACCAACCACCTCGATAGCTTCCAGCCCTCGGCCTATCTCGGCGTCATTCTGGCGAGGGGTCTTGCTCACCCATCCGGGATTACAGTAATAGACCTTCTTGAACGACTTCGCCAACATCACGGCGGCATCCACGAAGATTCCGGTGTCGATCACCATGCAGGTTACTTGTGATGTCTTTTTCATTATCCGCAGATGATGCGGCGGAGGTATTCCGCCTTGGTTTCCTTGTGGTCGCTCAAAGCGTCTGATTCGTAGTCGGCTTTTGAAAGCCTGTTTCTAATTTCACGCGCCGCCTTCGATTTTCCCTTGGTGATGGTTTCAATGTGGGCGTCAAGCTCCGGGTTGCCGGACGGCGATTCTATTGCAGGTTCCTCGCCGCCGCCCCCGGTCGTAGGGGTTTCCCCCTTCAATCTTTCAACAGGATCGGCGGGAGGCGTTGGCGGGGTGTCCGCAAGAGATTCCGATCCGGGTTTCCGAACCGTGATGTCTCCGGCATCGTTGGTGGATTTCACCCACCCTTGCTTTTCAAGCTGAACCATCCACCCACGAAGTCTCGCGTTCTCAGCACGGCTTCCCTCAGCACCTTTTTTCAACGTGATTGCGGTCAGATGCTTTTTGAGTTCACTGGGCTGAATCCTTGCAGTCCGCTCTTCACCTCCACCGTTTACGGCAACAAATTCCAATCCCGGTTTTGAAGTGTTGGCTTTTGTTTCAAAGGAGTGATCGAATTCAAGAGAAACTCCTTTGTTCTTTCCTTGGCCTAGCGCCAAGTCGGGAGTCGTTGCGAAATACTCATCAGGAGCACCAAAAGGAACATCCGCCGATGTCGCCGGATGCAGCATGAGGGCTTTACCAATGCTGGTTTCCTGATGAAGAGTTCCTTTTGATTTCGATTTCGTTTCCTTCGGTTTCTTTACGGCAGTAGGAGTTTCAGCGACGGGGACGGGTTTCGTTTCCTTCGTCGTTACCGGAGCTTCGGCTTCCGCTTCGGGAGGAACAACCGGTGTATCGCTTCCTTCAACTGGCTCAACACTCGCGGGTGGCGTCTCTCCAGTTGGCACCTCTGACACTGGCACCTCCGCCACCGCCGGGGGTTCGGTCGGGGTCGTTTGATTGTTCGGCTCATTGGGTGGGGATTTCTTGAATTCGTTCAACGCCTTGGCATTCTGATCGTGCGCTTCATTCTTCAACCGCTCGTTTTGAAGGCGGGCGTTCTCCGCGTTGATCTTGGCCTGCTCATCGGTAACACCTTCGGTTTGATTCTTCCATGAAGTGAAATCTTCCGGCTTGGTTTCAACCTCGTTCGGGAAAACCCCTCCGATTTCCTTGAACGCATCCTTCGCCGCCTGGACGAATTCAGGCGCATTGTTATAGTTCGATAGATCGCCGTTCCATCGGTTCGCGAATTGGTTCGCGTGTTCTTCGGAAACCCCCTGTTTCATGAGTGAGCGGACGATCATTTTCCGACTAACAATTTGCTTGCCGGTTGGTTTTGGTGGTTCCGGTGGCGGTGAAGTATCGACTTCGGGTGGCGGAATCTCAGCGGCTTTCCCTCCCGTCCCATCGGTCGGGACAACCGGCTTCGGCAATGCCGGTTCTCCGGTGGCGTCCGGTGGTGGTTCTTCGCCTGGCTTACCCGGCTCCGGCCTACCAGTCACGGAGCGATGAAGAGCGCCCATGACGAGGTTTTGCAGCACGAAAGGGGTGATGCTGCTGTCAAACTGATCAGCCGCTTTCTTCCAGTCGGGAATCTTCCCTTCCGTGATGGAGTCATACATGACACCGGATAGCGTCATCAGCGCCGCGTCAGACGTGCCGCGCATCCCGGCCTTAATCAGAATGTTCTTGGCGATTGGCAGCGTGGAAATTGCCTCTGGCGCGAAGCCAAGGGAAGCGAACGTCACCCCGCCGCGTGCCATGGAGTTCAACACCGACATGACGTTGATCGGAGAACCATCCGGGTTTTTCTTGTCGTTCACCCAATCCGTGAGTTTTTCCCCGCCGCCGACCCGCATCCCGGTCACAAAGTTCTGTGCCGCGGCTTCAAGTTTCGGCGCCGTCTTGCCTGCCGCGATGGCCGCTTTGCCGGATTGAGTCAGCGCCCTGCCGAGAAGCTTGCCCTCGACCTTGACCGATCCGCCGACTGGATTGCCAAGGCACGAAATCAAAAGCGGCGCCATCGTTCCGATCATTTCGGCACCCGGATTGACTCTGGCATTTGCCGCTTGCTGAAGTTCCATTTCCTTCATCGCCGCAGGACCGAAAACGGCGGTGAAAACCCGCTTTTGCAAAGCCGCTGCCGTGGCCGCTCCCGCCATGCCGCCAGCGGTTGCGGTCGCTAGCGCTCCGGGACCGGACTCAATCCCTAGCAATCCGCCAATCGCCGCGCCGATGACCGTCCCGATTGCCGGGATGGTGTTCATCACCAACCCGCGACCGGCTGTTTCAAGCTGACCCTCGGAGGGTCGTCCCGGCATCATCCGCTTCCATTCCCGATCCAGATACTTCTGATCGACGGTCGGTTTCCATGCGTTTTCCTTCGCCCACTGTTTGACGAAATTCGCCTTGATGGCCTCGCTGTCTTCGATGGTGGCGGCGTTTTTCCACGCCTTCTGAACCTCCGCAGGCTGCTGGACAAACCACCTGTGAAACACCTTCTGATCGTTCGGATCTTCAGGTTTCAGGCTCAATCCCGGATAGGTTCCCTTGACAATCGCCTCGCCTGATTGGATTGAAATCTCGCCCTTTCGGACCTTCTCCGCAATCTGCATCGGACTCGCGCCAAGGCTTGTCAGCCGCTTGTAGAATTCCTCTGGATCGGTCGTTGGCGGCGAAGCGCTCAAAGAAGAGAACACCGACGCCACGAACTGCGCCGACTTCACGGGATCGGGAATGCTTGTGCCATCCGGCTCTTTCAAAAACACCGGATTGCCTGACGTATCGCCAATGTTGACGGTGCGCCTGAGTTGTTCTCCCTCGACGCTGTTGCCGATGGTAAAGAACGGCTTTCCGGTCTTGTCATTCCTGACAAGCGCCACGTTATCGCCCTCCTTGTTGATGATCCATGATCCTCCGGGACGGGTTTCGACCGTGTAATCCTCTGGATTTTTGAGTCCGCCTACAGCCTTGCCAACTGCGGCGATCTTGGCCGGGTCGCCATCGGTTGATAGGAGCGGACGGGATTCTGTTGGTTTGGATTTGTCCGGTGAATTTGTGCCAGATTCGGTAGTTGGCGTGGATTCTGGCACAACATCACCGCTGACCGTTGAGCCTACTGCTGGTGGATTTGTACCATTCTGAGCTTGTCCGGTTGGATTTGGCACAGGATTCCCCTCTGAATCGGTTTCCTCGTCACCAATCCCGTTGATGTAGCCGTGAACGACCGGATCAAGACCGGATTCCTGACTCATCTCCGCCCCGGCAAGGATTTCAGCGGTCCCGCCGTCATCTTCCGGGAGATTCAGCGCCAGCTTGATCCTCCGCGCCCGCAAGGAAAGCTCCTGATCCTTGGCCGAGTTGTGCGCCTTTACCAGCGCGTCATGCTTCGCAAGCTCAGGGTCGTAGGCTTTCTTCGCTTGAGAGTAGTTCGACTTCGCGATTGCCAGATTCTTCTTAAATGATGCGACATCTTCAGGATCATCAATTCGATACTTTTTACCTGTTACAGGATCGGTTCTCTGGAGTCCTCCCATGTCCTCTTTCCATCCATCCTCCTTGAACTTGTCCAAAGCCTTCTTGGCCTTCTTGAATTCAGTGTTTGCCGGATTCCATGCCGTCGCGTGGTTGTTGATCGCTTGGATGATCTGATTCCTTCTGAAATCCGCCCGCAACTGGTCTTGTTTCAGGTCGTTCTTTTCCTGCCAGCGAGGGTCATGTCCGGTCACGACACGGTTGACCGCTCCGAAATCATCCTTCTCCTCGGTATAAATCTCTCCCGTCTTCGGATCGGTTTTGGTCTTGTCAACGACAGCCTTGGTTTCCCCGTAGGGATTCCGGTATTCGTGTCCGGGTTGGACATTCTCAGCCCCGGTGACGCCCGTAATGTCTCCTTGATCCGCGCCGACAATCGCTTTCGTCAAATCCATGTTGGCCGATTCCGGCGTCTCCACCCCGACCGTTCCGGGGAGTTTCCCGGCCTTGTATTCCGGCGATCCATCCGGGTTGGTGGCAATGCTTTGATGGCCGGTGATAGGATCGGTATCGCCCTTCACACCCTGCGCCTTCATCATCCGCACCTGCCGCAACCTGTCGGCTTCCGCCTGCTTGGCCTTCTGCTTCGCCACGCTAGACATCATCCGGCTTTGAGCGTCCTGCTGCCTATCATTGTTCCTCTGGGTCTCCGCCGCCTTCCTGGCTTGATCCTGCGCGGCCTGCTCCACCCGCTGTTGATTCGCCTGATCCTGTTGCGCAAGCTGCCGCTGTCCCTCCGCCTCGATCCTCGGGCTTGACGTGCTCCGCGCCATCGTCTGCGACTTCGGATCAGCCCCGACGAATCCCTGTCTGGCTTGCTGGAAATACTGATCGACTTCCGGGTCGTTGAAATCTCGCCATGTGGCCATGCCGGTGAATGTGAGCAACCTTGCCGGACTAACTTAGGGGCGCATTCAAAGGGAAATCGCACCGGGCCGTGATGCGGCGGCTGCCGGGCCAGCCTGATCGGAGGTGGCGAAAACCATGAAAACCCTCCCGCTTTTACGGACTCTTGACGGCTTATCCGTTGTCCCTGAGTACTTGGGGAAATTGGTGGGCTGTTTCCGGCAAAGCAGTCAGGTGCTAGCTCCTGTGCTGATTACGTCAGCGTGCTCTTCCGGGCATACCCATTGAAATCAAACGACGGCTGAAACCTTCGACACGAAGGCGGTGATAAGCGCGGCGGTTTTGGCCGGCGTGGAATTACGGGGAATGTCGAGCGTCAGAACGACCTTCGGATGGTCGCCCTCGAAGGTGAAGTTGACGGTATGATCGGTATTGATCGGCCCGTGATGGTGTGAAATTTTGGTGAGCTTGGTATTGGTGGTCATGGCAGGGGCGAGTTTCGGCTATTCGGGAGCGGTTTATACGGGCGCAACTCCAACGAAATTCGGATTGTCTTCGGGCTTCATCCTAAACATCGGTGCCATCGTGCAAATCACGGTGGTTTTCCCCGCAAGCTCGATCCCGTAGATGGTCGATCCGTCGCGGCAATTCTCAATCACAAACTGGCCGAAAGTCCCGGAATTCAGTTGCTCCATGGTGATTCCAAGCCGTTTCAGGCCGCGAGCGATGCCGCTTTCAACCTCTTCCTGCCACTTCGCGATGAACTTTTCCCGCATTTCGTTGAACCGCCGTTGCATCTCATCGGAAGCGAACGCCTCGATGTCAATCAGCGCTTCGGATGCCTTCTGGAACCGCACGACTTTCTCGTTTTCGCTACCGTTCATTGCAAAATTATGCGGAATTTATGCCGGGTGTCAATCAGAATAGGTCGGCCATGTTTCTGACCCGCTGCCAGCTACGCAAGTCCCTGGGATCGTGATCCTTCTTGCTCAAAAGCCGGAACGTCCCTGCGGATGGCATAACCTCCCATCCCATCGCCAGACACATGACATCATCGTCATGAGCGCCATTCGCGGCTTCCGCCTTGCCGTTGCTCTTGGTCACGAAGTTCTTCAACTCCTTGCAGGTGTCCAGACTGAACACTTCGATTTCCCTACTGCGGATTGCCGCCGCCAGCTTTTCGATGATGTAGCGCCGCTGGTCAGCATCCGTGAGCTTGAATCCGTATTGCTCGACCGGCTTGTTCAATTTGAAGCTTTCCGGGTGGCGCTTGTAGAGCGGCACGCCGGAATCCCGCAGCAGCCGCAACACCTGCAATCCCATGTTGACTTCAAGGGCAACCAGCGCGTGACCGTAGTATTTTGACAGCCGCACCATGTGGGAAGCCATGATGTCATCGTCGCCGTAGAACGGATATTTGACCCGCGCAACCTGCTTCAATGGTCGCCACACGTTCATTGACCGGTCATGATAGCCATCCCGGAGAACCATCACGGAACTCCTGTCCGGGTCCGCGCCGATGGTCTGGCTTTCCCCTGTCGCCGGGTCGCCAATCACGACGTAGCGCAAGCCGTCCATCGGATGCTCCGCAATCTGAATCTCGCCGGAACCATCTCTGACGGGGCTGAACGAAACCCGCTTGTTCGGCTGGGTGACGAGGTATCCGGTGTCGAAGGTTGACCGCTTCGCCACAGCCTCCATGTCAAGGATCGCCGGGATGTCGAATCGAGGGCTGCCGCTGGCAGTCCAACAGTTGTGAACCACGACTCCACCAGCGCAAAACTCTGGGTCAGAATCCATCGTTAGGTCGTAAACCGGAACGTCTTTATCTCCCAATTCATAGGAAACCACCTCGTCAGTGTCGTCAAGAATATCCGGTGGCCTTCCGTTGTTCTTGAGATTGTCTCCTGCGGTCGCGAAAGCCTGCTTTCTTGATCCAAGGAACCCGATTTGACGATAGAAAGACTCCGTATATCCGGCAGAAATTAGAATGGTCCACCCAGGGAAAACCTTCCCGTTCAGCTTGGCGAATACCGGCCTGAGTTTTCCGTAAATGCCAAACCCAAGCAGAAGAACGATGATGTCCTGACAGAATCTTTTATGCTTCGAGTGGAACATGACGAACTTGCCCGTTCTTCTTGTGTGACCGTCGGCCTCATACAAAGCATTCAGGAACGCGGCCACAACTGGCTTAGGGCTTCTCCAAATGCACTCCGGGACCGCCACAAGACGCTTTCTTCCGCAAGGACCGTCATGCAGGATTCCAAGCTCCTCGAAAAGCTCCGTAATTCTGTGGTCAGCGACCCTTAGTTCCGTGGCATGGGCAGATCCCGGCCTTCTCCGAACCACTTCCAGTCCAAGTAATTCTCTACAGTCGTTGGACATGAGTTCAACCACGTCAGAATCCCGCTCATCCATCACCATCGAGAGTTGATTCTTGTAGAGGCTTCCGTCCCCGCAAAAATACCCGAGAAATCTTCCCCATTGATCGTTGATTTCCAGAGAGCATGACGCGCCCGCGAATCCCCGCCATCTTTGGACGTGATTCTCTTCCGCAAACACCGGCTTCATGATTCTGACGCGCTTCCCGACCATGCTTGATGCGTTGCAAAACCCTCCATCAGCGAGAGCGATTCGATGATCTGGCGTGCATTCGATCCTGAATCCGCGTTTCGTCTCAAGAGTTCCAACCTTTTTGGTCCCTGACTGGAAGGCATTCAGCACAGTCCCGTTTGCCAATACATCACCCGGAACAACCTCGTTCACAGGGATCATCCCGCGCTTGGTCGGAACTCGATTGTCCGAGCTGAGACAAGACACGTCATCGGACGGGTAGTAGAACTTGAACACCCGCGAATCTCCGTTGCAGACGTTTCGGATGGTGTCGCGCCTCCAGCCGATCTGCTCCCATGACCAGCCGTAAATCTCGATTCCTTCCCGTTCGTCATCGGTCAGAGTCTCCTTGAAATGGTCGATCTCAACCTGTGAAACCGGCTCCATCCGCCTGTTGTCCGTGAATTCCCACCACGCGGCGAATACCTTCACCCATTGCTCTTCGGGACAGATTCCCTTGGCGTGCATCTCGATGAATTGATCCAGCGTCACCGCATTGCAGTAGGTGTCGTAGAACCATCCCTGAGCGCCTTCCGGGGTGGACTCAGCGATGCAAACCGTGTTCTTGCCGGACAGTGACGGCAATACGGCCGCCATGGTCTTTTCGCTGTTCTTGACCGTCGTTTGCGGCCACTTCGCGACTTCCGAGAAATGCCCCAAGTGCCGGGTTCCGCCAACCCCGGCGTTCGGATTCTCCGCCGTGTCCACCGTCCACTTCGATCCATTGTCCCACGCCAGCGAATAAGCGGTGTCCCCGGTGATCCGGTGTCCCCACGGAAATCGGTCAACCTTGCTGTATCCGCTCACCTTCTCCATCAACTCCTGGGAGTGCGCCTTGATGTCGCTGATCGTGATTCCCTCGCTGCGGAACCTCTGCGAGTGGTGATAGACGATATGGGCCGCGAACGAACTGCACCCGGCTCGACGGGGTTTCACGCAGATAATCCTCACCTTCACCCCCATCTGCCGGAGCGTCTCATACGCCTTGCTCATCCGCAGTTGCAGGACGTTCGGCTCCGGTCGGATCTCCCGGTTGTCCTTGTCCCGGATGGTGACGAATGCCGCGAAGTGAACCGCCGGACTCTGCAAGGCCAGCACCATCAGCTCATCCGCCGACTTCCCGGCCAGCATGTCCCGGAACCATTGCAGTTCCTTCGCCACTTCCGGCGGTGGCGGTCCGGGTTCTATTTCAAGGATGTCCAGCGCGTCGGCAATCATTGGTCGCCACCCTACGCTTCACCGGATGACCGGCAACGGGCGCAAAGCTTCACGCCTTCACTTCATCCCACCGGGCCTGCTTGCCCCTCCTGATCGTCCACGGGGCGAATCTGCGCCGCATGTTGCACGCCTGCGATACCGTCACCCCCATGCTCTTCGCGATGCTCTTGGTTTTCCGCTTCCAGTCGATCTTGCGCCACAGTTTCAGACGCGTCTCGTTCCGAAGTCTCATCGACGGATAGACGTTCTCCTTGACGAATCCGAGCGCCATCCGCTCCAACTTCCTCTCCCGTTTCCACTTCCGCTTGCGCTCAAGGAATTTTGCCACCGCCCGTTTCCCCCCTTCCGTCTGGCGATACCAGGCATTGTAGCCGGGATTGATACGACCATCGGGAAGGCGGGCTGGTGGCTTTTCCATGTCTGTCAGATTTCCAGAAGATCCAGCAGGGTGCGAACACGGAGGATCAACCTATCGTTCTTGGAATAGAGTTCGCGGAACACCGAAGCCACAGGGACGAGGGTTGGTTGGGGTTCCTGCGGAGGCTTGCCAGCCAAGCTACCTTCGCTTCTGAGAACCGGACACAACCTCTTCTCAAGCTCCTCGATCCTGACTTCAAGTTCGGAAGCGGCGTTGATTGCACGGTCCGCCCATTCGTGGCATTGAGCGACCTTCGGTTCACATGCTGTTGTGCAGTTGTTCATTTTCGTTTGTGGTTGCCACAGCGGAGGGTCGAACTTCCACCGTGTGGGTTGGGGTTATACCGTCTCCGGCGCGTCCTGCGGTTCAACCGGTGCGGGTTGTTCTTCAAGTGGCGCTTCCGTTTCCGCTGGCGGATCGGAACTGAATGGCGAGTCAACCATGTCAACCTCCGTCACGGGCGGATTGACTTGTGCGGTTTCGTTGATCGGTGCATCTGGTGTGGGCATGTCGTTGTCGTTCATATGTGTTGTTGGTTGTGCGGGATACCGTCCCACGGCGGAGATTATCCAGGCCCCATCGGCGCGGCCATCATGTTCCACTCCCGAGCCAATGACGAGGGACACCAGTCGGGACCGCTCATCTTCACCTCGCGCTCTTTGATGTACGCTATCGAAGTGCATCCCGGCTCATACCTCAGAACCGCACGGCTACCGCAGTCGCAACGCTCCAATGAATGCGACGCCTTGTCGAACTCTTCACTCAACTCCCGGCTTTCGATCTGTGATTCTTTCATGGCTTCTCTTCCGTTTGACTCTTCTGAACATCGCGATGCACCGAATCCTTCGGATCGGTGATCGGGGTGTTCGGCAGATAATAAGAGAAACCAAAATCATCCCTATCACAATGAAAGAACTGATCTGGCCTATTACTGTATTCCTGATTTCGGTGGCATTTTTTGTAATTTTCCGGGAGTCGCTTTCCGATCTTATTGAGCGCATTAAGGGCATTGGTAGGGAAGGAATCCACACCGGAGAAGACGCTTCTGATAGAACACGCCTTGATTCCAATCCACCCGACACAGTAGCGACACTTCGTGAGGCACATCTCGCAGAGATAGAGCGTATCGCACAACGCCACGAAGATCGCGAGACTAAGATAATAAAGAACCTTGAGAATTCCGTTGCAGAGTTTTCCAATCGCGTAGGAGACATTGATCGAAGGGTTGCTTTCATTGAGAACAACCGAGTGATCAAGCCAATGCTTGCGGCTCCACCACTTAAGACCGCTCCAAAATAGAATGAAGAGCCGAACAAGGCGTGTCATGCGACCCGCGGGAGCTTGGGTGTTACTTTTCATGGCTTTGGTTTGGCGCGGGCGCATGCACTGTGACGTTCATGGCAGCAAATCATCCTCTGGTCCCTGCGGTTCGTCCAACCGAATCAAATCATCCAGTCGAACCATCGGCTTCGGCGCTTCCACCACCTCCGTGCTCTTGAATTCCTCCCACTTCCCCAACTCCTCAATCGCCTTGTCCTTCATCCACTGGTGCGGCTCCGTCACCCCCCTCTCCGCCTTGTCAACCCACGACGCGGACACCTCCCCCAACACCTCCGCAAGCTCCGCCTTAGTCAGTCCCAGCCGCTTCCGCTCCGCCCTCAACCTTTGCCCGAATGTTTGCGCTGTCGCAGTCATGGATTCAGAACACGCCATTCTTGCGCGTTTGTCAAACACCTTTCTTGCGCGTTTACGCGATTGCGTAAGACTTGCGCATCCCTCAGCTTTATCGTTGACTTCGCACAAGATAGCCGCATTGTCCAGCCATGAACACCAACGCACCCACCATCCAACCTTGCCACGCTTGTCTTGGCACCCGAATCCACATCGGCCTTGCGTGCCGTCCGCTTCGCCCCTGCCAAGCCTGCAACGGAACCGGCAGACTCGTCACGGCCAACCCTCCAGAAACTCCGCAAGATGACATTTCCCGAGCCATCTTCAGCCCCTCAAGGGGATGTTACGTCCACCTCCGCAACCAGTCCGCAGCATGACCCCACAACATCCATCAAGACGACTCCGAAAGGCCAGACTCCAATCCGGCATCATGAATCCAATGCCGATCTTGCCGGACGGAAACCGAGACATCCGCAACGTCATCCGCTCTTGGCACAAACCATTACGGCCAATCGCTGACAGGGTATTGGACATGATTCGCAACCAATCCACAGACTGATGGACCCAGCCGCCATACTCGCCATCACCCTTGCCGCCACCCTCGCTTGGATGGCCGCTTCCGCCTCCCGTGGCCATGACTGATCCCCTCGCCCATCCCGGCGTCATCAAACTCGTCTTGGGTCCAGTAGAATCCGCAGTCCTCAAGGCCACCGGCGAGCGCTGCTTTGTCCTGGTCGGACGGGAAACCTATCCCGGCGACCCCTCCCGGATGGCAATCATGCTCCTACCCGTCCCGCTGGAAACAGCACAGGCCGCTGAGTCTGTCGCCCTTGGGAAGGCGCGGGCCGTTGTCAAACAGATCGTCAAGGTTATGACGCCTGCCGACTGAGACGCCAGCCCGGCGCAGATCGGAACCCCCCGGTCCTTCCCCGCGCTCTTGGCTGGCGATGGACAACACCCCTACCAGCCCGAGGTGCCCGCGTCAACGCAAAACATCCCGAAAGGGTAGCTAGCCCTCCGGGATGGTTGCCCCGTGGATTGAAACCACGAACCGCGCCGGAAAATCAACGCATGATCGCCTGTCCCGCAAGCAGAATCGACAGCGACCAGCACGCCAGCCCGAGCCATCCCAACTGAGGACGAGCGCACGGAACCGGAATCGCGGCCAGGACGAACAGGACGAAGGCGAACACAAGAAGGATGGTGCTGATCATGCGGGAGTCTAGAACCAGGTCGCGCCGGCCGCCATGGGGTGATGTGCTACCGCTCCAGATATTCCTCAAGCGTCTTACCCTTTGGATTGATTCCTATCTGATTTCTAATCACCGCCTCTACCTGTCGCTTCACAACGGCATCTCTTTTGGCTAAATCTTCCAGTTCGTATTCTGGTTCATCCCATTCCAAATCCGCATTCCATCCCGATGGTCCATCCGAATGCCTCTCTTTCTCCACTGAAAACCACGCGAGAAACTTTTCAATGTCATCCGCGGCTTTCAACTTGTCTTCAATCATGGACTCCCAGATTGATTCATACCCTTCTTCCGATGGTGGCCAGTGAGAGTCAAACCACTTGGCTTGATCGCGAAGCGCAATAATCGCATACCACAAGGAAATGCTTTCAATGGTTGGCTTGTATCGCGGCGGAATCATTGATTTCCGCTTGTGCTCTTCCGGCTTCGCTTCCGCTTGCTTTGCTGTCGCTGTATTTTTCATGCTGTCTGCTTTCTTGGTTCGGTGTTGTCCAGTCCGTAGAATCTCTTGCCCTCGATCACGATCCGAGTCTTCCAACCTTTCGGAGGAGGCCACGGGACTCCCATCGACGCCAGCACATCCCGCGTGAATCCAAACGCATCATGCTTGCGCATCAAGGCCACAACCATTCCCCTGGTGATCTTCGACATGTCGGGATGAAACCTTTCTTTCGGTCCCTCTTTGATTTCCCGGATCAATCTCTTCACCTCCCATTCACGGGCTTTCAGTGATTGCAATTCGGCTTCCAGTTCGGACAAATTTTGAGATTGCATGACAGATTCGGGTGAAGATCGGGGCGGGAAGATTCGGCTGGCAGTAGGTGACGCTCTTTTTTTCAAACACTCCCCTTACCCCTCACAAGGAAGAGCAAGGGGAGAGTCACCCCACCGGCTTTATTTCGCGCAGTCCGATGGTTTAACCCCCCTGCGACTTTTTGCCCCTGCTGTTGGTCGGTGCGGGCTTTGGAACCGGCGGCATGTCCTTGACCATGGAAAGGAAAAGGGGCCAGCGACTGAGAGATTGCGCCCCTCTATCACTGGCCCCCGTTTGGAAGGAGAGTCTCGACGTGTGAGGCGCAATCCCTGTCGTCGGCGGGACAATTACCCCCGATTCGGACCCTCCGCAAGAGAAATCTTTGAGGAACGTGAAAAAAGACAGCGTGGAACACTCGCCCCGGCCGATGGTGCGCTACAGGCTGCTGATTCGTGGTTTGGGGCGTTAGGATAGGGGAAAACTTTACTTGTGACAAAATAGTTGATTGACGCGGTGACCAATCTAGCATTACTCTCGGGACATGTCAGCCGGAACCTATCGCCTAATCGTCGGGACTCACTTCTATGTCGGGTCATCATCCAATCTCCGCAATCGCCGCTACCAGCACTTTACCGACCTACGGCGAGGAATCCACCCAAACAAAGCCATCCAGGCTGCTTATGATGCACAGCCGGGAGTTGTTCCGGTTGTAGATCCGCACCGGTTTGCTCGACAGGGATTGCTTGAATCAGACCAGGAGTTTAGGGATCGCCTGCGAGTGATGGAGCAGGAATTGCTCGATGATTTATGGCTTGAGCCAGGCCGATGCAACAAATCCCGGAGCGCCAGAGGACCGGATCAAGGGGACGCAATGCGCCGCCGATGGACAAACCCGGAGTATCGCGCCCGAATGACAGCCAGGATGATAGAGCTAAGAAAAGGACTTGTTGTAAGCGAGACAACCAAACGCCGGATGGCGGCAGCCAAGCTGGGGAAAGGAAACCCTAAAGCAAGGCCAGTGGTGTTTGTTGACTCTTCCGGCACGACAACGCGCTTTGAATGCGTGACCGCTCTTGCGGCTCATTGTGGAGTCTCACAGCAACTCATGGCCGGGTATGTGGCCGGGTTGATCGCTTGGCCGGGAACTGGAAGGCGCACAAGGAAAACCACTACACACCTTGTTGGATGCTCCGCCCGATTTGAGTTGTAACAAAATGATTGCTCGTCACAAGTGAATACAACAGGATAAATGCGGAGTCCGAGATTTAGTCACAATTGAAACGATTCCAATTTGTTGTGACTTTTCAAAGCGCCATCCTATCAGTAATTGGAAGTCTAACTGCCGTTTTTGCAGTTAGAAGCATCCTTAGTGGATTACTTTTCACACGTCCACGCACCCCGCCCGGTTGAGCGAGCTGACCAGGTGCTTGGCCCGCTCCTCCAGTTGAGCCAGCATGTTGGGACCGGAGTCCACCACGAGCTGAGATGGCTCGGCCCAGCCTTTGAGTTGGATCAGCATCTTGGCGGCGTCGAGCGGAGAAACTTTTTTGATTCGCGTGCGCTTGATCGGAATTCCCTTCCCGCCGCCGGTCGCAATTTCGTCCACCGTGTATTCCAAACAAAACGGACTCAACGGCCCTACGTCTCCAACCGGGATGCGGATCGCAGTCATCAGGTAGCCTTCCAGCTCTTCCTTGGTCATCCCGGCCTTAATCTCGTTTAGTCTGCGGAGGCGGTCAATCTGGCCCCGAACGTGAGGCGATGAATAGACCCGCTCGGGCGAGCAGAACTCAGTGATTTCAAAGCCCGCATTGTCGAAAGCGTCGTTGATTGTAGAGCCATCGGCCACGAACTCGCAGAAGCGGAGGTATTTATGAGACAACCCACCCGACTGGAGATATTGTTTATCGTTGAATGTTTTGCGGACTTTCACGGGGCAAGGGCGGGTTTAGGTGGGCGCGTTGGTAAAGAAAACACCGCGCGAGATGGCGGAAAAATCTGATGGAGTCAAGCACGTAATTAGGGGGCGCAACCAAGATCATTGCAAGGAGTAGCGCTAGCGCTTACGCGCCTATCTTACGCATCCGATCAAACGCACAAGGACGGCGCACAGCGGACAAAGGCCAAGGGCGCGAAGCTACAGCCCTTGGAAATCGGCTCAAACGCGCAACCTTTACGCGCTTGAAATGTTCCACGAAGAACAATCAGCGAATTGCACGGAACGCACCAAGTGTAAGCGCGGAGTGTTCCACGGGCTGAATTTCGGGTTTGTGGAACAATGTTAGAGAATGCACAAGCAATCCGCAAAGCACTCTCAAAAGCT
>Ga0316226_1001834_pt1 | contig 21385 bp, 13 predicted proteins | sample TBH18017metaG_FD_206009 | JGI IMG/M metagenome (GOLD analysis project Ga0316226, IMG submission 206009) | Freshwater microbial communities from Trout Bog Lake, Wisconsin, USA - TBH18017 | ecosystem: Environmental > Aquatic > Freshwater > Lake > Hypolimnion/Profundal zone | place: USA: Wisconsin...
GATCGGGCGCGCAGCCTGATGGCCGTGAGCCTATGCGGTGCCAAGGTGTTGCGGGGCGGGATCGTGTGGGAGAGTCTCCAGCATGAGAAGAACAAATGGGACGACAAGCTGCTTGAGGAGTTTGACCTGGCCGTGAACGAATGCAAGGCGGCCGGCATCGAATTTCAGTGGAACCTATGTTACAGCCCCCATTTTCTCACGCCGCGGGCAAATTGGGCGGACATGAAGAACTGGTACTTCATTCCGCCGCCCGACAAAGAGGCGTGGCTGGGCTACGTCCGCAAGGTGGTGGGGCGCTTTGGCGACCGCATCCGGCTCTGGGAGATCTGGAATGAGCCCGACCTGAGCATCTTCTGGAATGGCACCTGCGAGCAGTATATGGATCTGCTGAAGACCACCTATCCGGAGATCAAGAAGATCAACTCGACGCTGCAGGTGATGACCGGCGGCTTTGCCACGGTCGGACCGCATTCAACCAAGCGCGATCCGGATTTTGAGCTGAAGACGATCCGCGACGCGCAGCCCTATTATGACATCTTCACCCACCATGAGCACGGCACTTTCAACGCCTTTGAGCGCCAGACCGACGGGCCGCTCGCGGAGCTGCGCAAGCTCGCACCTGCCAAGCCGCTCTACTTCAACGAGACCGCCATCTGGCGCGAAGCGGCCGATCGGCAGCAGCCCGAGACAATCGCCAAGAAGGTGCTGTTCGCCTGGTCGCGCGGGGCGATGGGCTATACGTGGTACGAGTTCCGCGGCGGACCGCGGACGATCCTGCCGACCACCCCCGAATGCTGGGGCATGATCACTGACGACTTTTATCCGAACGCGGTCTATCCGGTCTTCAACACGATCGCTCTGGTGCTGGGGGACAAGCACTTCGAGAAGGAATGGTCCGTCGGCGAAGGATCATACGCCTTCCTGTTCGGCGGCAAAGACGAGTACGTCCTCGGCTTCTGGCGGGAGAACAAGACCGGCTCCAGCGACCCGCTTGTCGTGCAGGCCGGCGGCGCGGCCGCGGTCGAGAGCGTGGATCTGATGGGGAACGTCTCCCCGGCCAAGATTGAGAAAGGTCACGTTCTTTTGATGGCTGGCCCGCTGGTGCAGTTCCTTGTGTTCCATGGCGCCAAGCGTGCGCCGCAGAATATAGGCCCACTCCTGGCCATCAGCGGCAACCGCCAGGCGTATGTGGGCCAGCCCGTCAAACTTTCCGTGACGGCCTTCAATCCCTTTGAAAAAGAGCAGGCGTTTGCGTTGAACTGGGACCTGCCGCCCGCCCTGGGTATCAGGCCCGAGGCCGCCGGCACGCGGCAACTTGCGCCGGGCGCAAAGGAGACGCTGGAGAAGGTCTTCACCATTCCGCGCCTTGCGTTTCACGCCAGCTTCGACCTGCGGCTGCACTACAAGCTTGCGGGAACAGCCTGGGAAGGGGAAGTGCCGGTGCCGCTGGTGCTCAACGCCCTGATTCCCGCTGGCGGCGGTTTGGAGCGGCAACCGGATTTCGAACTGACGGACAAAGCCAGCGTGGTCAACCTGAATGAAAACGCGCCCGGGCGCGAGGCCTGGATGTGGAAAGGTCCGCAGGATCTCAGTGCGCGAATCTGGCTCGGGCGCGACGGCCAGGCCATGACGCTGCATGTGGCGGTGCAGGACGACGTCCACGCGCAGAAGTATCACGGCGTCGATATCTGGCGCGGCGACAGCCTGCAGGTCGCCTTCCAGGTGCCCGGGCAGAAGGGCTACTGGGAGATCGGCCTGGCGCGGCTCGCGGACGGCACGTCAACGGTCTACACCTGGGGCAAGCCGCAGGGCTTCCATGATCCCGGCACAAACATTGTGCTGCAGACCGCCTTGCGGAAAGACGGCTTGGATTACAGCGCCAGCTTCCCCTACGCCGCAGTGGGTCTGAGCGACGCGGCGCTGGGCGCAGGCATCCGTTTCAACGTGCTCGTGAGCGACGACGATGACGACGCCGGGCGGAAGCAGTGGATTCAGATCGCGCCCGGCATCGCCGAGTCGAAGAACCCCGTGCTCTTCCCGACCGTGGTGTTTGAAGTCCCGGCGAAGTAGAGTCAAGACCAGGCGGGCGAAAACCCGCAAACCAATCTGCGGTTCTCAAGGAAGGGCACCATGAAAAGCCGTTGCCTGCTTCTCGCTTGTCTCCTGCCGTTTGTCTGCCTCGCTGCCGGGCCGGTCGTTCCCGACAAGCCGCTGCTTCACCCGCTGTTCTCCGACGAGGCGGTGCTCCAGCGCGGCAAGCCCGTGGCGGTTTGGGGCTGGGCGGCGCCGGGAGCGGAAGTCGCGGTCATGCTTGCGGGTGATGGGCTGACCGGCACGCCGACTGCGGTCAAGGCTGGCGCCGATGGCCGCTGGCAGACCGCGCTCGGGCCCTTCACGGCCGGTGGCCCTTACACGCTCACCGCCCGCAGCGGCGACCAGAAGGCCGAGGCCAGGGACGTCCTGGTTGGCGACGTGTGGCTGTGCAGCGGACAATCCAACATGGGGATTCCCGTGTTCATGGCGAAGAACGCCAAGGAAGAAATGGCCCAAGGCAATCATCCCCGACTGCGCCAACTGCTGGTGAGCGCGCACAGCGCCGGGACGCCGCAGGAGATGATCAAAGCGAAATGGCTGGTCTGCACGCCGAATAGTGTTGCCGGCCTTATTGCGATCCCCTACTTCTTCGGTCGCCAACTGCTTCAGGACTTGAACGTTCCCATTGGCGTGGTGGTTAGCGCGGTGGGCGGCACTGACGGCGAGGCCTGGGCCAGCGCCGAGGCGATGTCAACGCTGCCCGAGTTTGCCAAACCGGTTGCCGACTTTCAAAAACTGGCCCACGATGTCGCCGCGCAAAAGGAGCGCACCGGCAAGGATTACCCGGAGCTGATCGCCGATTGGTACCAAGCCCATGACCCCGGGACGGCGGCCGTCCCGCCGTGGTCGGCGCCGGAGTGCGACATTTCAACGTGGAGTACGGTACACACTCCCCCGTTGCTCAAACTGGGTGTGGATTTACCCAAGGGCTACGCCGGCACGTTCTGGCTGCGCCGCGAGGTGGTCGTTCCCGCCGAACTCGCCGTCTACAAGGCCAGCAATCCTCCCCGGCTCATTCTCGACTCGATCCTCGATTGGGACACCACCTGGTTGAACGGCCAGAAGCTTGGCGGCAGCGAAAACGTCACGAGCGCCCGCAATTACATTCTCCCGCCCAATCTGCTCAAAGCGGGCACCAACATCATCGCCTTGCGCGTGCTCGCCCACACACTCAATGCCGGGCTGGTCGGCAAGCCTGAGAAAGTGAACCTGTACTTCAACAATGGTCGCGCAACCATTTCCCTGGCGGGTGAGTGGCGGTTGCACACCGGTGTTGAGCTGAAGGCGGCGCCGCCACTGCCGATCCGCGATGACCGCAAGATTGAGCTGACCTCGCTTTATAACGGCATGATTGCCCCGATCGAGCCGCTGGCGCTCACCGGTGTGGTCTGGTATCAGGGCGAGAACAATGCCTACAGTCGCGCCTATGCGTACCGCAGCCTGCTGCCGACGCTGATTCGGGACTGGCGCACCCACTTTGGGCAGGGCGATTTGCCTTTCCTGATCGTATCGCTGGCTAACATTTACTACCTGCCGGGGCCGCGTCTGGACAAGCCGGTCGATTCCGCCTGGGCCGAGCTGCGCGAGGCGCAGGCCATGACGGCGAAGGCGCTGCCCGCCTGTGGGCTGGCCGTGGCCATCGATGTCGGCGAAGCCGGCAACATCCATCCCATTGACAAGCAATCGGTCGGTTACCGCCTCGCTCTCGCCGCCAAAGCCATCGCCTACGGCCAGAAAATCGAGTGGTCGGGACCATGGTATAAGTCGATGGCCGTGGAAGGTTCGTCCATCCGCCTGGCATTTGATCACCTCGGCGGGGGCCTCGTGATCAGCAAGGGGGCGGCGCTCGCCGGCTTCGCCGTCGCCGGCGCGGATCGGACTTTTGTCTGGGCGGAGGCGCATATTGATGGCGAAACGGTGGTGGTGTCCTCGCCACAGGTTGCCAAGCCGGTGGCCGTGCGCTACGCCTGGGGCGACGATCCGCCCTGCAATCTGGCCAATAAGGCGGGGCTGCCTGCCGTGCCCTTTCGGACCGACGATTGGCCTGGTTTGACCTGGCCCAAGTCGACTGCCGACATCTCGCACCACTAACGATGACACCACCGCCATTTGTCAGCACTTCGGCCAGGGCGATGTCGTCGGGCGTTGCCGCCTTTGGCTGTGTCCTCGGCCTTTGCCTGCTGGCGTGCTGCGGCATCGCCGCCGAACCTGCCGTTCCCGCCAAGCCGCTCCTGCATCCGCTGTTCTCCAGCGGGGCGGTGCTGCAGCGCGGCAAGCCCGTGGCGGTATGGGGTTGGACAGAGCCTGGCGCAGAAGTCACCGTCGTGCTGGCCGGCGAGGGGCTCGATGCCAAGCAGGCCAGGGTCAAGGCCGGCGCTGACGGTCGCTGGCAGGCTGCGCTTGGACCATTTGCAGCCGGCGGCCCCTACACCCTCACCGCCAGCAGCCGCGACCAGAAGGCCGAGGCCAAGGACGTCCTGATCGGCGATGTGTGGCTGTGCTGCGGCGAAAGGAACATTGTCGTGCCCCTCTTCCTGGCGAAGAACGCCAAGGAGGAGATGTCCAAGGCCAACTTTCCCCGCCTGCGCCAATTCCTGGTGGCCGGTCACCACGCCGGGACGCCACAGGAGCTGACTTTGCACCCGGGCGAGCCTATCAAGAGGAAATGGCTGGTGTGCACTCCGGCCAGCATCGATGGATTCTACGCGATCCCCTATTTCTTCGGTCGGCATTTGCTCCAGGATCTGAATGTGCCGATTGGCATAGTGGTCAGCGCCGTGGGCGACTCCGTCGGCGAGGCATGGGTCAGCACCGAAGCCATGTCAACACTGCCCGAGTATGCTAAGCCGCTCGCCGACTTTCAGAAGCTGGTGCAAGCCGTCGCCGAGCAAAAGAGACGCACTGGTCAGGATTACACGGAGTTGCTCGCAGCTTGGTACCAGGCCAATGATTCCGGCACGGTGGCCGTTCCGCCGTGGTCGGCGCCGGAGTGCAATCTGTCAACGTGGAGTATGGCGCGCACCCCCCCGTTGCCCAAGCCGGGTGCCGATCTGCCCAAGGGCTTCACTGGGACGTATTGGTTGCGCCGCGAAGTGACCTTGCCCGTCGAGCTCGCAAGCAAGCCCGGTCGGCTCATGCTCGACGCCAATCTCGACTGGGACACCACCTGGTTGAACGGCCAGAAGGTTGGCGAAAGCGAGAGCCCCAACGCCCGCAACTACGTTCTTCCCCCCCACCTGCTCAAAGCTGGCACGAACGTCATTGCGGTGCGCGTCCTGGCCCAGACACTCAATGCCGGGCCTGTCGGTCGTCCGGAAAAAGTGAACCTGTGTTTCGACGACGGCCGCATCACCATACCGCTGGCTGGCGAGTGGCGCATCCATGCCGGCGTCGACCTGAAATCGGCACCTCCTTTGCCGATTCGCGATGACCGCAAGATCGAGATCACGTCGCTCTACAACGGCTTTATCGCCCCGCTTGTGCCGATGTCGCTGACCGGCGTGGTCTGGTACCAAGGCGAATACACCGCCTCATTAGGCCATTCCTATTCGTATCGTCGCCTGCTGCCGACCTTGATCACGGACTGGCGCACCCACTTCGGACAGGGCGACTTGCCCTTCCTGATCGTGTCGCTCGCAAACTACAACTACCGGCCACGCCCGGCCCGACCTGCCGATTCCGCCTGGGCCGAACTGCGCGAGGCGCAAGCGATCACCACGAAGGTCCTGCCGGCATGCGGCCTGACCGTGACCATCGACGGCAACGAAGCCAGGAACATCTACCCGGTCGATAAACAGCCGGTCAGCGACCGCCTCGCTCTCGCCGCGAAGGCCATCGCCTACGGCCAGCAGGTCGAGTGGTCGGGCCCGTGGTACAAGACCATGACGGTCGAGGGAACATCCATCCGCCTGGCATTCGACCATCTCGGCGGCGGCCTCGTGCGCAGCACGGGCGAGGCGCTCGCCGGTTTCGCCATCGCCGGTGAAGACCACGCCTTCGTCTGGGCGGAAGCGCATCTCGACGGCGACACGGTGGTGGTGTCGTCGCCGCAGGTCGCCAAGCCGGTGGCTGTGCGCTACGCCTGGGGCGACGATCCTCCCTGCAATCTGGCAAACAGGGCCGGGCTGCCAGCAGTGCCATTCCGGACCGACGATTGGCCGGGCCTGACCTGGCCCAAACCGTCCCCCGCGCCCGTATTTTCGCTGCCGAAACCGACGCCCGACGTGGGCAGCGGAGCCAGGTGAACACCAATCTTCAATCGGAGGACTCGATGACCAAGAACACCTCGTCCAATTATGTTTTCAATCGCCAGCCGCTCTTGCACACGCCGACCACGGAACTGCCGTTCGGGGCCATCAAGCCGCAAGGTTGGCTCCGCGATCAAATGCGCATTCAAGCGGATGGCATCTCCGGCCACCTGGATGAGATCAGCGATCGCGTGGGCAGCAGGAGCAGTTGGCTGGGTTGCGACCGTGGCGATTCGCAGAGCGGGCCCTACTATCTTGACGGCCTCTTTCCGCTGGCGCATCTGCTGGACGACGAGGCGCTCATCAAGAAGGCCGCCAAGTGGATTGACTGGGCGCTCAAGAGCGCCACGCCGGACGGAGCGTTCGGCCCCTTGCATGACGACGACTACTGGCCCCGGATGATCATGCTTAAGGTTTTGATGCAATACCATGAGCAGAGCGCGGACGGGAAAGTCATTCAGCTCATGAGCCGGTACTTTGCGTTCCTCGGCCCTCAACTGAAGAAGACGCCATTGTCTTCATGGGGCAAGGCACGGGGCGGCGATTTTCTCTATTGCATCAACTGGCTTTACAATCGGACGGGTGACGCCTCGCTGTTGGAGCTCTCGCGCGTGGTCTACGAGCAGACGGACGATTGGACAGGGATCTTCGCGGATCTGCCGTTCACCCGCTCGACCTCGTTCTACTACAACTGGGAGCGAGTCTTGGCGCAATATCCCCAAGGGTTGAGTCCCGCATTCTACAACGATTTGTTTTCAGGCGCGCATGTCATGCGCTTCCACATCACGCACATTGTCAATGTCGTCATGGGCTTGAAGACGCCAGGAATCCATTACCTGCAGACCCATGATCCGCGTCATAAAGCTGCGGTCATGTCCGGCATTGAGAGCCTGACCCGGCATCACGGAGTGGTCAATGGCATGTTTGGCGGTGACGAACACTTGAGCGGCAATGATCCGACCCAGGGGCACGAGCTCTGTTCGGTTGTTGAGTACATGTTCAGTCTGCAGACGCTGTTGGACATCTATACGGAAGACACCCTGCTGCCCGACCTTCTGGAGAAGGTTGCATACAATGCGCTGCCGGCCCAGAACAGTAAGGATTACTGGCGGCACCAATACCTGCAGCAGCCGAACCAGGTGCTGGTGAGCAAGGCGAAACGAAACTGGTACAACAACAACGACGAATCCAATCTTTTCGGCTTTGAGCCCAATTGCTTCTGCTGCACGTCGAATCTGCATCAGGGGTGGCCGAAGTTTCTGAAGAATCTATGGCGCGCCAGCGACGATCGCGGCTTGACCGCCATGGTCTACGCACCATCACGGGTGACGGCCAAGGTGGCGGATGGCGTTGACGTCACCATCGAGCAGGAGACCGCGTATCCTTTCGACGACAAGATCGTCTTGACGATCTCCTGCGGGAAGCCGGTGGCGTTTCCGCTGCGGCTGCGCATCCCGGCCTGGTGCAAGCAGGCGACCGTTGACATCAACGGCAAGCAGCAGGGGCAGAGTGCCGGCAACCGCTACCACGCGATCGATCGTCTGTGGCAGAGTGGCGATGTGGTCACGCTCACGCTGCCGATGCAGATCAGAATTTCCAAGTGGGGGAACAACGCGGTCGGGATCGAACGCGGTCCTCTGGTTTACGCCCTCAAGATCGGCGAGGAATGGCGAAAACTCAAGGGAACCGATCCCTATGCCGATTGGGAGGTGCATCCGACCACGCCCTGGAATTACGCTTTGGAGCTTGATCTCAAGCATCCCGATAGGTCATTTACGGTCGAGCGGAAACCTGTTGCCCGTCAGCCCTACGACGCGGCCTGTCCGCCGCTCATCCTCCGTGCAAAGGGGAAGCGGATCCCGCAATGGCAACTGCAGGACCATGCGGCCGGGCCGGTTCCCCAAAGCCCCGTGGCGTGCGATGCGACCTTGGAAGACATCGAGCTGATTCCGTACGGGGCCGCCAAGCTCCGAATTTCTCATTTCCCCTATTTCGATAGCACAAGACAATGAATGGCATCGGCTCTGCTATTTCCATATCATGTTCAGCAATGAGAACCACCCTGCTGCTCGGCATCGGCCTGCTGTGTGGCATGGCGGCCGAGGCCACGGAACGGAACATGAACCAGTTGCCGGCAGACCTGAAAACCCCGGCGCTGACCGAGGGTGAACCTGCCCCCGGCAAGCGCGTCAGACAAGTCTGGCCCGAGTGGGTCGGCACGGGCGTCTACCATGCGCTCTACCTGCCGATGGACTGGGTGCCAGGCCGCACTTACCCGGTGATCGTCGAGTACGCGGGCAACGGCGATTACCGGAGCGCGTTTGGCGACGTCTCGAACGGCACTGTCGAAGGCAGCAATCTGGGCTACGGCATCTCGGGCGGCAGGGGATTCATTTGGGCCTGCCTGCCCTTTGTGGACGCGGCCAGGAAACAGAACGCGACGCGCTGGTGGGGCGATCCGGATGCAACCGCCGCCTACTGCCGGCAAAGCGTGGAGCGCATCTGCACGCAATTCGGCGGCGATGCGAAAGCTGTCTTTCTGGCGGGTTTCTCGCGCGGCGCCATTGCCTGCAACTACATCGGGTTGCGTGACGCTGCGACCGCACGCCTCTGGGTCGGGTTCATCGCGCACAGCCACTACGACGGCGTGATCGAGACATGGCCTTACAGCGGCGCGGACCGGGCCAGCGCGTTGGCGCGGCTGCAGCGGCTGAACGGTCGGCCTGTCTTCATCAGCGACGCGCAGTCGGTTGATCAAGCGCGGCAGTACCTGGAGGCAACTGGCGTGCGCGCGCCGTTCACCTACCAGGTGTTACCCTGGCCCAACCATTCGGACGCCTGGGTGCTGCGCGATGTGCCGGAACGGCAGAAGCTGCGCGAGTGGGTGCGCAGTGTGCTGGCGAGTCGCGGCCGGCCATGAGTTGCCCTTTTCTCCGGCGTGGCGAAGCGGTATGCTTCAAACGTACTGGAGTCATCCGCCATGAACGACCTTCCCTTTGACACACTCACCGCGCTTGGTCCCCTGGACGGCCGCTATGCCGCCAAGCTCACGCCCCTGCGCCTGATCTTCTCCGAATACGGGCTGATTCAGCGCCGGGTGCGCGTCGAACTGGCCTGGCTGCGCGCGCTGTGCGCCGAACCCGGCATCCCCGAAGCCTATCCGCTGGCTCCCGAAGAGGAGCATCTGATGACCGCGATGGCCGACGGTTTCAGCGTGGAGTCCGCTCGTCACGTCAAGTCGATCGAGGCCACCACCAACCACGACGTCAAGGCGGTGGAGTACTTCATCAAGGAGAAGTTCAAGGGCACCTCGCTGGCCGCCCGGGGCGAATTCGTCCATTTCGCCTGCACCTCGGAGGACATCAACAACGTTGCCCACGCGCTGATGCTGCGCGACGGCCTGGTGGTGCTGCGCGCCGCCCAGAGTGCCGCCACCGAATCCCTGGCGGCGCTGGCGCATGAGTGGCGCGGCGCGGCTATGCTGGCGCGCACCCACGGACAACCCGCCTCGCCGACCACGCTGGGCAAGGAACTGGCGGTTTTCGTGCACCGGTTGCGCCGTCAGGCCGCCGCGATCGATGCCGTGGCGCTTCCGGCCAAGCTCAACGGCGCGGTTGGCAATTACAATGCCCACGTCGCCGCCTATCCCCATGTGGACTGGCCGGTGCTCTCGCGCCGGGTGCTGGAAAGTTTCGGCCTGGTTCAAAATCCGCTCACCACGCAGATCGAGTCGCACGACGGCATCGCCGAACTCTTCGACGCCCTGGCGCGCTGGAACACCGTCTTGCTCGACCTGGACCGCGACATCTGGTCGTACATTGCCATGGGCTACCTCGGGCAGAGGACCATCAAGGGCGAGGTCGGTTCTTCGACCATGCCGCACAAGGTCAACCCCATCGATTTCGAGAACAGCGAAGGCAATCTGGGCGTGGCCAACGCCCTGCTGGAACACATGGCGCGCAAGCTGCCGGTCTCGCGCCTGCAGCGCGATCTCACCGATTCCACCGTGCTGCGCAACATGGGCCTGGCTTTTGGCTATTCCCTCGTATCCTGCCACGCCACGTCCAAGGGGCTGGGCAAAATCACGCTCAATGCCACGCGCCTGGCCGCCGATCTGGATCACGCCTGGGAGGTGCTGGCCGAGCCCGTCCAGACCGTGATGCGCAAGGCCGGCATGGAGAATCCCTACGAGCGGCTCAAGGAGATGACGCGCGGGCACAAGCTCGACGCCGAGACGCTGCGCAGCTTCATCGCCACGCTCAACCTGCCGCACGATGACAAGCAGCGCCTGCTGGCCCTGACCCCCGCCGCCTACATCGGCTTGGCGGAGAAGCTGACGGACAAGATGTAGAGTCAGGCATCAGGGGACAGGCATCTTCCTGCCGGCTTACCGGCCGCGCAGTTCCATGGCCGTGTGGAACATGGCTTCCACGTTCGGCCACGGGAAGCCGGGATCCACCTCGAGGTAGAGCCAGGATCCGCCGGACAGGATGTCGAACTCATCCACCAGGCGCAGCATGTAGTCGCGGACCTGCTCCGGCCGTCCGCGCGCGAGCAGGTTGCCGCGGTCGGGATGCACCTGCAGGGCCAGCCCGAGATCGCGGCAGCGGCGCGCGAGTTCGCGGTGGTCGAAGAGCGGCAGTTGCGGCCAGAGGGCGTCGGCGCCGGCTGCGCGGAGATCCGGCAACAACGGCGCGATGCTCCCGCAGGAATGGAAGAGCACCTTCTTGCCCGCGGCCTTCACCGGCGCCAGCAGCCGCGCATAGCGCGGCGCAAAGAAGCGGCGCCACGCGTCCAGGCTGAAGATCATGGACTGCTGCGTGCCGAAATCGTCGCCGACGGCCACGGCATCCGCATCCATGGCGAGGCCATCGCAAAGCGCGACCTGTTGGTGGTCGACGAGCCGGTCCGCGAGCCGTCCCATCTCTGGCGCATCGGTGGCGATGTCGATCAGCACGTCCTCAAACGGGCGCAGATTCTGGATGGTCTCGAAGAGGCTGGCCCAGCCGTGCACGTGGTAAAACTGCGCGCGATGGAGGACGCCCGCGGCGCGCGCCGACGCGAGCTTTGCGCCGGCCAGGGGCGCGGCGACGGGAAAGCGGTAGGCATCCAGGCGCGACCAGTCGGCCAGCGGAAAGGCCTGGCGGTGGCCCCAGATGCCGAAGGTGCGATACTCCCACGTCGTGCCCCACTCATCGGTGGCCACGTGGTGATAGCGGCCATCGGCGTCGAAATGGGTGGCTGGCACCTGCGGCAGGCTCAGGCCGTCAAGCGGTCCGAAGTCATGCCCGCACGCCTGCATCAACTCCAGCAGTTTGCGACCGTGTTCATGAAGGCCGCCCATCGAAGGATTGATCTGAAGAGGAACGCGGTCGACCGGACGGAACGCCAGGGCGGCTTCCATACGTTGGCGTGAAGTCAGTGTGGCGTGCATGTGGATGCGCCTGTCGTGGTTGGGCTGGAGTCTACAGGGACAAAGGATTATCCTTCAACCACCCGCCTGCATCAAGCAGTGGGCTGCCTCGGTCGTGTATCCGTTTGAACGGCGGCGGGGCCGCTGGACGCGCCGCTTCTCACTTCTCAAACTGATACACGACCGCTGCCTCTGTTCCGCACGAAGTTGCCTTCCCATGACTGATGTACCTGTCAAACCCGGCGGTTACCGGGAGATGCTGCGCGTGGCGTACCCGTTGCTGTTGAGCATGGGCACCTTCACGATCATGCAGTTCTGCGACCGTGTCTTCCTGTCACGCTTCAGCGAGATCTCGATTCAGGCCGCGCTGCCGGCGGGCATCCTCTCGTTCACGCTGATCTGCTTCTTCCATGCCTTGGCCGGCTATGCCGGAACCTTCGTGGCGCAATACCATGGCGCCGGCCAGCCCGAGGGCTGCGTGCGCGCAACGGCGCAGGGCATCTGGCTGTCGCTGCTCTCCTGGCCGGTCATCCTGGCGCTGATCCCCGTGGGCTTCTGGCTGATGCGCGTCAGCGGCCATGCGCCGGCCGTGCTGCGCGAGGAGTACCGCTTCTTCTGGATTCTGATGGCCGCCGGCGTGGTCGTGCCGCTGAGCACGGCCATTGGCGGCTTTTTCACGGGCCAGGGGCGCATGCTGGCCAATACGCTCAGCAATATCGCCGCCTGCCTGCTGAACATCCTGCTGGATTATGCCTTGATCTTCGGGCACTGGGGTTCTCCCGCGCTGGGCATCACCGGCGCCGCCATCGCGACCTCCGTGGCCGGTTGTGTGCCGCCCGCCGTGCAGTGCATCCTCTTCCTGCGCGATCCGGAAACCCGGCGCCTGGGCTGGCGGCGGGCGCTGGCCTGGGATTGGCCGCTGCTGCGGCGCATGCTCCGCTATGGCGCGCCGGCCGGCGGACACCTGCTGGTGGACCTGGGGTCGTTCACCTTCTTCGTGCTGATGACCGGCCGGCTGGATGCGCTCTCCTTCGCGGCCAGCAACATCGGCTTCAGCATCAACAGCGTGGCCTTCACGCCGCTGCTGGCCATCAGCATCGCCGCCTCGATCCTGGTCGGCCAGCATCAGGGGCGCCAGGACTCCGCCAACGCGGCGCGGGCCGGCTGGACCGCGCTCAAGATCGGCTGGCTTTACATGCTGCTCGCCGGCCTCAGCTTCGTGCTCCTGCCGGGCGCCTACTACCGTCTTTTCCAGTCGCGTGCGGCCAGCTTTACGGTCGAGCAACTCGTGGCGGCCGGAAGGCCGATGATGATCATGATGGCCGTCTGGGGCATCTTCGACACGGTCAACATCGTGCTCTCGGGTGCCTTGAAGGGCGCGGGCGACACGCGCTTCGTCATGCTCTATATGCTGATCCTCGGCTGGTTGATCTGGATTCCCGGCGAACTGCTGATCCTGTCGCACGGCGGCGGCATCCTGGCCGCCTGGTTCTGGCTGGCCGTTTACGTCCTGTTTCTGGCCGTTGGCTTCTGGTGGCGCTGGCAGTCCGGACGCTGGAAGGCATTCAGCCTGGTCGAGCACCGCGAGACGCCGCTGCTTCCCCTGCGCACCGGCGCCGAGGGGCTGACGTTGCCGGAGTAGTGCCGGGTCACCTGCCAGCAGGAACGATCGGGAGGTGGAGCGGAAGACGCAGCGGTGAACCTTGAAGCCGCAGATGAACACAGATCAACGCGGATAGGCGCATCGCAATCAACACGTTGCAGCGCAAAAACATGTTCACCGAACAGATGAAAACCGTTTCTGTCGCAAGACCGTGCCAATCCGCGTTTATCTGCGGTTCAACTGCTCTTTTTAGGGTGAATGGCGGGCGCCGCCGGCGCGGCATGCGAGAGCCGGCCAAAGGTCAGCGCGTGGGTGCCACCCCGCGACGATCCTCGCTCTATTCCTGGGCCGCCTCGTAAACGCGGAGCGCAAACACATCCATGAGACGGTTCAGGGACTGTTTCTCAAAGGCCTCCTGGTTGGTATTGAACGGCAAGGCAGGCAACAGTAGCAGGTTCATCCACAGCACCTGCGAATCGGCAACCTGAACCCTGGACGTCGACCGCGTCCTTCTGTTGTATACGCTTGCCGTGACATGGTAGTCATCTTCGGCTCTGCAGGGGATGATCGTCAGAGTCATGCCACAAAGTGCCGCCAGCGCCTGATAACCGTAGCCATCATGTCTGATCTCGACCTGAACCCGTAACTCGGCGTTGGTGTTCTGGAGGGCGACCGATGCATAGAGTCCGGATTTGCTGAACCGCTCCATGATCTTCTTCTGAAATCTCTCGCGGAAGAACTCCGTGGCGGGTTGCTCGTGGTCGTTGAGATATGTGCAGAACGAGTAGGCGATCTCCACCGACGGCTTGGATTCCACCCGCGGAAAGGCTGAGAACGTCGGCAGCTCCTTGCCGGCGTACATCACACATCCCGCCTGCGTCAGGAGAAGCAGCATCACGCTTGCGCCGAGGGATCTCGCACATTTCCGTGTCATGGGCATAGACCTTCCGGTGAGATATCGGTGCGCGAACCTGCCATTGCAAACACGTCTCGCGTGTCGCGCAAGAAGCGCCCGCTCATTCGGCCGGGGGCGTGCACGTCTCAAGTACCTTCCTGCCTTCTGCATCAGAGAGGAGGCGTAGCGATAGAGGATTGAACATGCCCATCGGTTTTATCTGTTGCTCGATGTAATAGACATGGTTTGGCTCCAGCGACAGGCGAAGCTCTGCCTTCGAGGAAAAGGCATTGTTGGACACCTTGGACGCGATCAGCGTTTGTCCCGGAGTTGTCTCCCAGCAGAGATACCGATTGGCCGCGTTTTGCCCCATTGACTGCCCGTTCTCCCAAACATAGAGGGTGAATGTCGTCATGCTTGTCGTATAGGGGAAGAGGACATAGAGGCGAGCTTTTCCCGGAGTCTCGATCGCCTTTGACTGATCTGGGAAGTGGGCGGATTGGCTTGGCGTCATACATCCAGACAGGAGCAGGCACAGGGCAAGCAGGCCCGCAGCACATGACCAACTCAGGGTTTTCCCGTTTGGACGAAGCGCGGCAGGTCTGGTTCGGGTGGCGTGTGTGATCATGGTTCAGCTTTCGCCTTCTTTGTTGTGTGGCGCATCATCCGTGACGGATTGATGAGCCCGTCGTCATGCACGAAACAAACGCTATGACATGAAGCCCTAATCTCGCAAAACAGCAAGGCGTCTGCAAGCACGGTCAATGCGCGACACCCGGAACGCCCCCGCTTCTCTATAGAGCCGATGTAGACAGGAATGAACAAGGACAGGCGTTTAGAAGAGAGCTGATCCTGTCGGGGGAGGGCCAAGTCGGCGTCACCTGCCAGCGGCGGCGCGCTCGAAGACCCAGGCGGCGTCCGCCGCATTCAGCCGCCGCGCGTCCCGTTCGAAGGCCTCGGCCCGCGGCAGGTTTCCGCGCCGGCGCTCGAGCACGGCACGGCACGCTCGGGCGATGGCACTTGGCGCGGAATCGACCCTCTCGTACTGATCCAGCAAGGCCGCCGCCGCATCGAGCTCTCCCTTGCGCAGCTCGAGCAGCGCTGCGCCGAGACAGGCATTTGCGCTGGGTGGCTGGCAGGCCAGCGACCGCCGGTAGCTCGCCAGCGCCGCATTGGTTCGCCCGAGCGCATCCAGCGCCGCGCCCAGGTTGTTCCAGAGCGACGCATCCTCGGGCGCATGCGCCAGTGCCTGTTCGAAAGCCGTGCGCGCGTCGTCATGACGCTCCAGCGAGAGGAGGATGATCCCGCGCTGCTGGAGGGCTGAGGCATCGCCGGGGTCCAGGGCCACGCTGCGATCGATGTCCGCCAGCGCCGCTGCGAACTGCCCCTTCTCGCAGCAGGCGAGGGCGCGAAAGAAGTAATCTCGCGCGTAGGACGGCAGTTTCACATCACACCAATTATGAAGCGACAGCGCCGCCATCAGCGCCATGCTGCCGAGGATGCACGCCCACTCCCGCACCTTCCGGCGCCGCATCAGCGCCACGAGAGCCGTGACGCCGCCTCCCGCCAGGGCGGCCATCGCCGGATAGACCGGATAGCGGTAGCGATCGCAGACGAAGAACAGCAGGTTGGCTGCGGAGTAGAGGCCGATATACACCAGCAGCAGGATGAGCGCATCGCGGCGGCCCCACCGCACCGCCGCCCAGATGCCCGGCAGCGCCAGGACCAGCAGCACCACCCAGCGCACGGGCAGCATGCGCAACCACAGAAACTCGTCCTGCAGAAAGGAGAAGGCCTTGTTGTTCGGCACTTCGGTGTTCCAGAGCATCAGCCAGCCCTTCCGGCCCATCAGCCTCAGCCAGCCAGCCGGATCGGCCCTGATCTCGTCGAGCGTCCGGCGCGTCCAGAAACGCGAAATGGCCATCGGATCGTCGCGAGGCGTCAGGCCCTGCGCGCGCATGGATGCGGCGTACTCCTCCCGTGCCCAGACCTCGACCGAATCCTCGTACCTCTCGCCGGTGGTGACGCGCCGCCCCTGGACGGGGGTCATGCCGTCCGCGCCGCGCCGGTTGCCCAGATAGAGGCTGACTCCGCCCGCGCCGGGCAGCAGTTGAACATGGTCCGACTGTTTCAGGTTGACGAACCCCCACGCGATGGCCATGACCAAGCCGCCGGCCACGCCAAGCAGCGGCAGCCACGCCCTCCACGTGCGCCAGCGCCAGGCACACCAGGCGGCGAACAGCGGATAGGCCGCCAGGAAGACCAGGATATTGGCCCGCGCCTGTGATGCCAGAACCGTCAGGCCGCCGCAGAACAGCCACCAGCGGCCGCCCCGCCACCCGGACATGTCGGCGGCGCGCACGGCCAGCCATAACCCGAGGCAAACCAGGAACGTGTAGGAGGGTTCGATCAGGAGTTCGCCCTCGAAGCACAGCGGCAGCGGCGCAAGCAGATACAGAGCGCCGCCGATCAACCCCGCCAGCCGGTGGCGGTAGAGGCGCGCTCCCAGCAGGGCGACCAGCAGACCGGTGGCCACGCCCAGCACGTGCTGCATGATCAACGCGAAGGTGATGCCTCCGGTTCCCGCCGTGGCGTAGCAACCCGCCAGGAAGATCGGATAGAGCAGCGGCCGGAAGCCGTGCAATGCATGAAGGTCCTGCCCGGCCTGCAGCATGCGCGCCACCGTGTCGTAGTAAAGCTGGTCCAGCGTCGGCACGCCAAAAGAGGGCGTTTGCGCGTGCTCGATGAAGAAGCCGAACCGCACGATCAGGCCCAGCAGAGCGAGGATGACCAGACCGCGCTGGAATGCGAACGGCGAAAGATCACCGACCAGGCCCCGCCAGCCATTGCACGCGGCCGATCCAAGGGGTTCCGCCTGTTCGCTCGGAGGTGCTGGCTTCATACATGCCTGGGCGCAAGCTGAGAGAAGAGATCGTTCTCCGGGACACGGGTCACGCCCCGCCGACTCTTCCGGAAAGGGAAACCGGCGCGGATTCGAGACTATCCGGACCGCGTGCTTGGGTCAAGCGCGGCGGCAACAACCCGCTTGACCAATGACCCATGACCATTGACTATGAGTGGACCGCCGCGAGGAAATCTCACATGACGCCAGCCGCACAACCCGCCCCCTGGGACCGGATCAAGGGGATTCTCTCGCGCCGCCGCAGCATGCTTGGGCTGCTCGGAATGATCGTGCTGGTGGGCATGGGCGAGCACATGGCCGAACGTTTCCTGCCGCTCTACCTGCAAAAGCTGGCGACCGAGACGACTGCCGTGATGGCCATCGGCCTGCTGGCGGGCATGGATGACCTGCTCTCGGCGCTCTATTCCTTTCCGGGCGGCTACCTGAGCGACCGCCTCGGCACCAAGCGCGCGCTGCTGGTCTTCAACGCCATCTCCATGGTCGGCTACCTGATCGTGATCTTCGTCCACACGTGGTGGGCCGTGCTGCTGGGCGCGGCTTTCTTCATCTCCTGGTCGGCGATCTCGCTGCCGGCCACCATGGATCTGCTGGCCAAGATCGTGCCCAGGAAGCGCCGCACCATGGGCGTCTCCGTGCTGGCGCTGGTGCGACGCGTGCCGAAGATGCTCGGTCCGGTGGTGGGCGGCGCCTGCATCGCCGTGTGCGGCAGCGTGGAGCGCGGCGTGCGCGCGGCATTCGTCATCGCGCTCGTGCTGGCCGTGCTGGCGGCCATCATGCAGCAGCTGCTGATCGATGACGATTCGAAGGAGGGCAAGGCGGCTGAGGCCAGCCCCCTGCGCCTCTGGCGCGACATGCCTGCCAGCCTGCGCAACCTGCTGCTCTCCGACATTCTGATCCGCTTCTGCGAGCGCATTCCCGACGCCTTCGTGGTCATCTGGGTCACGCGCACGATCCTGCACCCGACCTCGGAGCTGACCTTCGGCTGGCTCTCGGCCATCGAGAACATCATCGCCGTCCTGGTCTATGTGCCCGTGGCCTATATGGCCGACCGCTTCGGCAAGAAGCCGTTCGTGCTGATCACCTTCGGCTTCTTCACCTGCTTCCCGTTGGCGCTGATGCAGGCGCAGTCGTTCTGGCCGCTGGTGGCGGTCTTCATTCTGCGCGGCCTCAAGGAGTTCGGCGAACCGACGCGCAAGGCGCTGATCATGGACCTGGCGCCCGAGGGACGCAAGGCGGCCATGTTCGGCCTCTATTACCTCGTGCGCGATGTGCTCGTGGCCTTTGCCGCCTTCGGCGGCGCCCTGCTGTGGCGGATCTCGCCGCAGACCAACCTGACCGTCGCCTGCGGCTTCGGCATTCTCGGCACCCTCTGGTTCGCCTGGCGCGGACAGGATGTGACGAAGGAAGGCTGAGGGCTAAAGGCTGAAGGTTTAGGGTTAAAGGTTTAGGGTGTACCATCGCGCGCGACCTCGATAAAAGAAACCGCAAATGAACACAGATGAACACGGATTGGGCATTTCGCCACACCACAGAAGGGCATCCGCTCTTCCGAACGGTGCGGTGTGTGCAGCCGTTCACAACATCCCCATCGGCGTTGATCTGCGGTTTTTCGCCTAACCTTCACCCAAGGAACCCCTCATGCAAACCATCCATGAACCCGCCCGCGACACGCGCATAGCCGGCAACCCCGACGTGCTGGTCGTCGGCGGCGGCCCCGCCGGCTTTGCCGCCGCAGTCTGTGCGGCGCGCCAGGGCGCCAGGACCACCCTGATCGAACAGTCCAGCGCCATCGGCGGCGTGGCCACCTCCGGCCTGATGAGCCACTGGACCGGCAGTACGCGCGGCGGCTTCTACGAGGAGATCCTTGATCGCTCGGTGGCCGTGCGCACCGATCCTGCCGCTCGCGAGGCCTGCTTCCGCCAGACGATCCACCCCGAGGAACTCAAGGGCGTGATGCTGGCGATGCTGCGCGAGGCCGGCGTGACAACGCGTCTCTACACCTTCGTCGCCGGGACGATCGTGGACCAGGGCGTGGTGCGCGGCTGCTTCACTGAAAGCAAGTCCGGTCGCGAGGCCTGGCTGGCCAAGGTAACGATCGACGCCACCGGTGATGGCGACCTGGCTGCCGATGCAGGCGTACCGTTTCGGAAGGGGCGCGAGCCGGACGGGCTCATGCAGCCCATGACACTGATGTTCAAGGTCGGTGGCGTCGACATCAGCCGCGCCATCTTCCCGGGCGGATTCGAGTCGAAGGTTGCGGTGCCGGCCGGCGAAATCCAGGCGCTGGCGCGCCTGCACCTGCCGCACCCGGCCGGGCATGTGCTGCTCTACCGCTCGACGTTGCCGGGCGTCGTCACCTGCAACATGACCAACGTGATCGAGGTGGACGGCACCAGCGCGGCTGACCTGACGCGCGCCGAGATCACCTGCCGCGAGCAGATTCCCCTGATCGTGGCGTTCCTGCGCCGCTTTGCACCGGGCTATGAAGCCTGCTACCTGCTGACCGCCGCCGCCATGGTGGGCGTGCGCGAAACCCGCCACTTCGCCTGCGATTACACGCTCACCGAACAGGACATTCTGGCCGCCCGCGTCTTCCCCGACTGGATCGCCACCAAGGCCCACTTCAACTTCGACATCCATAACGTCAAGGGAGCCGGGCTCGATGAGCACGGCGCGCAGGCGCAGTTCAAGCAGCCCAAGGGCTACACGATCCCCTATGGCTGCCTGCTGCCCACGGGCGTCGAAAACCTGCTGCTGGCCGGCCGCGACATCGGCGGCACCCACAAGGCCCACTCAAACTTCCGCGTCATGCCCATCTGCGCCAATATCGGCCAGGGGGCGGGCGTGGCAGCCGCCCTGGCCGCTACGCGCGGTATCACCCCGCGGCAGGTGCCGGCAGCCGACATCCAGAGCGTGCTGCGCGCCCAGGGTGTGGATGTCGCGTGAACACGTTCCTCGTTCCCTATTTCCCGGCCCAGGTCAATCGCAGATACTCCATGAAGCGCTGGCATGTCTCGTCCGGGACATTGGCGGGAATGTGATTGCCGACGGCGAACATGTGGCCGGGCAGACCGCGTGTCAGCGCAAGGGTCGCATCGATTTCGGCCTTCAGTTGTTCCCACGTGCCGAAGGTCATGGTGCGGCAGTCAACCTTGCTTCCAGCCAACATGTAGCGTCCGCCGAGAAGCCGGACGATCTCGGCAAAGTCGTTGCACGGTTCAAAGATGAAGCCGTCTGCTCCGCAGTCGGCGATGTCCTTGAGGAACATGTCCACCTTGCCGTCGGAGCAGAAGATCACCTTCTTGCCGGCTGTCCTCAACGGCTTCCAGAGTTCACGGTAGATCGGGAAGATCACCTCTCGGTAGAAGTCCGGACGCATGAAAGGCCCGGACGTCCAGACAATGTCATCGTGTTGAATATAGACGGGGATCGAGGTTTGTGCCCAGGCGCGGGCATGATGCAAGGTGTATGCGCCGAAGCGTTCGAGCACGCGGGCAAACCGGGCCTCGTCCGAGGCGGCCTGCAGCAACATGTCCCAGCCAAAACTCTGAATCGCGCCTGAAATCACGCTCTTGTAGTAGCCGCCGGTGCAGACTTGGTTGGGATATGCCGCCTCGCGCTCCCGGAAGTCCTTTTCGTAGCCAGCAACCAAATCGTTGAACGGAGTCAGCCCGTATTCCTTGACTGGATCAAAAACCCAGACCTCCTCCGGGTCCGAAAAGGGACAGACTTGCGGGGCATGTTGGTCGCTGCCATCTGCCGCATAGACGGCATGCCCCATGTCGGCGCAGCGTCCCGCTTGCGCCCAGTTAACGAAGCCGTCGTGTGTTCCCCAGAGGAAATCGTAGTCCCATGCGTCATAGAAGCGACGCAGGGTCGCGCGTGGCCGTATCGCGTCATCGGCGGCATTTTGCGAGACCGTGCCGGCGCTGGCATGAATCCCTGTGACCTTCCGAATCAGGGAGTCATGGTACTCCATCGAGTACTCGACATGTGCCGGCCTGGGCGTGGGCCGGCAGCAAATGGCGTCCATCCCGATCTGTCTGCTCATTCCACGATCCTTCTGCTGGGTGAACGTCAGCGATCACCAGCGGTCTGCACCATCGGAGTGACCCAAAGAGGCTCTAATGCCGCTGGTGCATCGCTTGGCTCGGCGTTTTGGTTTGCCTGCTATCTCACGCCAGTCAGGGCCATTCGAAAGTCTGTCCCC
>Ga0316226_1001835_pt1 | contig 21378 bp, 5 predicted proteins | sample TBH18017metaG_FD_206009 | JGI IMG/M metagenome (GOLD analysis project Ga0316226, IMG submission 206009) | Freshwater microbial communities from Trout Bog Lake, Wisconsin, USA - TBH18017 | ecosystem: Environmental > Aquatic > Freshwater > Lake > Hypolimnion/Profundal zone | place: USA: Wisconsin...
CCAACTCCAGGGGCAGGCCGAGGAACTGGCAGAAAGTCAGATTGGCCGGGAAGGGTTGCGCGATGAATTGGATGTGCAAGTCCGCCGGTTGCGCGAAGATTTGCATGCCAACGACGTCACGCTGGCCAGCCGGGAAGGCGAACTCAGCGCGCTCGCCTCGGAACGCCGCGATTTTGCCAGCAAGGTTCACACTGTTATTTTTGAGCTCCAGGCGATTGAAGAACAGGACACCGAGGAGAAGCAGCGGCGGGCGGATTTACAGGCTGCCCTGGCCGAGTCGCAGGCGCGTGAAACGCAGTTGCGGGAGCAGTTGACCGGATGGCAGCAGGCAGTCAACAACCTGACAGTCCAGCGGGAGCACCAGCTCGGCCAACTGACTGAAATGCGCGTGGCGGCGGGTGGCGTCCAGCACAAACGGGCGGCGATTCAGGCGCAGCGGGAGCCGATTGCCGGCCGGATCCGGGATCTCGGCGAACGCATTGAGATTTGCAACAATGAGATCACGACCGTGACCGCCCGCCTCGACCAATTCCAGCAGGAGAACGCTGAATCGGAAGAGAAGATTGCCGAGCTGGCCGCCGCGCGCGAGGAATCGCAGCAGCAGATCGCCGGCTTGCAGCATCAGCGCGACGAAGTGGCGACCGGCATCGACCAAGCCGAAGACGAACTGCGCGCCCTGCGGTTGCGGGCAACCGAGGCGCAAAACAAGCGGTCCGGTTTCGATCTGGCCCTGGCGCAAAAACGGATGGAAATCCAAAATCTGAAGGAGCGCGTCTGGCAAAAATATCAGGTGAACGTGGAGGATCTGCCGAGTGATTCCATCACGATTACCATTGCCGATACCGGGGCGGCGGTCAGCGAGCAGGTGCCGTTGCCGACCGATTGGGATGCCCTGGAAGTCCAGGCTGCGGAATTGCAGACGAAATTGGATGCGATGGGGCCGGTCAATGTGGAGTCGATTCAGGAATACGACGAGCTCGATGAACGGTTCAAATTCCTCAGCCAGCAGCACGAGGATCTGGTCAAAGCCAAGGAGCAGTTGCTGCAGGTCATTGCGAAGATCAACACGACCACCAAACAACTGTTCCAGGAAACTTTTGCGAAGGTCCGCGATAATTTCCAGGGGATGTTCACCGAATTATTCGGGGGCGGCAAAGCGAATCTGATTTTGTCCGACGAAAATGACCCGCTCGAATCCGGAATTGAGATTGTCGCAAAGCCGCCCGGCAAACAGCTGCAGAGCATTACGTTGCTGAGCGGCGGCGAACGGACCCTGACCGCGACTGCACTCTTGTTTTCGATTTACATGGTGAAACCGTCGCCGTTCTGCGTGCTCGATGAGCTGGATGCACCGCTCGACGAGTCGAACATCAACCGGTTTATTCGCGTTCTTCAGCGGTTTATCCAACTGAGCCAGTTTGTGGTCATTACCCACAACAAGCGCACCATTGGCATGGCCGATGCATTATATGGCATTACGATGGAAGAACACGGCGTCAGCAAAGTGGTGAGCGTCAAGTTCAGCCCACGGGAAGAATCGGCCCGCAAGACTGCCGAGCAATCCAAAGAAACGCAGGAAGAGCGGATTGATGCCGGTGAGGCGGCGGCTGACCCGCGGCCACACGAGGAAGAGCTGCGCAACGAATTGCTGAGCGACAAAGAATCCACCGTGGCCGCGATTGCGGATGCGCCGGCGGTGGTTGCGGAAAACGCCCCGGTATTGTCGTCCGCTCCGGCGCCGATTGCCGAGGAAATGCAAGCGGCGGTGGCGGCAGTGGCTGCCGCGAATGAATCTGCAGCGAATGCCACGGCGGAACCTGCGCCCATGCCGGAGCCCGCCCCCAATCCGACAACGTAAGCGTCTCGCTTGTTTAATAGAAGAGACGGCCACGATTCCGCCGTCGCGGGATGGCCCTCCGAAAAATATGGGAAACGGCCTATTTTCACAACGGAGGGACGCGCTTCGTCGCGTCCGTAGGAATTTTGCAAGCGTCTCACTTGTCATTCCTTGTTGTGCGCGGGTCTTCGACCCTGCACTCTGTGCTGACCGAAGGTCTCCCGGCACGGCTCAGAGACCTGCGGTCAGCAGCCCCGGCGGGGTCGGAGACCCTCGCCGAACGAGCAAGTCGGCGGTCTGGAGACCGACGCCGAACAATCAAACAGGCTGGAAGCCCTATCTACGCTGGATCGTCAAATTACGGGACGGTTCCGGTGCCGCTGCCTTTGATCGCAACCGTGGCGAGATCGTAATCGCTGCCGTCCTTGGCGGCGACGGTCTTGGTCTTGACCGTGCCGGTGATTGTCACAGTATCGAAGTTGATGGCTGTGTCACTGAAGTTGATGCTCGCGGATAACTGATCGCTGATCTTGCCGGAATCGTTACCAATGTAACTATCTGCTGCGACCGTCGTTCCGTAGTCGAGAGTGGCTTTTCCAGTAATGGTGACCGTTAATTGTTTGCTGGTCCATTTTAGTTTCACAGACTGTGCCGTCACCGTTCGGCCATTGGCATCCGATTCGTTATCCACAAAGGTTGCGCTGGTGGATTTGCCGGGCGTAAATTTTGGATCGTCACCGAGCACGTTCATCACATCGAGATTATTGAGGATCAGTTCAAACGAAGTGCCGGCGGTCAGGCCGGTAAAGACACCGGAAATTGTGGCGGAAATAGTATAGCCATCGCTGAAGGTCGGATTACAAGATACATCGCCACCAGCACTCACACACACCAGTTTGTCTGCATACGATTCCACGAGGGTGAGCTTGTTGGCTGGCGGTGGACTGGCGGCGGGCAGGTTGCTGGTCAGCACCAACACCCCCAACCACATCAACCGCAGACCGATTCGGATCCGGCGCTGCAGACGGGATGGGTTCGGATTTTTCATTGAATGGTGAACGGCTTCTTCAGCACGACATAGCTAACAACACGCAACACGAGAAGTCAAGCCGACCTCCGGGGCGTGGGCGGAGGGGATAGAGTTGAGAAGTTGAGAGTTGAGGGTTGAGGGTTTGGGCGTTCCAAGTTCAACGTTCAGGTGTTCCAGGTTCCGGTATGGAGTGCGGCGGCTTGCCGCCGCTTTTGCTCGGATTACCGACGAATGGGGAGAACGACAAAGCGCTGACAAGTCAGCGCACTCCAACTCAGTCGGGCGAAGGGCCTTCGCTACTCAGGTAACCACTGCCTGTCTCCAGTCACGACTATTTTCGTGGGAAGAGTTGGGGGTGTTGTTTCTTCAGCCAATCCAGCACGTCTTCACGGAGTTCCTTGGCAAGGTCAACCAACTCCGCTGCGTCTTGTTTCGTGGCGGCACCGGCTGTTTCGTATTCGACTATATTACGCTTGGCACGACAAGTGTCGAGATACTCGGCATCGTCCTTGTAGTCGTTGCCGAGAATGAGTGGCAGCGCCGCAATGGTGCGGTAGTGCTGCAGTGTTTTTTCGGGGCGATAGCTGGAAGCGTGAAGCAGAATAGTGCAGAGTTTCAGCGCAGCATTGTAGGCGATGCCAAACCGCCAATCGGCGGAGATATCGTGGGTGGCATCTTCCAAGTCACGTTCGACGATGGCGAGGAGGTCGGCAATCTCCTGCGGTGAGGATTGATGCGGGCGAAGCCAGCCGTTAGCGGCCCATTGTTTCAAGCTCATGATCGTTACCTTTCACAAAGAGTCGCGGTTCAGAGAGGACTGTGGTCAAGAAGTGATCGTGGGCATTTTTCCGCTGACGGAATTCCTCCACAGTAATTATGTGCGGATTGATTTCACGACCAATTTGCCCAGAAACACCGGCGAGCAGCTTGGTAAGTTGGCGCAACCCGCCGGAACCGATGACTAGCAGATCCACATCGCTCTGTGCTTTTTCCTCAGACCGGGCGACCGACCCAAATACGAAAGCCACAGAGATATCATCAGACGCTAGTGCCGCACGTAAGACTTCGACTAGTCCGGTCGTTTTCAATACGAGATTGTGGATTTCCAGATAGAGCGGATGCTGCCGATTGGCCTGATAACAGACACGGTTGCCGTCTTGCCGCCGTTCGACCAGTCCCAACCGGGTGAGTCGTTTTAATTCCTGACGCACTGTTGCGTCGGCCAGGCCGGATTGTCGCTCGATCTCGCGCACGTGAAGCTCCTGATCTTGTAATCCGAATAGCAACCGGAATATTTCTGCCTTTATTTGCGACGAAAGCAATTCACTGAGTGTACTCATACTGAGTGCTTATACCACGCAACTGCGAGGTAATACCACTCATTTTTTGTATTCGTTGAGGAATGGGGCATGCTTCCAGATTGCCTGATTCAAAGAATGGGCTTGTTGTGTGCGGACCGAAGGTCTTCTGGTCCGGAGACCTGCGGTCTGCAACCACGCGCCGGGGTCGTGCCTCCTGACTGCTGACCTCTGCCCGCTGACTTCTTTTTTGGCTTGCCAAGGGAGCGGCAATTCTGTTTGCTATCAACTGGTGTGTGTGTTAATTTTTCCGGAATCAGCAAAGACATTCGAGCCGAGCGGTTTGAACAAAAAAATGACGATGAGGAAGTCACATCAGCGCCCCGTCGCGCCTTGGTTTTTTTATGGTGAATAGTGGTTTCCCGGCGCGATTACCGGCGGCGGCAAATGTTGGCTGTGGCGAGCTAGGGCTGCAGCGGACAGTGGTATTTTTGAGCAATCGAAATCAAGGCAAGGGAGTTGGACGATGAAATTATCACGCATCGGAAGATTGGAATTTATTCGTGTGGTGTGGACCGCCCCGGTCGCGCCGCACCTTGCCACAAACGGCGGCCATGCCGCAACCAGCGCCCAGTTGTCGATGGAGGTCTGTCTATGAAATTGCACCGTGGACCATTTTTTCTGATCGTTGAGGGCCTGCTTCGGGCGCTCTTGATTTATAGTTTTCTCCTCAGTGGGATGATCATCCCGCCCGCCGAAGTCCAGGCCGCCTGGCCCGCCGCCGATGACGCCGCGGATAAAGCCTACACCAACAGCACCGGCACGACTCCCGCCACCGCCGTATTGACCAATGGCAGCAACGGCGGATCGGGTTGGCAAGAGTGGCAGTTGACCCCGGCGGTGAACCATCCCACGGCCGGATTTACCAATCGGTCGTCGACCATCAATGGCATTGCCCCGGTGATTGATACCGGCGCGGGATTCGCGTGGGGAATGTATGCAGACGCTGGCAAGACCAATCTCGCGTTGCGCCTCTTCACAAATAATGTGCCGATGAATGTCGGACAGCAGTTGGCCGTTGAAATGGCGCCGGGGTTAATCGGGCCGAATGGAACGAATGGAGTGGAGTTGGTCAATGCCGAGACCAATGCCCTGCTGCGATTGTTTTTCACGCACGATCTGGCGACCGGGGCCTATCACATTACAGACGGCAGCGGCACCGCCAAACCCTATCCATCAGCCTACGGCTTCACCAATGGTTTTCAGTTTGTGTTTGCATTGACCAATACCGACTCGGGCGTGCTGCTCCTCGATGATGGCTCCATCCAAACGAACCATCCGGTGACCCTGATCCATGCCGTGGGCGGACAGCAAATTGTCGGGGCGCGCCTGTTTGGCTACGGCACGGGGAAGGGTGTGACCAACTTCTTCAACAGTCTGCGGCTGGGTTGTATCGACTTTCCGACGTGCACGCTGCCGCCCAGCATGAATGTTTCCTCCAACTACACGTTCACCGGCGCGGTTGGTTACTCGAACCTCTGGCAGGTGATTGATGTCAACGGTTGCGGGGTGACGGCGACTCCGGCGGATGCCACCAATAATCCCACGCTGACAGTGCAAAGCCCGATTGGCTGTAAACAATATGACCTCGTGCTGACCGTCCTCAGCAATGGCTGTTCGGCCACGTGCACATCGCATGTTTCGGTGGTGAGTCGGCGCCGGCAATTGTTGGGTTGCACCGGCGGAGCGGTCACGAGTGGGGACGTGGCAATCTGTTCGAATGCGACGACGACCATTAAGGCGACACTGGCGGGGATTGGCCCGTGGGACGTGACCTGGCAGGATGATGCAGGCGTAACGAAAACAAACTTTACTCAGAACAATGTTGGGAGCGCCATCGCGAGCCGGTTGGTGAGTCCAAATTCAACCATCACCTACACGCTTGCGGGATTAGTTGATAATGGCGGAGAACCCTGCACCGCGCTGCCTGTCGATTTGACCGGCAGTGCCACAGTGACCGTGAATCCGCGACCGACGGTAGTCGTCAGCGGGACTGCAAACATGTGTTCGAACAGTACCGCGACCATTACCGCCACTTTGACTGGCACGGGGCCCTATAATCTGACCTGGTCGGACGGGTTTACCCAGACGGGAGTTGTCAGTCCGGCGACCCGCAGTGTCTCGCCAATCTCGACCACGACTTACTCGCTAACGGCAGTCATTGATAGTAGCAGTGGATGTGCAGCGCTCCCGAGTGTTTTGTTGGGCAGTAGTGCCACGATCACCGTCAAGCCGCTGCCCACCGCCGTGGTCAGCGCCACTGGGTTGACGACGGTCTGCTCGAATGCGACCACAACCATTCAAGCTGTGTTGACCGGCACCGGTCCCTACAATCTAACTTGGTCGGATGGAGCGACGACGAACGGGGTTGCTGGCCCCACAGTGTCTCGGAACGTTACGCCCGGCGCGACCACGACCTACACGCTGACGGCAGTCACAGAAATTGGCAGCGGATGTTCGGCGTTGCCGGCTGGTTTAACTGGCAGTGCCATTATCACTGTCACGCCGCTGCCAACCGCCCTCGTTAGCGGAACAACGAGCATCTGCACAGGGAGTACCGCCACCATCCAAGCCGTGTTGACGGGCACGGGACCGTGGGACGTGACTTGGACGGCTGTGGGTGGTGGTGATACGGGCTATGTTCAGAACGCGGTGCAAACCAGCCCGGCGACCCGGATTGTCTCACCGTCCCAGACAACCACCTACACAGTTACGGCGTTGACCGATTCTGACAGCGGCTGTCAAACAACGTTGGCGTATCCCAAATTGTTGAGAGGCAACGCGGTGGTCACCGTGACTCCATTGCCGCCCGCCAATATCACTTTCGCGACGAGTTATGTTTGTACGGGCAGTGTGGGCACCGCCTATGCTTCGGCCTTGAAGGGGGCGAGTTATAGTTGGTCGTTCGACGGCGGTGCGTCATTGCTCGGCCAAGCGACCAACGGAGTGACGTTTCTGTCCAGTGTCAGTAACAGTCTGACGGCGTTCGTGCAGGTTACCGACGCGAATGGGTGTGTCAGTTCGAACGGACAGGCAACGCTGCCGGTGTATGCGACGGTGAGTACGGTTCCCTCCAACATTACTTTCCGCGCTTATGTGTACGATCCATTTCATATCGATTTCACGACCCAAAGCCAGCCTTTCAAGGTCCAGATTAATAACACGACCGGTCATTCGATTGTCCTGAGCAACATTGTGGTCGCTCCTTCTCCTGCCAGCGCCAATCCGGCGGACTTTGTTATCATAACGAATCCGTGTTCCCATCAAGTTATTGCCAATGGTGGATCATGCACGATTCAAGTTCAATTCACACCTGGTGGCTATGGGACGCGGACGGCAACACTAAATATCCCTTGGATCGACAACGAGCACGGGCTGGGCTTAGTGAATTGTGCCAATCCGTTGACAGTCGCGATGTCCGGCGCTGGTAAACACTGTTCGAATCTGGCGCCCTTACCGCCTGGCACTGACGGCTACGCCATGTGGACCTTGGGGGATGTGCCGCTCGGATTCGTCAGCAGCCAGACAATTACTTTGACCAATAACGGGAATCTGAACTCCGTCTTGGCGGGTGACACGACTGAGATTGTGTTGGGGACCCCAATTCCTGGCGTGACCAATCTGGATTTGATTTACAACGCTGACAGTCTTTACATTACCGATGATTCCTCAGGCGGAGACTTTCATCTAACTTCGGGAACAGGAATCAAGTGGGACGAACAGCCCCTCGGAGTTTGGCCGAACGGTTGGGGCGCAAGTGCCGACATTGGCCAGGGCGCCACAAACGAAGTTGGCGAAATATCGAGTTTCCCCATCCAGGTTATATTTTCTCCTAAAACGAACCTGCCGACAGGCAAATATCAAGCCACCGTCCACTTGGTCGGTGACTTTTGTGACACAAACGGGGGCAATCACGAAATCACGTTCCAGGTCAAAGCGCAGGCAACCGCCCCCGTAATTACGGTCGTTGATCCCACCCCCCCGAACCCGCTGGTTTTCCCGGGCACCGTTGTGAATTTCACCACCGGCCCGGAACGTGTCGTGATTCAAAATACCGGCGATGGCCCGCTGTCGCATGTTAAATTCCAGATCGTCAGCACCAATGCCAACGACTTCACGATTGTGGCCGATTCGTGTGATCCGAGTTTTGTGGGGCCAACCTCCGACACCGCGGAATCCGGCACGTCGATCCAACCCGGCGACTTGTGTGGTGTGACCATTGACTTCAAGCCCGGCGTTACCGGTCCCCGAACGGCGACATTGCTCATTAACGGTTGGGCGACCAACACCCTGCCGTATCCTGATCTGGTTGGCCAGCTTCCTCCGAATGGGTATGCGTTACCATCGCCCTACTTCGTGTCAGTTCCGATGCACGGCAATGGTTCACTCGGGGTGGCCTCGATCGGCATTTCCCCAAGTTCCTTGAACTTCCCCAATACGGCGCGGTTTGGCACCAGCGTGTCCCAGATGATCACCGTGACCAATGGCGGCACCATCAACCTGGTGATCAGCACCAATCTCTTTAATTTCTCGAATAATGGCCGTGGGACCAACGTTTTCAGTGGCGGCAATGGCACCAACGATTTCGCGGTCACTAGCACCACGTGCGCGGGTGTGCCGATCAGCATCGCGCCGGGCACCTCCTGCGGGATCAATGTGGTCTTTAATCCCACCAATACCGGAGCGCGCAGCACCTGGCTCCAGATCTTCAGCAACTCCGGCACGAATGTGCCGTTTGCCATGAATGCCACCAACTCCGTCTTGGTGACGGGATATTCCACCGCGCCGACGCTCACACCGGTCCCCAGTCAGTTGGATTTCGGCACGAATGCGGTGGGTGTGGAGAGCGCCCCGTTGGTGGTAGCCGTGGAAAACACCGGCAATGGGCCATTACTGCTCAACAACGTGTCGCAAGCGTCCATCGTCGGGACCAACTCTGCGGATTTCCTGTATTACGGGGACACTTGTTCGGGGAACCCGGTTGCGCCAGGGAACAATTGTGGAATTACCGTTCGGTTCAAACCGTCTCTGACAAACTCGGAAACAGCAACCTTGCTGCTGATTTCAAATATTACTGACGGCAACGGCCAGCCAGTCACGAACGCAATCCCGCTGACCGGCGTCGGCGCCGCCAATGCGCCCGCGATCGGGTTCGCCCCGACCAGCCTGTTGTTCGGCGATCAGCCGCTCGGGACCACCAGCGCGCCACCGATTAGCGTGGCGATCACCAACGGCGGCAGCGCAGCCATGCTGATCACCAACATCTCCTCTTCTGACGGGGAGTTTATCGTGACGCCGGCCGCCGGCGCGCTCAACACGCTGATCCTGCCCAGTGCCAGTGTCACGGTGAACGTCCAGTTTGCCCCGACCAATACCGGCACCCGGGCCGGCAATATTAATGTGTACTGGAACAACGGCAGCCCGACGCCCACGGCCGTGCCGGTTCTCGGCTCGGGGACCGCGCCCGGCCTCACTCCACAGCCGAGCAGTGTGACATTTACGAATCCCGCCCAGGCGATCGGCGTCACCAGCGCCGCGCAGTTGGTTCTGTTGCATAACTCAGGCAGCGCCCCGCTGACGATTACCGGCGTGACCGTCGTCGGCACGAATACCGCGGATTTTGCGGCGAGCCTGGCCGGTTGTGGCAATGTGCCGCCGGGCGGGGATTGCCTCTTGAGCGTGACCTTCACGCCGGGCGCGACCAACGGCCTGCGGACGGCGGCTTTGCGGATCGCCAGCAATGCGACCAACGCGACCCCCGTGGATATCCCGGTGTTCGGGATCGGCACCAATAATGCCCCGTCGCTGGGATTAATCCCGGCCAGCTTGAACTTTAATAACGTCGACTTGGGCACGACCAGTGTGGTGCAATCCGTCACGGTGACCAACTCCGGGACTGCGGCGCTGGTGATCACCAATATTGATTTGTCGGTGACCGGCCACTTCGTGGTGACCTCGCCGAACTGTTTGAACGTGCCAATCCCGCCCGGCGGTCTCTGCACTTTGAACGTCGCGTTTGCGCCGACCAATAGCGGCGCGCATGCCAGCGTGGTGCGGCTCTGGAATAATACGTCCGTGAACCCGGCGCCAGTGACGGTCAGTGGCGTGGGGGCTGCGCCAGTGATTACTCCGGTGCCGAACACGGTGGTGTTTGGGAATGTGCCGGTCAGCGCCACCAGCACCGGGCAGACCATTCAAGTGCAGAACACCGGCCTCGCGCCGCTGACATTGAGCAGCGTCACGATCGTCGGTCCGGGCTCGAATAACTTTTTGGCAATCGCGGCGGGCTGCGCAGCCGTCCCGCCGGGTGGAAATTGCAGCGTGATCATCGTGTTTGCGCCGACCGCGGTGGGAGTGACCAATGCAACACTGGTTCTGGCGGGCAACGCGGATGATTCGGCGAGTGTTACGCTGAGCGGCACGGGAGCCGCGTCGGCTCCGGTCCTCCGCTTCAACCCGACGTTGCTGCCAACCTTTGGCAACGTGTCGCTGGGCACGACGAGCGCGGTGCAAGCGGTGACCGTGACGAATGCCGGCACAGCGGCCTTGGTGATTTCGAATGTGACGCTGGCCGGGAATAATCCCGGAGATTTCATCTTGAATCCGGCGAATACCTGCGAGGGAGTCTCAATCCTGCCGGGTGGCACCTGCACAATTAGTGTGGAATTTACACCCACAGTGAGCGGCAATCGCGGGGCAACCGTGGTGGTGACGAATAATGCCGGCATTCCGCAGTCGTTCCCGGTGAAAGGCGCCGGGATTGCGCCGGTGATTTCCCTGACCCCCCCCACGGGCATTGATTTCGGAACGCAAACCGTGGCGGTCGCCACGCCTCCGCAATGGGTGGTGGCGAAGAACACCGGCGACGGGCCGCTGACAATCACCAGTGTTACGTTCATCAGCACGAATGCCCCCGACTTTGCGCTGGTGGAAAACAACTGCTTGGGCAGTTCAATCCAGCCGGGCGACACTTGTTTGCTCGGAATTACTTTCACGCCGGGCGCCGCGCTCCCGCGCACGGGCACGCTCGTGATCGATAGCACGGCCACCAACGGCGAACAGCGGATTCATCTCAGCGGTGTCGGTACCGCAATCACCAACGGACCAGCGATTGATTGGACGCCGGCGAACCTGAACTTCCCCAACACGACCGTTGGCGCAACCAGCGTGGTGCAATCCGTAACTGTGACCAACCACAACACCGCGCCGCTGGTGATTACCAATGTGGATCTGTCCGTGGCGGGTGAATTTATTGTGAGTACCGTGGGCTGTTTGAACACGCCGCTGGTACCCGGTGCGATCTGCACCTTGAACGTGGCGTTTACACCGACCAATAGCGGCGCCCACGCCAGCTTTGTGCGGATTTGGAACAATACAGGATTAAACCCGGCCCAGATCCCAGTGAATGGCATTGGCGCGGCGCCGACGATCACGCCGTTGCCGGCGACGTTGGCGTTTGGCAATCAGCCGGTCAGCGTGACCAGCACAGCGCTGATCGTTCAGGTCCAGAATACCGGCATTGTGCCGTTGTCCCTGAGCAGTGCGACCGTGACCGGACCGAATGCGGCGGACTTTACGGCAACACCGATCGGCTGTGCGACCGTGCCGCCGGGCGGCAGTTGCGGCGTCAGCGTGGTCTTTACGCCAGGCGCGGCAGCGGTCGAGACGGCGACCTTGGTGTTGGCCGGTAACGCGGACAATTCCCCGGTGAACGTGCCGTTGAGCGGCACCGGCGTGCCGTCGGCGCCGATTGTCGTCTTCAATCCAGCGCTGTTGCCGACCTTTGGCAATGTGGTGGTCGGCTCGACCAGTGCGGTGCAATCGGTGACCGTGACCAACGCCGGCACATCGTCATTGTTGATTTCCACTGTGGCCTTGGCTGGAAATAATCCGGGCGATTTCATCGTGGATAACACCTGTGTGGGTGTTTCGATATTGCCGGGCGGCACCTGCACGATCAATATCAAATTCAAGCCGACAGTGGGTGGTAATCGGGGCGCGAATGTGGTGGTCACGGACAATGCCGCTGGCAGTCCGCACTCGTTCCCTGTGAAAGGCGCCGGCGTTGCCCCGCTTATCCTGGCTTTGCCGTCCAGCATTAGTTTCGGCACACAGACCGTGAACATCGCCAGTGCGCCCCAATGGGTGCAGGTGTACAATACCGGCAACGGACCGTTGACGATTGCGAACCTCTCGGTGATCAGCACGAACGCGCCGGATTTCACAATTGTGAGCAGCACCTGTCTCGGCAGTCCGATTCAGCCCGGCGATAGTTGCAGCATCGGCATCAGTTTCAAGCCCGGCGCAGCCTTGGCGCGGACCGCAACCCTGGTCATTGATAGCGATGGAACCAACGGTCAGCAGCGGGTCCACTTGAGCGGTATGGGCGCGAATGCCGGCGCCGCTCTCGGTGTGAATCCGACCAGCTTGACCTTCGGTGATATCACCTTGGGCACGACCAGTGCCGTCCAATCCGTGACCGTAACCAACGGTGGAACCGCATCATTGATTATCAGCAGCGTCGGGTTTGCCGGTGGGAACGCCGGTGAATTCGTCGTGCTCAACTCGACCTGTGTGGGGACGGGTATCCTGCCGGGGAACAGTTGCACGATCTTGGTTGGCTTTGCCCCGACCGGTAGCGCCGCGCGGGTGTCGAACCTGCAATTGCTCAGCAATTCCGGGAACGGAACGAACCTGGTGCCGGTCAGCGGCAGCGGCGTGCGGTCGGTCCTCAGCTTGAGCGCGAACGCACTGGATTTTGGCACCAATTTGGTGGGCACAACCAGTTCGGCGCAGAGCGTAACCATCACGAACTCCGGCACGGGTCCGCTGGTGGTGCAGAGCTTGACGATCAGCGGCCTGAATCCGGGCGATTTCAGCCTGGTCTCGTTCGCCAGCCTGAGCAACGCGATTCTGCCAGGCAAGACCGCTCAGATCAGCTTGAATTTCCACACCGATGTGGCCTTGCCGCGCTCGGCCGTGGTGACGATCTTCGCCAACGCGGCGAACTCGCCCCAGTCCATCACATTGCAAGGTGTCGGCAAACAATTCTTATGCCCGACCATTACCGTGGCGCCGGCGACGTTGCCTGCGGCAGGTTCCAGTGTGAACTATGTGCAGGCCATCACCGCCAGCGGCGGCGTGGCGCCCTACACCTACCAGATCACCAGTGGCACTTTGCCGGCGGGGTTGACTCTTACAAATGGTCTGCTAACCGGGACATTGCTCCAAACCAACACCTCCACCTTTACCATCCAGGCGACCGATGCCAACGGATGCGGTGGGAGCCAGACGTACACCGTGACCGTGGGGTGTTCGGCGCTGACCATCGCGCCGGCGACCGCAACGCTGCCCGCGGCCACCAACACCGTGGCCTACATCCAGCGTCTCTCACTGACGACGCCTTCTGGACAGGTCGTGGGCGGGTATCAGACGGTCAACAATAATAACACTCTTATAATACCCGCTAGTCCGCCTCCGGGGAGTGGAGTTACAGCCGATTCACAGATAACGGTATCCGGGGTTACCGGTTTGATCACTAATGTAACGGTATCATTTTATTTTATAGACAATCCGCCAGAAGGTCATGACATCAAGTTCTCTGCGATTGCACCGGATGGTACGGGGGTTGTTTTATACGATCAACCTTCCGCCACTTCTATTTCCTTTAGTAATGCGCAGAATTTTGGCGTTGCCTGTTCGCCTGAGAATCAACGTGTCGTCTTCTCTGACTCTGCTCCGTCTCAAATCGTTGCGGATCAGCTAACTTATGTGGGATCCTATCGGCCGATGTCGCCGCTGTCAGTCTTCAACGGGAAAAGTGGAGACGCAGTTAATGGCACTTGGCGGCTAAGATTCCACGATTACTTTTGGGTTGGCGCTGATAGCCCGCTTTATTGCTGGTCGCTGTCGTTCAGTACAGTCTCGTGTTCGTCATTCGCGATCACGAGTGGAACCTTGCCACCCGGCGTGAATCTTTCCAGTGATGGCACGTTGGCGGGAACGCCGTCGGCCACCGGAACGTACACGTTTACGGTGACCGCCAAGGATTGTGCCGGCTGCACGGCTACTCAGACCTACTCGGTGACAGTGAACGCCGCTGCCCCGGCGATCAGCTTCAGTCCGGTCCCGCTGCCCGCGTTTGGTGATGTGTCGGTGGGCGCGACGAGCAGCCTGCAATCGGTCACGGTCCAGAATACCGGGGTTGGATCCCTGGTCATTACGAATTTGGGAGTGGCGGGCGCCAATCCGAATGATTTTATCTTGGACACGAGTGTCTGCCAGGGCGCGGTCATTGCCCCGGGGAGCACCTGCCAGATCAATGTCCGCTTCAAGCCAACGGCCAGCGGTGATCGCTCGGCCACCATTCTGGTCTATGACAATTCCACGGGGAACCCGCACTCCTTCGCGGTCGCCGGGGCTGGGATCACACCGATGATCCTCGTGGTGCCGACCAATCTGAACTTCAACACGCAGACCGTGGCCATGGTGACCGCGCCGCTCTATCTGCAAGTCTTCAACACCGGCAACGGGCCGTTGACGATCACCAATCTGACGCTGGTGGGCACGAATGCCACCGACTTCATCATTCTGCCGAATGCGTGCATCGGAACGCCGCTTCAGCCCGGGCAATACTGCAGCATCGGCTTGACATTCCAGCCCGGGGCGACGTTTGCCCGGACCGGAACGTTGTTGATTGACAGTAACGGCACCAATGGTCAGCAGCGGGTGGCGTTGCGCGGCGTGGGAGTGATTCCGGCCGGGGCGGGGATTGTAGTCGTGACCCCGCCGACACTGGATTTCGGAACGGAATTGGTGGGGAGCGCCACGTCGTCCAAGCCGGTCTACTTGTCCAACGTTGGGAATACCGCCCTGACGGTCACCGACATCGAGATCGGCGGTCTCAACCCGACCGACTATCAGATTGTCGGCAACGGCTGCGGGCAGATCTTGCCCGGCCAGATCTGCCAGATCTTTGTCGATTTCCAGCCGCAGGTCGCCCTGCCGCGCAGTGGCACATTGTTAATCAACAGCACCGCCACCAACGGCCAACAGCAGGTGGCCTTGAGTGGAATCGGTAGCGCGGCGAAAGGCGTGCTGACCCTCAGTGCCAGCAATTTGGATTTTGGAATCCAAACCAACTCGGTTGCCACGGTGAAACGCGCGGTGACGATTGGGAATAGCGGGAATGCCGCCCTGTTGATTACGAATGTGACCTTGACGGGGAGCGGGGTCGCCGCGTTCACGGTGGTTTCCAATACCTGTAATGGCACGTTCTTGAATCCGTTCGCTACCTGTCAAATTGCCGTGACCTATACCCCCGCTGTGGATGGCATCCAGACCGCGGCGATGCAGATTGGCACCGTGCCCGGTGGCCTGACGAACATCGCTCTGGTTGCGGGCCGCTACTTTGATGGCAGCGGGACGACCAACTGTCCCGGCGCAGCGATTACGATCACTCCCGCCGCCTTCGGAATCTTCCGGACCGGCGTGGCGGTTGCCCAGCAATTGAGTGCGGCGGGCGGGGCTGCGCCCTATCGGTTTGCGTTGGCCAGTGGCGCGTTGCCGCCGGGGCTGACCCTGAGTGCCGCCGGGGCGCTCACCGGGTCGATTACCATCGCTGGCAACTATTCGTTCACCATTCGGGTGGTCGATCAATTCGGCTGCACCGCCACGCAGGCGTATACGATCAATGCCCTGTGTCCCCTGTTGGATGTGTTGCCGCAGATCTTGACCAATGGATTTGTAGGTGCACCCTATTCGCAGCCCGTTGCGTTGAGTGCGGGTCCGGGACCGTTTGTTTACTCCCTGGTGGCCGGCAGTCTGCCACCCGGCCTGAGCTTTACCAACACAGCCAACGGTTATCTGACCGGCACCCCCAGGGCCGGCGGCAGCTATACATTCACGATCCGGATCGCCAATGCGAACGGCTGTTACGGCCAACAGGTGTACACCGTGACGATCGGCTGCTCGGCGCTCGTCATGACGACGGGACTCCTCCCGAATGCCCAGGTTGGTGTCAGCTACTCCCAGCAGTTCACTGCTGCCAACGGCACCCTGCCGTTGGTCTTCAGTCAGACGGTGGGCGCCTTGCCGATTGGGCTGACACTGTCCGACTCCGGCCTCCTGTCGGGAATTCCGACCGGCGGGAGCGGCGCCTTTACCATCACGGCAACCGACGCCAATGGGTGCGCGGCGAGTCAGGACTATGTTTTGACGGTCTCCATCGGGCCGCCGGTGTTTGTGCTGACGGCACCGACGATCCAATCGGTGACAGTGAATCAGCCGGTGGTTCAACAATTGACAGCGAGTGGCGGCACGGGACCGGTCACTTTTGCGGTGGTCGACGGCACATTGCCCAGCGGTTTGACGCTTTCAGCCAATGGCGATCTAACCGGGGTAGCGACCGATTTGGGGACTGCTGTTGTGACAATCCAAGCGCAGGACTCGGCCGGCCATACTGCCCGGCAAAGCGTTACCTTGAACGTGGTCACCGCGCCGTGCGTGCTGATCCTGACGCCGGTAAATCTCCGGAATGGGACCGTGGGTCGGTCGTATTCCACCCAGCTTAGTGCGGCGGGTGGAACGAGCGCATCAACGACTTATGCCGTGTTCTCCAACACGCTGCCGACCGGCCTCACGCTCAGTGCGGCCGGGTTATTGGCCGGCACGCCCACGTCGGAAGGTTCGGCTGATTTTTGGGTGCGGGCTCAAAACGGCAACTGCTCAATCAGCAACCATTATGCGATCACGATCAATGCGACCGGTTCGGGCGGTCCGACGGTGATCAACAAGGTGCTCGTCACGAATGCCGCCGGGGTTGTCACCCTCAAGGTCTCCGGCACGGCCGGGATTGCCGTCAGTCAGGTGGACCCCAATACCAGCCGAATTGGCCAGGTGACTGTGACCGGAACCGATGCGCACACAGTCCTGAGCATTACCGTGAAGAAGGCGAATGGGAATAGTGACGGCTTGGTTGAAATTGGCACGATTACAACCGATAGCGATCTGGCCAGTCTGGCCGGGACGCCGGTGAACATTGTGGACGGGGCCCTTTCGATTGCGGGCAAGGTGGGGAGTATCACCTTGAATTCCATGAACACTGCAACGTTGACGGCGGGTGGGGCGATCGGATCGGTTACGATCAAAAACTTCGCCAGCAGCCACGTGACGGCGCCACAAATCAGCAAGGTCAACTTGGGGACTGTGACGACCAATAACGCTGGGGTGGCCTTTGGAATTCAGGCGCCCGCGATCAATGCGGTCACCGTCAAAGCTCCGAAAGGATTCAAGTGGAAGAAAACAGGCGCAGCGGATCAAGCGCTGGGTGATTTCCACGTCGTGAAGCAATAATGCAGGGTCGGGCACGCTATTGCGTGCCGCTGAGGGTTGATGGTGGTGCGCAATAGCGCACCCGACGGTAGGAGGCGATTGGGAGACCGGTCGCACCCGGAAGGGTGCTCCTACCAGGCAGTTTGGTCTGCGAATGGAGTTTGTTGGTAGGAACGGATTTGTGTGGTCTGCCTGGAGGGCGAGCCTCCCGGCGAGCTGTGTCGGCGTCGTGCGCAGGAGGGCGTGGTTCGTGTGTCAGTCAGAAGATGTTGCCGACAGGACTGACCCGAGTCCGCGCTGATTAGAATTAAGTTGAGCAGCGGACGAGTTCGAGAGAAAATGGAGTGAATATGAGCTTATCAAAATTGTGGTTGCAGGCGACCATCGGGCTGGGGTTGGTGTTGGGAGGGCTGGTTGGCCCGACACCCGCCGCCACCAATGGCACGCAACGAGTAATTATTTATGCCGGCGCCGGAGCAACTTTTGACCAGCTCAAGAGTCAGGGGATCACGCAGGTCGATAACTACGGCGGTTATTGGATCGCCACCGTCAATGATTCCCAACTGGCGAATCTGCAAAAAACGCTGGGCAATCAAGTGCAAATTGCCAGCCACCTGAACCGCATTGAGCTGAATGTCGCCCCGTTGAACACACAGGAGCTGGAACCGCAGATTGCGTCCGCGCTGCGCCAGAAGGTGAGCAGTACTGGAAAGTATTTGTGGTTGCTCCAATTCAAAGGTCCGGTGTTGCCGGATTGGTTGAAAGCTGTCACGGCCATCCCCGGGCTGAAGATCGTTAGTTACATCCCCAATAACGCGTATGTCGTTTCGCTGGATGTCAAAGGCGAAGCCCAGTTGCGCTCCCTCATGGTTCCCGCCGGCCCGATTCAGTGGTTGGGAGCCTATCACCCCGCTTACAAGATTCAAAAAGGACTGGTCCCGAACAGCGCCGGAACTGCCACGGTTGAGGTGCGCGTCATCGTCGTGAATGGCCCGGAGGCCGCGGCCACGCTCGCAACCCTGCGCCAATACGCGGTGGGCGGCAGCGTGGAACCACTCGTCCAACGGAATCATCAGATTGTGCAACTCACCGTGGGCAGTGCGGATATCGCGGCGATCGCTCAATTGCCCGATGTGCTGTGGATTGAGCGGGTCGCTGCCAGGGAGACGAAGGATGAAAAAGCGGACCTGATTCTGTCGGGTCATATCAGCCAACTCCCCGGGCATTCCCCAATCCCGGCGAACTCGGGCGGGGAGCGGTATTTGGACTTTCTTTATCGGAATGTGGGCGGGGGCTTGCCCGCGTTTACGAATTCGGCGACTTACCCGATCGTGGACATCGCCGATACGGGGTTTGAGCTCGGCTCGACTTCCCCGGCGCATCCGGATTTTTATGAGTTTGGGGATCCGAACCGGTCCTCGCGTGTCGTCTATTCGGGAGCCGCCCGCTACCCCGATCTGGCGAGCTGCGTTCCGTACAGCATTGATTTCGCCGATGGTGCTGACTTTTGCGGCCATGGCACGTTTGTGGCCTCGATTGTCAACGGTTATAATGATACGTCCTCGAATTATGTCACTTCCTGCACTGAAAGTTTCGAGGAATGCGTGTGTACAGGGGTGGGTTCCAATCGCGTTTGCTCGACCCAGATCGTTAATTTCAACAATCCGCTGAATAACACTTTCCTCGATCCGGATGGATTTCAACTGGGGTTGGGTGTGTCACCCTTCGGCCTGATTGGGACCACGCGGATTTTTGCGCAGAATTTGGGGTTCGTTTGTGATCCGTATCTCGTGACCCCCGTCTGCAATCCGGAACCGATGTGCGTCTCGTCGTTGCCAGTTTTGGCAGCGGAGGCCTATATCAAGCGCGCCCGGATTGCCAACAATAGTTGGGGAGACGTACTTGCTTCCGACCCGAGCGGTCATTTCCTCAATGCGGGTCTGTACACGACCGATTGCCAGACTTACGATTTGGCGGTGCGAGATGCGCTGCTGACCGGGGTGTCCGCCGCCGGCAGTGTTCCGGGCCCGTCTCCGTTGAATCAGGAATTCATCGTGGTGTTCGCCGGGGGCAACGCCGGCAGTGGCGGGAACGTCGGCGGATTTGGCGATGTGTTGATGACCGCGCCCGCGACCGCGAAAAACATCATTGCCGTGGGCGCGACCGAAAATGTGCGCCTGAATGGAGACGGGTGTTTGACCACGGGGGATCAAGACAACTCGTTTGATATTTCCGGTTATTCGTCGTTCGGACCGACCTTGGACGGCCGATTCAAGCCGGAAATTGTTGCCCCCGGTAGTTCCGTTTATGGGGCCAACGATCTGCTCGCGTTTAGTGATTACATTACCTCCTGCGCCGCGGCCGGTAACACCGAAGCGGTCACCTGCTATCCGGTCGAAGGAGTCCAGCAGTGTGCTGCTCTCTACCGCTGCGATAGTGGGACAAGTTTCGCCGCGCCGGCGGTCTCCGGCGGCATTCAACTTTTGTGGTGGTATTTCCAAAACCGGCTGAACATGCTGCCCCCCAGCCCGGCCATGGCCAAGGCGTATCTCTGTAATTCAGCCCGATATCTTCCCATTACCGATCATCTGACCGGCGCGATGGACACCTTGCCCTCCATCGGCCAGGGGATGGGGATGATGGATCTGTCCCGCATGTTTGATGGCATCCCGCGCGTGTTGCGGGATGAATCAACACCCCGCGCCATTGATCTGCCGCTGATGACAACGAATCCGGCTGTGCAGCAGACGTTTTTCAGTCAATCCGGCCAGGCCTATGAAGTCAGTGGCCAGGTGTACGATCCCACACAGCCGTTCCGGGTCACGGTGGCGTGGACGGATGCGCCCGGCGATCCGGCCGCGTTCAAGCAATTGGTGAACGACCTCGATTTACAGGTAACAGTCAATGGAAAGGTTTATAAAGGAAATGTGTTTAGCGGCGATCATTCGGTGGTCGGTGGCGGGTATGACGATGTGAACAACATGGAAAGCGTTTTCCTCCCGGCCGGTCAGACCGGCACATGGAGTGTCGTGGTCCGAGCGGCGAACATCGCCGGCAATGGTGTTCCCAACATCGTGACACCCAATGGAACCAATGCGCTTGTGGGTCAGGATTTCGCGTTGGTCATATACAATGCGAAACCCAACAATCCAGCGCCGAGCGACCTGTCCAGCTTGATCACCAACGACACCTGCCAATCCGCCATCGAAATCCAGAATTTCCCATTTGTGTTTTCGAACCAGTTGAACCGCGCCCTCTATCATAACACGATGCCCAGTCCTTCGGCGGGCCGCGGGGGGATTAATGAGTTCTTTAAAATCGTCGTGCCGGAAGCAGGGACGACAATCTATGCCGACACCTTTGGCAGTGATTTTGATACGCTGCTTTCCGTCTGGCAGGTCCAGACTTTGCCGCAGACAGTGCATATGGCGGGCAATTGTGGCGCCTTGGTGGAGGTGGCCTCGAACAACGATGCGCCCGCGAGCTACACCAATCCGTGCAATGGCACCGTGAGCGGGAAATACTTCTTGCAGGCCGCCGTCTCTTGGATCGCCGATGGTTCGAATACGTATTACATCGTGGCTGAGCCTTTTAATGACAATATTCCAGCCGGCAAAGGGCATCTCACAATCAATGTGTGCGGGTCGGTTCCGCCGATTTATTTAATCCCATCGACGACTAACGATTTTGGGCATGTGCTCGTCGGTGCCAGCAGCGCCGCGTCGTCAGTGGTGCTGAGCAATGGCACGGCCAATCCGTTGAATGTTTTGTCGGTCCAACTGGCCGGCAACAACCCCGGCGATTTCGTGATTCTCCAGGAC
>Ga0316226_1001839_pt1 | contig 21370 bp, 21 predicted proteins | sample TBH18017metaG_FD_206009 | JGI IMG/M metagenome (GOLD analysis project Ga0316226, IMG submission 206009) | Freshwater microbial communities from Trout Bog Lake, Wisconsin, USA - TBH18017 | ecosystem: Environmental > Aquatic > Freshwater > Lake > Hypolimnion/Profundal zone | place: USA: Wisconsin...
GGAGTAGGTGAGGCCCAGAATGAGGAATCGAGAGATGGGGAAGTGCAGGGAATGACCGCTAAAGTAACCGTACAAGAAGTGGAGCGCGTGGCCGAACTGGCCCACCTGAAACTCACGCCGGAAGAGACCGGGCTCATGCTCGACAATCTGAACGCCATTCTTGACTACGTGGCCGAACTGAACGAACTGGATACAACTGGCGTTACGCCGCTTGCGCAGATGTGCGAGTTGGGAGACGCGACCGGCTCCAGTGCTCTGCGTGCGGACCAGACGCAGCCTTCGCTGGATCGCGCGGTCGTAATGTCGCAGGCGCCGGAGACTGATGGGGCCTTCTTCAAGGTGCCCAAGGTCATTGAGCGGTAGAGAACCGGGAACAGCGAATAGAAGAGGGATATCGATTGGTTAGCGAGATCAGGACCGCCGAAAATTTTATTGAGAAGCCGCAGACTCTTGGCGCGTTGCGTGAGGAGATTGCATCGGGCCGGACCAAGGCAGCCGATCTGGCCGCTGGATACTATGACCGCATTGCCGCGATCAATCCACGGCTTAATGTCTACTTGAGTCTGACCAAAGAGCGTGCAATGGAGCAGGCGGCGCGCGTGGATGCACTGGCGGCGAAGGGGGATCCACTCGCCCCGCTGTCCGGCATTCCGGTGGGCATCAAGGACGTGCTGATGATGAAGGGCGCTCCAGCCACGGCGGGGTCAAGGATTCTGGAAGGCTATCTGCCTCCGTACGACGCCACGGCTGTTCAAAAGCTTGAAGCCGCTGGCGCGGTGCTGCTGGGCAAGATCAACTGCGATGAGTTCGCCATGGGTTCGTCGAATGAAAATTCGGCGTACGGGCCTGTGCGCAATCCGGTAGATACGGAGCGGGTTCCGGGCGGTTCGAGCGGCGGCTCGGCGGCGGCCGTAGCCGCCAACATGGCCGTGGCCACGCTGGGCACGGATACGGGCGGCTCGATTCGCCAGCCAGCCAGTTTTTGCGGCGTTGTGGGCGTACTGCCTACTTACGGACGCGTCTCGCGCTATGGGCTGATCGCCTTTGCCTCTTCGCTGGACAGAGTGGGGCCGTTTGCTGCCAACGTGCGCGACGCCGCCACGCTGCTGGGCGTGATTGCCGGGCACGATGCGAAGGACGCCACCAGCCTGGCAGCGCCGGTTCCCGACTATGCGGCGGAGAGCGACAAGCAGGCGGAAGGGCTGCGCATAGGCGTTCCAGCGGAGTACTTTGGCGAAGGGCTTGACCCGGAGGTGCGTGCGGCCATAGAGAAGGGCATTGCCGCGTTGGAAGCAGCCGGTTGCACGGTGAAGCCGGTGTCGCTGCCGCTTACGAAGTACGCTGTCCCTGTCTACTACCTTGTGGCCACGGCCGAGGCCAGCGCCAACCTGGCCCGCTTTGATGGGGTGCGGTACGGATACCGTTCGCCGGACTCGGATACACTTTCGGCGATGTACTCGCACTCGCGGGACGAGGCCTTTGGCGCCGAGGTCAAGCGGCGCATCCTGCTGGGAACTTATGCGCTCTCTGCTGGCTACTACGATGCCTACTATCTGAAGGCCCAGCAGGTGCGCCGCCTTCTCGCCGAGGAGTATCTGCGCGCATTTACCGAGGTAGACGCGATTGTGAGTCCGACCGCGCCCATGCCGGCCTTCAAGCTGGGAGAAAAGACCGGTGACCCGCTGGCCATGTACCTGGCAGACATTTACACGGTTACGGCGAGTTTGGCGGGAATCTGCGGCGTGACGGTACCTTGCGGGGCTACCCAGGCTGGACTGCCGGTGGGGATGCAGGTGCTGGCGGCGCATCTGAACGAGGGTACGGCGTTCCGCGTGGCCAGGGCCGTGGAGGCAGCAAAGCTTTAGGAGCAAGAAGGATGGGCAGCGGCGCAAAGTGGTTGGCGGTGGCAATGGCGGCGATGCTGGCCGCGGCAATGGTGGCGCAGGCAGCTCCGCGCAAGCCGCACGCCGTGGTTCTGGGCGCGGTGAAGCGCGTGCCTTACTCAAAAGCTGGCGACCCGGCTGGAGCCGTGGCCACTGAAGACGCCCTGAAGATTCGCGCCCTGCTGGTGGATGGGGTTCTTAAGGAATGGACCACAGGCGACGCGCACGATGTGACTGATCGAAGCTTCGCGGTGCGGAGGGTGATCCGGCTGAACGACTCGCTACCGGGGGACAAACAGGGGCACTGGGTGTGGCAGCGGGGGCCTTGGCTGCTGGTGGACCGCGTCAATGGGCATGCAACTCCTCTGAAGCTGCCGGACTATGACCCTGGCGTGAGCCAGGTAAGCTGGTTTCGCGACTACGGCGCCTATTGTGGTGTTACCGCCAGCGGCAAGAGCCTGTATGCCGTGGTGGCGCAGGTAGGGGCTCGTAAGCCGGTACTGGCGAAGAAGCTGTCTGGCTTTGATGCGGAGAACCATGCAGACCCGGTTTGTGCACCCCCGGAGTGGCAGCGCGAGCCGTTGCGCATCACCTTTCATCTCACAGGCAAGGATGCTTTGAGCTACGACATGGCTCCTGGCTCGGCGGTGCTCATTGAGGACTCAGGTGATGAGGCGGAGACTCCAGCCGCGGCCCCAGAAGCCAAAGGTAAGTAGAGACTCAGGAGTAGTGCACGTCACCGAAAACTATGGAATCTCTCGACGAACTTCTCGGGAAGGCTGAGGCGGCGCACGGGCACATGTGCGCAGGGCAGATTCTGGGCGTGCGCATGGCTTTGCTGGGGCTTGATCGGCTCGGTATCACGGACCCACGGGGTGCGGAACGCAAGCGTGTGGTGACCTATGTCGAGATTGATCGCTGCGCTACGGATGCGATTAGCCTTGTAACCGGATGCAGGCTGGGCAAGCGGGCGCTGAAGTTTCGCGACTGGGGCAAAATGGCCGCCACCTTCGTCGAAATCGCATCGGGGCGCGGGGTGCGGATTGTGGCGCTGGAGGACTCGCGCAAGCTGGCCCGGGAGCTTTATCCCCATCTGGAAACTGAGAGCAGCAAGCAGATGCTGGCCTACCGTTTACTGCCCGATTCGGCGCTTTTCAGGGAGCAGCGGGTGCGCGTAGCTGTTGCTGCGGCGGACCTACCCGGCTACAAAAGCGAACGTATGGTATGCCCGCGCTGCGGGGAGGGCGTTAACTTCAGCCGTTTTGCCGAAATCGAGGGCGAGAGGGTCTGCCTGAGCTGCGCCCATCCGGAACTGCGCTACTGGGAGCCGGAAGGCCAGGTATGAGGCAGTGCACCTTGACACGCAACCGGCTGCGCGTATCTTATCTTCCTAGGCACTCTTTCGGAATCCGGTCGGAATGGGCACAAGTTGAACGGTGCAGCTTCTGTGATCGGAGCGCCGAGGGAAAGCTGTGTCGAACAGGAAGCAGACGGCGGCAGGGTTTCAGGGATGGATGCAGGCACGGGGTAGAAGGTGAGTTCCCGTCATGCGACAACCGGACTCTTCTTCCCGACCCTGAGCTGAATAGGACCAACAGCCAGGACCGTTCCCGGAGACAAATTTATTTTTTCAGGAGCCCGGCAGAAGGCCGGGTTTGCCTGTGCCCTGCGCAGCGAGTACGCGGGTTGAGGGCGAGCAAAGGATGATTGTGGCTACGAGTTTCGCGTTGTTTTTGGCTGGACCCACCGGAGCAGGAGGAAGTGGCCTGACGGTGCTTCTGCCCCTGCTGTTGATCCCGGTGCTTTACCTGGTGATGATTCGCCCGCAGCAGAAGCGGCAAAAGCAGTGGCAGGCGATGCTGGGCTCAATCAAGGCCGGCGACCGCGTTACCACGGCTGGAGGCATCCGCGGCATTATCCTCTCCATCAAGGACGATACGATCATCATCCGCGTGGCCCCCGATAACCTCAAACTGGAAGTGGCCAAGAACGCGATCGCCTCGGTCACCACTGAGGAAAGCTCTTCGGGATCTTAGGTTTTGGAATAGCGAATCGGAACTAGAGAAACGGAACAATGAAGAAAAATCTTAAGAACAAGGTTGCCCTGATCATTGCGGTCCTGGTGATTTTCACTTACGGCATCATCGGGGTGCCATCGGGCGTCAGTGGCAAGGCACTTCTTGAAGCTCTTAGCAGCCGGATCCACCTCGGCCTCGATCTGCGCGGCGGCGCTCACCTCATCCTTCAGGTTGTTGTTTCAGAAGCGGTGAGTTCAGAGACGGACAACACGGTGGCGCGGGTCCAGCAGGACCTGAAGACGGCCAACCTGACGTTTTCGCAGGCCTATAAGCCCGACCCGGCCAAGCCCCAGACGATTCGCCTGGAAGGCACCACGCAGGCCAGCGCCAGCACGGTGCGCTCCCTGCTGGACACCAAGTATTCCAACGAATACGACGTGACTGGCGGCGGCGCGGATAATAGCTGGAACCTGACCATGAAGCCGCTGGTACAGAAGGCGCTGGAAGAGAAGACTGTCCAGCAGGCCATCGATACCATTCGCGACCGCGTGGATTCGCTGGGTGTGAGCGAGCCGTTGATCCAGGAGTACAACCTAGGCGCGAATCAGATTCTTGTTGAGTTGCCGGGCATCTCTGACCTTGACCGTGTCAAGAGCATCATTCAGTCCACGGCCCGGCTTGAGATTCATGCCGTAGTGGGTGGTCCCTATCAGGACGAGGCGGGTGCGCTGGCAAGTGTAGGCGGCGGGCTTCCTCCGGACCAGATGCTGGTGCATGGCTCTGGTGCTCTCGCGACCGGCTCTGAAGCCGACAGTGTCTACGTGTTGCAGCGGGTCTCCGTTGTGGCCGGAAGCGACTTCCGCTCTGCTGACCCCGGCACCGACCAGAATGGCCTTAGAAACGTCCGCTTTACGCTGACCAATGAAGCTGGTGACAAGTTCTACGACTACACCAGTGTCAATGTGGGCAAGAGCATGGCGGTTGTGATGGGCGGCCGTGTTCGCGAAGTGGCCAACATCAAGAGCGCAATCCGCGACAGCGGTGAGATTGAGGGCAGCTTCACTCCAGACGAAGTTACCATCCTGTCCAAGATGCTGCGTACCGGCGCTTTGCCGGCCTCTCTGAATTATCTGGAAGATCGCACCGTGGGCGCGTCCCTCGGAGCGGATTCGATTCGCCAGGGCGTTACGGCCGCCATTGTGGGCGTGCTGGTTGTCATGGCATTCATGCTCTTCTACTACCGGGGATCGGGCATCAACGCCGACCTGGCGCTGTTCCTGAACCTGGTGATTCTGCTGGGCTTCATGGGCTTCTCCAAGGCTACGCTGACCTTGCCCGGCATCGCCGGAGTGATTCTGACCATCGGTATGGGCGTGGACTCGAACGTACTGATTTTTGAGCGCATTCGAGAAGAGGTCCGTGCGGGCAAGGCGCCTTCCGCGGCCGTGGACCAGGGATTCGCACATGCCTGGGTAACCATCGTCGATACTCACGTGACGACGATCGTCTCCGCAGCTATCCTGTTCCTGTTCGGCAGCGGTCCGGTGAAGGGCTTCGCGGTCACTCTGACCTTCGGTCTGGCGGCCAACCTGTTCACAGCGGTGTATGTCTCACGGGTTATCTTCGAGGCTCACCTGAACAAGCTGAAGCCGGGCGAGATGGTGTCGATCTAGTTTTGGAACCAAAGCTGCCGGGTATTTGAATTGGCTCGGCAGCGGAATGCATTCAACGCTGGAACCTATTGGGGTCCAGCCTCAGGAAGCGGAGAGAACCAGTGGAATTGTTTCACGGCGTAAATGTAGACTGGCTCGGGAAGAAGTGGTACTTCCTCGGCTTTTCTTTGATCTTCAGCGTGGCCGGCATCATCTCAATGGCCTCGCACTGGGCACAGATCGGCAGCCCCGTGCCCCTCAGCGTGGATTTCCGCGGCGGCACGCAGGTGCAGATTCAGTTTGCCCAGACTCCCGACACCAACCAGATTCGGCAGGCCACTGAGGCCGCTGGCATCCGGGATGCTCGCATCCAGAACTACGATGTGGCCAGCAATAACGAGGTGCTCATCAGCCTGCCCGAGCAGACCAACGAGAGCTCACTCGATGCCGGCCGTCAGCAGATCGTGGATGCTCTGCACTCGCACTACAACAACACCTTCACAGTGCGTAATGTGCAGGTTGTTGGCCCCACGGTGGGCAAGCAGCTTGAGCGGCAAGCCGGTCTGGCGACGCTCTACTCCATGCTCGGCATGTTGATCTACCTTTGGTTCCGCTTTCAACTGATCTATGGCGTGGCGGCAGTCGTTGCCTGCTTCCACGACACGCTCATCACAGTGGGCTTTTTCGCGCTCACGGGCCAGGAGATCAGCCTGACCGTCATTGCGGCCATCCTGACACTTGTAGGCTATTCAATGAACGATACCATCGTCGTGTTCGACCGCATTCGCGAGAACCTTCGCCTGAGCCGGCGCGAGGCTTTGCCTGATGTGGTCAACCGCAGCATTAATCAGACCCTGAGCCGAACTGTGCTTACCTCTGGATTGACATTTCTGACCGTGCTTTCGCTGTATGTGTTTGGCGGCCAGGTGCTGAGGGGCTTTTCATTTGCGCTCGTCGTGGGTATCCTGATCGGTACCTACTCTTCAATCGCTGTAGCCGCGCCGATGCTGGTGGCATGGCAGGAGTGGCGTTCAAAGGGCGGCAAGGCAACGGCCCTGCCGGCAGCAAAGCGTGCCCGTGTGTAGCGAGCGGGCCGTAGCGCTTCTTACTGATGGCGCATCTTCGCGGTCATTTGTGAGAGAGCGATTCAGGGAGTAAGCGTACTGATTCAAACGGCTTCGGAGCATGAATTTGTGGCCTCCGGAGCTGGAAATTGCACTGGTTTTGCAGCATGCTTTGCAGGGAGTAGCGTCGTTCTGATAATGTGAACACGCTTCTATAGGGACCGTTTTCACGCTCGGGAACTTTTTTAGTTCTCGCGGTGTCTAAGTAGAGGTAACCAACACCCGATTCGAGGCTGGCCATGTTTGAAGATTCCACGTTTGAATCCGCGGGTAGAATCAAGACCAAGAGTGGACGCTGGGCGATGTTTACAGGTTTCGCCAACTTCTCAGTTCTTGTCCTTCTGGTTCTTATTCCGCTGATCTATCCTGAGGCGCTGCCCAAGGGCGCCATGCAGACGTTGCTGTTTGCTCCACCTCCGCCGCCACCTCCGCCGCCACCGCCACCTCCGCCTGAGGTTGTGCATGTGGTTCACGTGCAGTCGGAGATGATGAACAATCAGTTGACTGCTCCTACGAAGATTCCGCACAACATCACCATTGTGTCTGAAAAGGAAGCGCCGACTTCGACCTTTGGCGTAGCTGGCATGGAAGGCCTCGGCGGCAGCGGCACTGGCGTCACCGACAGCCTGTTCGGCAATACCGGACCCAAAGTTAAGGCAGCTGTACCAAAGAAGGTAAACATTTCGGCCGGCGTGGCTGTGGGTATGCTGCTGCAGAAGACGCAGCCTGTCTATCCTCCGATCGCCAAGGCCGCCCGCGTCTCAGGAACCGTGGTGCTTCAAGCCACGATCTCCAAGACCGGACAGATTGAAGGACTTCACGTCATCAGTGGGCCGGCGATGTTGCAACAAGCAGCCATGGATGCAGTGAAGACCTGGCGTTACAAGCCCTACCTGCTGAACAACGAGCCGGTTGAAGTTGAGACCACAGTTAACGTGATCTTTACTCTGGGTGGATGACGAAACTTCTGGCTCCTTGTGCAATTCTTGACAGGTGGCCCCGCTTTTGACCTGAATGCGAATCCCCTTGGAGTCGCATTCTCAGCAACCGTAAGGCAGTATCAGTTCACAAGAAACTCCTTAGGAGGAACGATTCAGTGATTCTCGCTCAGCTCACACACTTCGCTTCGCACACGGTCAGCAGCCTGGCACTTTTCCAGGAAGAGCAGACGGTCGGCTTCAGCCCCATGCAGCTTTGGGAAAACATGGGTTGGCCAGTGCGCTTTATCGCCGTCACACTTTTTGTCGAGTCGATCTGGTCGCTGGCCGTTATGATCGACCGTTACCTGTATTTCTCTGCTGCCCGCAAGCAGTCGCGCGAGTTCGCGCCCAAGGTTGCAGGTGCCCTGAAGGACAGCAAGCTTGAAGAGGCGATTAAGATCGCCGACCGCAACAAGAAGTCCCACCTTGCAGAGGTTGTGACGGCTGGCCTGCAGGAGTTCCGCTCTTCCGGCGGCGCACCTACAGAAGAGACGATTGCGAGCTCGGGCCGCGCGTTGGAGAGGGCTGAAGCCATCGTTCACGCCAAGCTGAAGAGGGGCCTTGCGGTTTTGGCAACTATCGGCGCTACGGCACCATTTGTTGGACTGCTCGGTACCGTTATCGGTATTCTGCACGCCTTCCAGCAGATCGCCACTCAGAAGACCTCGGGCATCGGCGCGGTTGCAGGCGGTATCTCTGAAGCCTTGGTTACCACGGCCTTCGGTCTGCTCGTCGCCATTCCTGCCGTCATGGCCTTCAATTATTTCACCGGTCGCGTAGAGGCCTTTGACGTCGAGATGGACAACTCCTCGAGCGAATTGGTCGACTACTTCATCAAGCAGAGCCACAAGCGCTAAGCGAGGCGGCTCAAGGCTCGAGCGAGAAGCTGCGGGGGGCAGGAGCCTGATTTCTCCTGCCCACCGGTTTCAATCTCGTGCAAGCCGTCTGGTCTTAGAGTGAAGCCGGACGGGTATCCGGTACAAAAATTCAAACGCACGGAGCCCCGACAATGGGAATAGCGGTACGTGACGTAAGCAAAGCTGTCAGTTCCAATATCAACGTCACACCAATGGTGGACGTGATGCTGGTTCTACTCATCATCTTCATGGTCATCACCCCCATGCTTCAAAATAAGGTCCAGGTCGATATGGCCAAGGTAGATAACGCCGTAGCGATGCCTGACGCCGACAAGGAAGATGCAATTGTTGTTGCTGTTACGCGGGACGGTGGTTTGTTCCTGGGACAGGATAAGGTTGCACCAAGCGAGCTTGGCAGACTGGTACGAGACAAGCTGAGCGACAAGCCTGGCAAAACGATTTATGTTCGTGCGGATGCGCGTGCACAGTTCAAGGCAGTTGAAGATGCTATTGACGATGTTCGTACAGCTGGCGTGGACGAAGTAGGCTTGTTGACGCAGAAGCGCGAAGGAAATCTTGCGGGCGGCGAATAAGTTTGCTGTTGTACTGTCTCTCTTTAACGATTTCGCAGTAAACGAGGAGTTTTAAGCCATGGCAATGTCAATGGGAGGCGGGGGAGGCTACTCGTCCGACATCAATGTTACGCCCATGATCGACGTTCTTCTGGTGCTGTTGATCATCTTCATGGTCATCGTGCCGGTTACTCCCAAGGGTCTGGATGCGCTGGTGCCCCAGCCACCCAAGGATCCTCAAAAGCAGCAGCCGCAAACAGATCGCACGATTGTGGTTCAGGTCTTTTTCCGTCCCGGCGCAGCCCCGACGTACAAGATCAATGAAACAGACGTGGAGAAGCGCGATCTGCTGCCCAGGCTGACGGAGATTTACGCCAATCGTGCGGAGCGTGTTATGTTCGTTCGCGGCGATGACGATCTGAATTTCGCCTACATTGCCGAAGTGATCGATATTGGCCGTGCGGCCAACGTGGATCATATCGGATTGATGACGCCGAAGATTCAGGCTGGTCAATAGCTGGCGCACGGCGGCGCCACCTTTGTAAGAGGATGCTCGCGGAGGCAACTAACATCGCCAATTGGCGAACATAGGTGCACCGGGCTAACGGCGTCGAAGATTTTGGCTGGTACAGGGGTTTCTGGGGTTGATTCGCAATCCCAGATTATCTCAAGATAGCCAGCCACGCATGGATGAGGTTTATCCTGGCGGCAACAGGTGTACAATTTTTTTGATCCTGGTTTCGGTTGCTCCCGCCCGCGGCCAGTTGCAATAGATTCCAGGCGCGCAACCGATAGGCACACGCCTGAAGGAGAAGGATACGAACATGAATGGACCCGCACGTATTACGGCGTTCGCGGTTACCCTTGCCGGCATGGTGCTTTCCATGAGCGGGTGCAACCAGCTTGCTGCCCGTGACCAGTTGAACAAGGGAGTGGAAGCGTACAAAAGCGCCCACTATGAAGAGGCGATCGGTCACTTCCAGAAGGCCACGCGGCTGGATCCAAGCCTGCCCATGGCGAAAACCTATCTGGCAACAGCATTGGCTCAAAATGTTGTACCAGGCCTGGATACTCCAGATAACCTGAAGACGGCGCAGCAGGCCATCGATATTTTCAAAGAAGTTCTGTTGAAAGATCCGAACGATGTGAACAGTCTCAAGCAGATCGCTGGAATCTATTTCCAGATGAAGAAGCTTGATGACGCCAAGGAGTGGCAGAAGAAGGTTCTTGCTGCTGATCCGAAAGATCCTGAGGCTGCGTACACAATCGGTGTTATCGATTGGACGCAAGCTCACGAGAACGTGCTGAAGGCTCTGCAGGCGGCCGGTATCAATGACGACGGCGCAGGCAATGTCAAAGCTCCCAAGAAGGTGATGGAGCCCCTCAAGGAACAGAATCTGGCTTTGGTAACAGAGGGTCTGCAGTACCTGAATCAGGCAGTTGCGAACCGGGCCAACTATGACGATGCGATGGCCTATCTGAACCTGATCTATCGCCGCAAGGCCGACACGGATTTTGGCGACAACGCAGCGGTGAAGACTGACATTGCTTCTGCAGAGGAATGGCGCACCAAAGCTATGGGCGTTCGCAAGGCCAACGAAGAGAAGAAGAATGCTGGGCCCGGCGGAATCACCATGGATGCCAACGGCAACCTGAAATAGAGGGTTTCTGGCCCTGTATTGTAGCGGCCTCCGCCCAAGGCGGGGGCCGCAAGTTTTTTGCCCAGCATTCGCTGCAGCGTGGCGGTCAAAATCCCCCTCACGTCCAATCCAAATGGGAGTTCGCGCGGATTTGCCAGGGATATCTTCCCGTGTTTCTCATCGCAAAAGATGACTATATATGTTCCATAAATGCAGTGTGAGGCAACGCTGCGTAGAAGCCATTCGCTTCTGAGGAGCTAAATAGATGCACCGTGACGAATCAAATGCATGTGAGTCAAAAGCTTATTAACAATTTCTGGATACTGCGCGGCGACATCGGCAGTCTCGGCGGGGTCGGCTTCAAGATCGTACAGTTCCAGGCCTTTGCCTGTAGTCTGAGGCGCCACTCCAGGCACCTGAAAATCAAGCAGCTTCCAGCGACCCTGGCGGATGGCGGTTCGCTGCAGGACGTCTGCTTCAACTAAGACATCACGGCCGTGCTCGGATTGGCCAGTGAGGGCTGGGAGCACATTCTGGCTGTCAAACAACTGTCCATGTGGCAGGGAGACGCCTGCAAGTGCACCAAGCGACGACAGAAGATCGGTCTGGCTGATAACTGCCTTGGAGACGCCAGCGGGAATGTGGCCGGGCCAGGAGGCAATGAACGGTACGCGTGTACCGCCCTCGTAGAGCGAGTACTTGCCGCCGCGGAAGATGCTGGAGGGGGTGTGCCCGTTGAGGTCCTGCTGCGCGCCGTCCGCGTAGCCATCGTCCACTACGGCCCCGTTGTCGCTGCTGAATAGAACGAGTGTGTTGTTCATCAACTTATGTTTTTCCAGCGTTTCAAGCACCTGGCCGACTGTCCAGTCAAGCTGCTCAATTACGTCGCAACGAACGCCGCAACGGCTCTTAGCGGCAAATTGCTCCCCGGGCATGCGGGGCACATGGATGTCGCTGGTAGCCAGATAAAGGAAGAATGGCTGTTGGTGATTTGCATCAATGAAGCTCGTCGCTTTAGCGGCAAGCGTAGCGGCCATCTGCTCGTCTACCCAACGGGCGCTATTGCCACCAGTCATAAAGCCAATGCGGCTTACTCCGTCCACAATGGTGCCGTCGTGGCCCTCGCTTAGCTTCATCTTGAGCAGGTAGGGTGCATCCTGGCCGGTAGGGTCATCCCCAACGAGCTTCTTGTAGTCAACGCGGATGGGGTCCTTGGGGTCGAGGCCAACAACGCGACCGTTCTCCACGTAGACACAAGGGACTCGATCGGCCGTGGCGGGCAGGATGAAGGAGTAGTCAAAGCCGACCTCGCGTGGTCCGTGTGCGATCTCCCCGTTCCAGTCAATCTCGCCCCGGCCAAGGCCCATGTGCCACTTGCCGACGCAGCCTGTTTTGTAGCCCACCTGCTTGAGCAATGAAGGCAGCGTGATCTGATTATCCGCAAAGAGCAGCGCCGCATCTCCGGGCAGAATTCGCGCATCCCGCCTGCGCCAGGCATACATGCCGGAGAGGAGAGCGTAACGCGAAGGGGTGCAGACAGAGGCGTCAGAGTGCGCGTCAGTGAAGCGCCGCCCGCATTGCGCAAGGCCGTCGATGTGCGGCGTGCGCGGCAGCCTTGCGCCGTAACAGCCAATGTCGCCATAGCCCACATCGTCGGAGAGGATGAGGACAATATTCGGCTTTTGCTGTGTCCCCGACTGGCCAATCACGCGCATTACGGACTGATTGTGGAGCAAGATCGAGGCAAAAGCCGTCGCTGTTCCCTTAAGAAACGACCTGCGTGGAAGCGAAGTCACTTGTAAATCCTCCAGCGCCTGCGCGCCTGCAAAACAGAAGCTTGGTATCACCGCAATTCTATCCCTTCGATCAACAGCGATTCATCCCCCTGCATTGGCCACCAATAATTGGAATATTCATGCAAATTCTTGTGCATGCAGCATCGGCTGCCCACATTCATCTACCATCAAGAGAAGCCAATGCCTGCCAAACCCAAGCTCGGACAGAACTTTCTCAATGACACGGAGGCCGTGGAGCGAATCGCGGCTTCCCTGGGCGACCTTGCCGGACGCACCGTGGTGGAGATTGGCCCTGGCGGTGGCGTTATTACCGACGCACTGGCCGTGAGGGCGGGCCACGTGCTGGCTGTGGAGCTAGACCATGACCTAGCGGTTTGGCTGCGCGCCAGGCTTTCTCCAGAGCGGGTTACAGTGGTAGAGCGGGACGTGCTCCATTTTGATTTTGCAGCTGCCGCGGCTGCAACTGGGCAGAAATTGCGGGTTGTGGGCAACCTGCCCTATTACATTACCTCGCAGATTCTGCTGAAGCTTGCGGCCAGCCATGCGGCGCTTGAAGTTGCCGTGCTGATGGTGCAACGGGAGGTGGCCAACCGCATCACGGCGGGGCCAGGCTCCCGCGACTACGGCCTGCTATCAGTCACCGTGCAGATGTTTGGCCACGCCGAGCGTCTGTTCACGCTGCCGCCTGAGGCCTTTACGCCGCCGCCCGACGTGCATTCGACCGTCTTCCGATGGCGGTTTGCACCGCGCTTTGCGGAACTAGGTGTTGAGGAGGCTGGCTTTCTCCCTTTTGTACGCAAGGCCTTTGCACAGAAGCGCAAGACGCTGGCAAACAATCTGCGAGCCGCCGGCATTGCGCCCGGTGTTGCAGCAGAGGCCATGGAGCAGGCGGGTATTGACAAACAGGCACGCGCCGAAAGTTTGCCTGTTGAGACGATTGCTGCACTTTGGAGAAGCATCGAGGCACAACGGACTGGATCAACCGGCGATGCGCCGCTCGCTAAAGCCTAAGTACAAGCTGGACGGCAAAAATCTGTGCGGAATTCTCTCCACATCGCTGAAGGGTCGAAATGACAGCGGCCTTGGGCAAATACAGAATTTTGCGAGGGCGCGAAGCAGGCCGGCATGAGGCGATTGCTCAGCATGGTGGCGGCGATGGCATTGTCCGGGGCAACGGCAACTGGATGCACAGCGATGGGCACCCCAAGGAAAGCACCACAGCAGATATGGTTTGCCCACAGGGAAGGAATGAACTCCTGCAACAACCGCTTCAGTATTCAAGCGGTTTGCAGCCGGGTTAGCTTGCCATACTTCCTGACAAAGCGTGCGGGCGCGTAAGCTATCTGAAGGGGGCACGTACGGGACGAGGCCCAGCGGAGATATTTCCAGCGTTTCCGGAAGCCTGAAGACATGCTGGCGCATCTTGAATTAAAGGACCTAATGAATCCGATCGACCAGGCACGCATAAACGCCTTTGAAGAGACGCTGCTGAGCGCCCGCCGCACCATGCTGCTCAGCGAGATTCTCAAGCTGGCCTTGGACAGCTTTAACGCCAGCAAATTGCGCTTTGCGCTGACGGCGCTGGGTATGGTGATTGGGACCGCGTCGGTGATCCTGGTGGTCACCATCGGGATGACGGGAAAGCAGTACGTGTTGGAACTGATCCAAAAGATCGGCACCAACTCAGTGGAGCTGGAATATGCCGGCGGCGGTGCCACAGCGGCCGAGCGCGTGCGCTACAACGACTTTTTGACCCGTGAGGACGAAAAGGCAGTGGACGCACAGTTGCCTGGGGTACTGTATTCCTCGCCGGTGTTGGAGATGCACGACCGCTTGAACTTTGGCGGTGGGGTAATGAAGGACACGCTGGTGCTGGGCGTGAGCCCGCAGTACCGCAACATCCGCAATCTCATTGTGGATGACGGGCGCTTTCTGGACGAAACTGACGACACCGCCCACCTGAAGTGCGCCGTAGTTACCGAGCAGTTTGCCAAGGAAAGATATGGCAGCCTGGATGCGGCAGTGGGCCAGACGTTTGAGATCAGCGGTATCCCCTTTACCATAATTGGCGTCTTCAGGGAGAGCGTAGACGACTTTGGGCAGTCTGAAATTGCCGATCAGACCATCCTGATCCCCTATTCCGTGGCGCGCTACTTTACGGGAACCGAGCGAGTAAACCAAATCTACTTTTCCATGCGCAGCATGGAAGAAGTGCCTGAAGCCGCCAAGGACATTGTGCGTGTGGTGCAGTCGCGGCACCGAGCCAACTCCGTTTACAAGACGCAAACGCTCAAGGAACTGCTGACTATGGCGGCACAAATTGCCAATGCGTTGACCGCGGTACTTGTTTTGGTGGCAGCCGTTACGCTGGCAGTGGGCGGCGTAGGAATCATGAACATCATGCTGGCCAACGTGCGTGCCCGCATTCGCGAGATTGGCATCCGGAAGGCGCTGGGCGCCACTTACCGCGAGATCAAATTGCAGTTTCTAACCGAGGCTATCATCATCTCGCTTACGGGGGGCATTGTGGGCACGCTGGTGGGGATGGCCGTGCCGCTGTCCATTCGCTTCTTTACCGACTACAACCTGCCGATCTCGCCCTGGTCAGTGCTGATTGCCCTTACCGCGGCCACGCTGGTCGGAGTGATTTTCGGCACCGTCCCGGCCACACGCGCCGCGCAACTGGACCCGGTTGAGGCGCTGAAGTATGAGTAACCCGGAGCGGCCGACTCCCGGCCTGGCGGATACACCAGAAGACAGCCCCTCGCAGGGGCCTAGCCTGGTTCTGCTCTACAGCCTTGTAGGGCTGGCTTTGGCCGCGGCCATCGGCTTTGCCTTGCTAATCGTATTTCCCTTCTATCACCGCAGGTAGTACATGGCAGCGGCTCGGTTTACACTGGGAGGCGCTCGTGTACGCCCTTATCCGGCTGCGCGTTTCATCAATCGATGAGGTGCAAAGGTGAAGCTCTCCCGTAGAGAATTTCTGGCTGCAACGTCTGCCCTGCTGCTGGCACGCAATGCATCTGGCGCTCCGGCCAGGCTGGCGCGCAAAGACTGCTATTTCGGCCTCCATTTCGATCTGCACCCCAATGCAGAAGACACCACCCTGGGCCGCGACGTGACCGAGGCCATGGTGAACCATCTGCTTGAGAGCTGCCATCCGGATTTTATCCAGTACGACTCAAAGGGACACCCCGGCTACCTGGGCTTTCCCTCCAAAACCGGCATGTCTGCCCCCGGCATTGTTGCGGACTCACTGGCTATCTGGCGCAAGGTGACCGCCGCGCATGGCGTGGCACTGTATAACCACTTTTCCGGAGTGCTGGACGGGCTTGCCATCGCCCGCCACCCGGACTGGGCGTGCGTGGGCCCAGATGGCAAGCACTATGCGCAGGAGACCAGCCTGTTCGGCCCCTACGAGTTGGAGTTGATGATTGCCGAACTGACGGAAGCCGCAATCAAGTACGACCTTGACGGTTCCTGGGTGGACGGCGACTGCTGGGCGGTGAAGCCGGACTACTGTGACGCAGCCCGCCAGAAGTTTATTGAAAGGACCGGGATTGACGTGCTGCCGAAGAAGGCCGGCGACAAGGGATGGAACGAGTTTCTCGACATGCAGCGGGAGCAGTTCCGACTTTATGTAGCGCGGTATGCCGATGCCCTGCACAGCGCGAAGCCGGGCTACCAAATCACAAGCAACTGGATGTATTCGACGTTTGCGCCGGAGCGGCCCACGTTGCCGCTCGATTATCTCTCAGGAGACGTGGCCGATCTGGCAGCGCTCATTCAGGCTCGCATTCAGGCTCGTTATCTCTCCCGTTGCGGCAAACCATGGGACTTGATGTCCTGGGGCTTCGAGCGCGGCGATCAGTACGCAAACCAGTCAGCCAAGCCTGCTGTGGAACTTGAGCAGGAGGCAGCTGAGGTGCTGGCGCAGGGCGGTGCTTACCAGATCTACTACGTGCCCACGCGTGCCGGGTGGATCGACGATCGCGTGGTGAAGACCGCAACGCAATTGGCGGCGTATTGTCGCAAGCGTCAACGGTGGTCGCATCGCTCTGAGAGCCTGCCAGAAGCCGGCGTTCTCTTCTCCGGACGTACGCTTTATCGCACCTCTGGGCGGGTATTCGGAAGCTGGGGCAGGAATGAAACGCCAGCAGCAGGTGCGGTGGATCTACTGCTGGCCTGTGGCTACTCTGCTGACCTGGTTCCTGACTGGCAGGTTGCTGAGTGCGCAGCACAGTATCCTCTGCTGGTTGTACCAGACTGGCAGGACATAGGCGACGAGGCCGTGGGGGTCCTGACGCACTACGTTGCCGAAGGTGGCAAGCTGCTCTTATGCGGTGCGGAGAATGCGCGCCTCTTTTCAAGCGCAATGGGCCTGCGGCTCATCGGAGCCCCACAGGACCGCACCATGTTCCTGGCAGATGACAGCGGCTTTGCACAGGTTAAGGGGAACTGGGCCGAGATCGATGCGCCTGGCGAACAGATTGCAGCCCATGCCTATCTCGCGCCGGACACACGACAGATAGCACTGCCGCTCGCCGTCCGCATTACACACGGAAAAGGCACCGTCCTGGTGTGCCCTGGACCAATCGCGTCAACGTATGGCGGCGACAGCACACCCATTCTCCGCTCCTTCGTGCGCGGAATACTGCAGCCGCTGCATGCGCCGATGGTCCAGCTCGATGGCGACTATCCAGCGGTAGAGGTCGTGCTCCGCAAGAAGGACGGCCAGATTCTGATTCACCTTATCAACACAGAGGGCACCCCGGTAACAGGTGAGTTCCGGCACTCGGGCGTTGTTCCCCGCACCGGACCGATACGGCTGCGCGTGCGGCTTGGAAAAGCGCCAGCAAGGGTAGTCTTGGAACCTGAGGGGACTTTACTGAGCGGAGAGTACAAGGCTGGCGAGTGGCAAGGGGTTGTACCCGATCTTCACGTTCACTCGATGGTCAGGATTGAGGGCGGAGCTTAACTGCCGACTGGCCTCTTTCGGCAATCAGCACGGGAATCCCGTGCACAATAGGATAGGCGTGGCTGCAGCCTGTGCAGACGAGGTGCGCATTATCCTGCCGCAGGTCTCCCCGGCAGACCGGACAGGCCAGCTGGCCGAGCAAGGCCGGGTCAAACGGAATCGATTGTTCAGGCATCGGGACTCGTATGGAAACTGGCCACTATTGGACTTCATTGCCGGGATTGTCATCCGGTATGGAATCAGCAGCGGTGGCGCCACGCTTCGGATGGGTGGCAAACTCTTCTTCAAGGCGCTTGATGGTGCCGGCCTTGGCGAACTCGTAGGCAACGCGAATACCGTTAAAGATAGCGCGGTCATTGGATGAACCATGGCCTATGATGCACACGCCGCGCACACCGAGCAGCGGTGCACCGCCGTACTCTCGATAGTCAAGGCGACGGCGGAACTCGTTGAAGGCCTTTCGCGAGAGTAGCGCGCCGACCTGGGCGGTAACAGTCCGTGTGAGCGACTCGCGCAGCACGTCACGAACAAAACGGCCGACTCCCTCGCTGGTCTTGAGTGCTACGTTGCCCACAAATCCATCGCAGACAATTACGTCTGCCAGACCAGAAAAAATGTCGCGTCCCTCAACGTTGCCGATGAACTTTATGGGCAACGCCTTCAGCAGAGGAAAAGCCTCACGGGTAAGGTCGTTGCCTTTGCTCTCTTCTTCTCCGATGGAGAGAAGGCCCACGCGCGGCTCGGCAATCTTGAGCACACTGCGCGCATACATCTCGCCCATCAGTGCGAACTGAGCCAGATTTTGCGCCTTGCAGTCCACGTTTGCGCCCACATCGAGCAGGACACAAGGATTGCCTGTTGAACTGGGCATGGGGTTTGCCAGAGCTGGCCGATCAACGCCGGGAAGGGCGCCCAGCACCATCTTGGCCGTTGCCATAGCAGCACCTGTGTTGCCCGCAGTGACAAAGCCGGCAGCCTTGCCTTCGCGCACCAGCTTGAGGCCCACGCGCATGGAACTATCGCGCTTGGTACGCACTGCATGGGCTGCCTTCTCCTCCATCCCAATTCGCTCTGAGGCATGGTGGATGACAATAGGCAGGTCTTCATTGTCGAGAAGTTCATCTAACTGGTCGCGCAGTTCCGCTTCGGGGCCAATGAGATGGACCCGTACCGGAAATGCGCGGCAGGCAAGAATCGCCCCGCGAATCTCCGGCTCTGGTGCTTTGTCGGAACCGACGGCGTCTAGCGCGATATCTATGAGCATGCGCTGAAGTCTACTTGGCTGTTTCCTTGATGTCCAGGACCGCGTGGCCCTTGTAGGTGCCGCACTTGGGGCAAGCGCGATGCGGCAACTTCTTCTCGTGGCAGGTGGGGCACTCGGAGAGTCCAACAGCCGTCAGAAAGTCGTGAGAGCGGCGAAGTGCGGTACGGCGCGTCGAATGGCGCCTTTTCGGATTAGGCATGGTGCAATTCCTTTCGTATTCCGCCGGCGTCGAATCGACTCAGGCCGCAAGCAGCCTTATTAGCCTTCCGGCCTAGCGTAACACCCTCAATCTCTTGGGGTTAAGTTCAGGACTTGATCTGGCTACGGAGCCCAGACAGCGCTTGCCAGCGGGGGTCGCTTGGACCCTCATCGCAGGAGCAGGCCTGACTGTTGCGATTCTCACCGCAGCGCGGGCAAAGTCCCTTGCAGTCTGGCTTGCAGAGCGTCCTGACCGGCAGGGACAAAAGCACCTGTTCGCGCAGCACATCTTCAAGCATCAGACTGTCCTTTAAATAATACCCGATTTCTGTCTCCGGCGCTGTAATTGACCGTTCCGTTGCTTCGGAATCGGCGGCGGCGGGCCGGAAGATAAGGTCAAATTCAGCGGCCAGGGGAATCTCGACCGGTTCAACGCAGCGGGCGCAGGGAACCTGGAAGTTGCCTGAAAAGCTGCCCCGAAGGCGAATGTCGGCCACAATATCCCTGGGTCCACGATGCTCGTGGATCACCTCGGCCAGACCCGATGCTGCCAAGGGCCCTGCCTGCTCGGCTTCCAGACCCAGATCGACTGCTCCTGGAGCCAGTTTGAGTTCAAACTCGATCGGTTCCCGCTCTAGTTCACTTACCTTGAACTCCATGCTATGAGCGTAATCCATTTTGAGAACAGGCAACGAAAAATCTGCGCGGTGCTGGAAGCAGAAACACCAAAAAGAACGCCCCCGCCTGGAGAGGCGGGGGCGCAGGTGCCTTAACGCGGAGCTTACTTTACGGTGATATTCGCGGAAAGCGTGTGAGACAAACTGCCGGAGGACGCTGTCAAAGTCAGGGAATAAGACTCTGGCGTGAGCTTGGCGCCGCCGCCGCAACCGCTGAGTCCCGATGCCAGCGCTACAGCCAGCAGGGCAAGCACAATGAGCCTGTTCATCAGGCGAGCAGTCTTGCGCAGCCTCCTGGCGAAGGGCAGCAGAAGGATGCCTAGCGCGATGGGCAGCGAGCCCTTTCCAAAGGGCATCTGTGGCGGATGCATGGCTGCCTGGCCCGCCAGCTTTACCTGGAGAGTCACGTTGCTGGTTCCCGCATTTGCTGCCAGCGTTGTGGGGTTGAAGGCCGCCGTTGCTCCAAGGGGAAGACCGGTGATGGTGAAGGTAATCGCGCTCGGCAACGTCGAGCCGCCGACCGGTGTAACCACCAGGGGATAGGAGACCGTGGTTCCAGGAGAACCGCTTCCGGTGGCTGTTGCTCCGCTGCCGCCCGCTGGAGTAATCGTAAAGTCTTCAACTGTCTCTCCGACTGTGGCACTGATGCCGAGATAGTTGATGTCGCCGGAATATGTCGCCGTAATGGAGTGGACGCCAACCACCAGGGCTGAGGTGGTGATCGCAGCTACCCCCGAGGCAATGGTGCCCGAACCAATTTGCGTGGCACCGTCATAAAAGACCACTGTGCCAGTAGGCGCTGTGGCTGAAGCTGTGACGGTAGCCGTAAATGTGACAGGATTCGACAGGAAGACCGCGTTGACGGAGGAGATCAGCGTAATTGAGGGCGTTGCGGGAATCACCGTGATGCTGACGGACGCCGTCGAGGTTGTGTAGTCAACCGTATCGGTTGGGGTGAAGGTTGCGGTAAGCGTGTGCGCCCCAATACTTAGCACTGTTCCCGCAGCTGGAGTGTAGCTAAAGCTGCCCGCTATGGGCGAACTGGCGTTGAGCTGTGTCCCACTAAGAGCAGTCCCAAAAGCGATAGGCGCAGGCGTGGCCCAGGTGATGGCGGGCGGCTGTTGGAAGATGACGTTGTCAGAGGCCACCACGTTATTCGAGAAGTTCGGGCTGGTAACTGTCGCGACGATCTGCCCCGTGGCAGAGCTTCCCGACCCGTATGCAGGGACACTCACTGTCAGGGTGAGGGGGTCACTGGCGCTAGAGGCGATGCTGGTGGTGCGCGTGCAAGTCAGTGTGCCCACGTCGCAGATCCAGCCGCCAGTCGAATCCGTCATGGCGGTCACCGTAAGACCCGCGGGTACGGTGAAGGACAGCACGGCGGTGCTATAGATAACAGCGGTGGAACTGGTATTGGTGACGGTAGCCGTAACCTGGTCAGCGGTGTCGCCCTGCTTCACGATCAAGGGACTGGGGCTGAAAGAGATGGAAAGAGTTGGCACCACCACTGGAGTTACAAAAGTCGACAAATCGAACAGTGCATACTCCAGCATTGCCTCCTGCGCACTCATCACATGAGTTGCCGGGGTTGGGCATTCGGCAGGAAATTTAGCGCTGCCGCTGGATGCGTTAAACACATGGTACTCGTTGAACAACACACGCCCGCACTGGTTTGCTGCGGCTGCACCGACCGGAGTGTTGAAGGTAAACTGCATCACCGGGTTGCCGGAG
>Ga0316226_1001840_pt1 | contig 21362 bp, 24 predicted proteins | sample TBH18017metaG_FD_206009 | JGI IMG/M metagenome (GOLD analysis project Ga0316226, IMG submission 206009) | Freshwater microbial communities from Trout Bog Lake, Wisconsin, USA - TBH18017 | ecosystem: Environmental > Aquatic > Freshwater > Lake > Hypolimnion/Profundal zone | place: USA: Wisconsin...
TACGAGGAACTAACCAATCAGTTGGTTGTTATGGCTATTCCTAATAAGAAAGGCTTTGGCAAACGATTGCTAGAACGTTTCTTTGGTACTAAAGATGACGAAAACATTTGGGTATTTCCTATTGTAGAAGTAGCAGATCATTATCGAAATGCTAACCCAAATACTCCAAAGAACGTAACCAAACTTAATGCTAAGCCTAAGCTAGAGGTTGTGGACAATGAAAAACCTGATTGAGTTTTTATGGGCCGGCTGTTGGCATCATTGGGAAGAAACAGATCGAAATGGTGTTGCTGATGAAAAAGGCATAATAATCGGTTATGCCAGTTTCTGCCGTTGCACCAAATGTGGTACACCACAACGTTTTAATTTGTACAAAGGATATCTATGAACAAGTATCTATTCTTTACTCTAGCGATTATTGCTATCCCATTTGTAATGATTTACATGTGGGTTCGTCATCCTGTGTTAGTATGGCAGGAAGCACGTAAGAGTTGGCGTATGATTAATCACGGAGAACAGGAATGAGCACAGGTCAAGCACCAACACAAGCAGATCTAGATCTACAGCAGATCATTAATCTAATAGACACAGTATTAACATCATCAGATGACCGTATCAAGGATATGCTACGTCAACTATTGGTTACTACTATTCTTATTACTGGAGAGAATCCAGCGGACATGATACGTGTAGGACCGTTGAACGATTTGTTTAATCAACAGTCTAATCAAAGTCGACGTATTAGTCAATTGGAAGAACAAATACGTAGATTAGAAAACACTATCAATCAAAGTTATAGAGGTGGTGGCGGAATTCAACCTCCTAGATGGGGTGATAATCCCAATACTTATGGTCCTTGGATAGGCGGTGGCAGTCATCCAGCAACTTGGCCTACTACCAGTTGGGGCAGTGCAAGTGCAACCAGCAACATCGATACAATCCGAAGATTACTCGATAAGGATTCAGAATAATGGCATTAACATGGAATGACATGCAGCGTATAAAGAGTGTAGAAGCCAAAGCCGACCAGTTTGGATTTAAGTTAGCAGACACCCCCTACAATACCAGCGCATGGGTCAGCATTGGTAGTACCAGTGATATTTACGTAAAGCCCAAGGACGACTGTTTACCGCACTATAGCCGTGACACTTATTTCTTCAGTGGTACTATTGAAGCTATTGACCATTGGCTACAAGGTATTGAGTGGGCTCGCAAATATGATGAGACACTTAAACTTACTAATAGTAAGAAGCGCACCGCCAAAGAAGATGCCGAACGTAAAAAGCATCTAATGAAGACTATCAAGACTGGTAAGTTAGTCACAGGTAAGTTAGGCGGGTATGAAACCATCGAAGAAGACGATGATGACGAAGAATTCGATAACAGTTACGGCTATGCCGATGATGGTGGATCTGGCTCTTACGCTTAACATTATGTCACAGTATAATTTTAAGATACACTATAAACATGTGCCTATTGTAGGCAAGTATAATAACATTCCCTCACACGAAGATGCTAAACTTGCTGCAGTGGAAACACAATTAGAACTTGGTATGTTCAAAGAAGCACAAGAACTAATCGCTAGGATTAAAAATGCTTAAACACGGCGAAGCTAATCCGTTAAACATCTGGGGATTGCGACAGTTAACTCACTGTCCTCCACACTTCGAACAGGTACAGTTTGACCTACGCACCAGTGAAAAAGCATTAACAGATTGGATTTATGAAAACCTAGAAGGACGTTTTTATATAGGTGTAGTCGATGTTGCGCAAACTCCGGGCGGAAAGATACTCAGTCGACAACAATTAGTTGCTTTTGAAACAGCCAGCGAAGCTACATACTTTTCAATGTTTTTGCCGCAGATCAATGTTGGAATGTTTGACGATTTTTAAGAAATTTTCCTAATAGGTTCTAATTGGTTAAATAAAGTTGTCCCCTAAGGAGAACTTTATAAATGGCTAAAAAAGAAACACAAGTAGCAGCTGATACTCAGCCTGCACAAACAGAACAAGCAGCACCAAGTCTAACATTGCAAGACTTAATCCTAGTTGCACAAATCATTCAATTAACTACAAGTCGCGGCGCATTTAAAGCTGAAGAATTGGAAAATGTTGGTGGATTGTATAACAAACTAATTGCTTTCTTACAAGCATCAGGTGCATTAACTCCAGCACCAGCAGCACCAACTGAGGAATAATAAAATGATTAAGCACGTAGGTAAACACAACCAACGCAAAGTAGCAATTGTATATAAAACAGTGCCTAATGAAGATCATATGGCATTAGTTGTATATACTGATAATCTTCCTATGATGATTCATGATGAAGCTATGAAGGTATTAGAAAGCGCAGTAGGACAAGATGCTAAAGAATTAGCAGATGCACTATTCCGCCATACTATGCCTGATGGTCGTAACTGTCTTGAAACTTTGCACCGTATGGGTCATATGAAGAAAGTACCAACTAACCAGGTTATTGTAACTCCAACCGCTAAAAGTACAGTACGCTTAGATGAATTAAATGACATTTTAGCTAAAATGGAAGCAGGTGGCGAGGCTGCACAAAAATTAGCAGACATGGATAAAAACCGTGGTATTAGAGGCACACAAGTTAACGAAGGTCGTGAACTAGGTCAACCAGCTTATGATCCAACAAGACCAGCTGTTCCACCAATTCGCAACACTGACAACAGTGATGTATTATCAGACATTGCACTATCCGAGCAACGTTTAGATCAAGCTAAGCGTATGGAAGCAGATGCTAAAAGTCTATTAGCAGAAGCAAAACGTCTAAAAGCAGAAGCCGAAAGTTTAAACCCAACACCTGCTAAGAAAGCTCCAGCGAAGGCTAAAACAACAACACCAGCTACGGAAAAAACAAAGAATGTCAGAAAACCTGCCACCAAAAAAACCGCAGCGTAAAAGCTCGGCTAAGAAAGTCAACATGAATGTTAAAAAACGTTGGCAGGACATTGTAAAAGGTGTTGATAAAAAGGAAGTACCAGTAGACGTATTGCAACGTATTATCGTTCGATTAGTTGATGGTACTGACCTTAGTATTGACATTACGCAATTGCTTGCCGATGGTACTAATCCAGAGGAAATTGAAGAATTGCTTAATGCAAAGTTTCAAGATCTGGATGAGTATATCGAAAACGTTGATTTCTTTATTGATATCGACAAAGTAGTAGGCACAGTTCAACCAGAGACAGACAAGGTACTAAAGAATCTATGATTATATCAATTTTAGCTTCTACCAATACAGGCGGTATTGGTAACAAGGGTACCTTGCCTTGGCCTAAAAATAGTGAAGATCTCAAGTGGTTTGCAAAACATACCACTAATAATATTGTAGTTATGGGCCGCAATACTTGGGACGATCCTAAAATGCCCAAACCATTGCCTAATCGTCAAAACTATGTAGTCAGCAGTAAGCACGTTGATCGCCAATACCAACATTTAGTGCGTTGGATACCCAGCGATCCTGTAGCAAATATTCTACAAATACAACAGGACAATCCCAACAAAGATGTGTATGTAATCGGTGGTCGTCAATTATACGAAGCAACAGAAAGTATTGTAGAACGTGTATTGTTAACTCGTATTAAAGGTAATTATTGGACTGATACCCGTGTCCAATTAGATCGCATGTTAGCATGTTTTCAAATCAAATCAGTTACACCAGGTAATTATTGTACATACGAAACATGGGACCGTTGGTTAACTATCTAACACAAAAATCTTATACTTGTTTTTTATTATATAAAGCCAGTAATAATGGATTCTCATACCCCTTTCTATGGGCTAATGCAAAAACATATTATGAAGAATATGGTCATAACATTAGTCAATGGAATTGGGGTACTCCTAATTTAAATTATAACGATAACGAACAACTAATAGAATCAATATTAGCAGGGTCTCCAACCGTAATTGGATTCAGTATATATTCATGGAACATTAAACAATTTATTGAGATTGCACGTATTATTAAATCAAAGAATAGTAATATTACTATAGTATTTGGTGGACCACATTGTGATATCAAATACAATGCAAACTTTTTTAAAGATTATCCTTATATTGATCTAGTAATACCCAGTGATTCATACGGTGAAATTGCCTGGGCAGAGATATTAGACAATATTAGTAAGAATGGAGAGTTGTACCCTCACGAGATACACTACTCTTATTGGCCAAGTGCCATCGATCAAACAATTCAATACAATTCTCTACCAATTAATAAAAGAGAGTTCCAGTGGCCCGACAATGTGTTTGCTGCACAGCACGCTCTAATAGATATAGACTATACGTCACAGGTGCTTACTATTGAAACCAGTCGTGGTTGTCCTTATAAATGCACATTCTGTGATTGGGGTGGTGGCACGCATACAAAAACTGTTAAGAAGCCCGACGCAATTGTACGTAAAGAATTAACTTGGATAGCCGAGAATCATGTATATGCAATTTATATTGCTGATGCAAACTTTGGTATATTTGATATAGATGTTGAGTATGCCGAATATCTAGTGGAGCTCAATAAGTTACATGGTTATCCTAAACAAGTTTGGATTGAACCAACTAAGGCTAAATTTAAAAATCTGAAAAAGATATATGCCAGTCTTGCATCAGCCGATATGATAGTTAATTATAAAATATCAGTACAAGATTTAAATCAGCATGTTAAAGATAATGTAGAAAGAGTTGATTTTGATTTCCATACTCAAATAGCATTTTTTAAAGAATTACAGGCAATTAAAGATTTGCCAATTTGGGTAGAAGGAATATTAGGATTACCTGGCAGTAGTTTATCTACTATGAAGAATGATATACACACAATTATATCCGAAGGGATTGACATTCATCCTACACATTGGTGGATGCTAATGCCAGATACTCCTGCCGCTATGCCCGACTATATAGAAAAGTTTAAGATTAAGACAATGTCAGGTAAAAAATCAGCAGCTTCGAGTACATTTGATAGCCCTGTTAGACTTAAATCAGGACATGAAAATAAATTAAACTGTTATACTCAAATCGATCCAACTATTGATTGTAATTATGTGATCAGTACAATATCTTATTCTAGTGATGAGTGGATCGACATGGATTTACTACAGGTATTTGTTAGCACCGTACACAATACTAAGATTTTATCGTTAGTAGCCGATTATATGTTTGCCGAACACACAGTAAAGTACGGAGATTTTTATTCAACAGTATTAGATAAAATCTTTACAACATTCGAAGATCCAATTAAAGGAAACTTTATAAGAATTAAAGAAGCATATTATGACCTAATCAATGGTGTTAATTCAAACATATTTTTAGATTTTGATCACGACTTTCCCTATACCATTGCTAGAGAAAACTTCATACTGTTAACAATATTAACTAATGCCGATAGTTTCTTTTCAAGTTTATCGAATATGTTGTCAACATATAATGATCCAGCAACTTCTGATTTATGTAATTTTGCTAGACAACAACTATTAGATCATAACTATGCCCCTAATAGAACATTTGATGTTAAATATGATTGGATGAACTATAAACCAAATAATCTTATTAAGGTCAATAAAACGTTACAAATACAAGACACAGTTATACTAACATATCATTCTGCATTTAGTATAACCGATTATAGATCAGGCGGTACAGAACTTGACATAACTTGGGATTCCAGTTATAATAGTTATATAGACTTCTTCTATAAGGTATGTTTTGACATACGCACTATAAAGACATGCAGAAACATCTTAGAGCTTAATTAATGAAAACTTATCTTGACGCATTAAAATTTGTATTAGACAATGGCGCACAACGAGATGATCGTACAGGTGTTGGTACTATTGGTGTGTTTGGTATGCAACAACGCTACGACTTAACACAAGGCTTTCCAGCTGTTACCACAAAGAAATTAGCGTTTAAAGCCTGCCTAGGTGAACTGCTTTGGTTCATCGAAGGATCAGGTGATGAGCGTAGATTAGCAGAAATTACTTATGGTGACTCGGAAGGTAAGACTACTATCTGGACTCCAAATGCTCTTGCTCCATATTGGATTCCTAAAGCCAAGTATCAAGGCGATCTGGGTCGTGTCTACGGAGTACAGTGGCGAGACTTTAATGGTACTGATCAATTGATGACGTTAATTGAAGGTATTAAAAAGGATCCATATGGTCGTAGACATATCATAACAGCATGGAATCCAGCTGAATTAGATCAAATGGCCTTACCACCATGTCATTGTTTTGCACAGTTTTATGTAAGTCAAGATAATAAGTTGTCGTGTCAGATGTATCAGCGATCATGCGATATGTTTTTAGGAGTTCCTTTTAACATAGCGTCCTACAGCCTGTTGACCCATATGGTAGCCCAAGTGTGTGGCCTTGGGGTAGGTGAGTTTGTTCATGTACTTGGAGACGCACATATATATTTAGATCACGTCGAACAGGTAAAAGAACAACTTGCACGTGAACCCCTACCTGCTCCACAACTTTGGATCAATCCAGAGGTTACAGATATCCTTAACTTTACTATGAAAGACTTTAGACTAGATGGATACACAAGCCACGCAAGTATCAAAGCCAACATGGCGGTATGAACGTCCTCATCGTGTGCGCCTATTTGCATATAGGAGCCATATAAACGATATTCATACGAACGGATGGGGAAACGATGCCTTATACTTCCATGCGGCAAAAGAATTTAGCAAAACAGAAAAATACGTTTGGGCTGAACATAACAATGTTAAACTCGATTTTGATTTCGATAGCAATAGTATAGATTGGTTCAAACAAGTACGCTTCTATGCTGATCTAACAGAAAGTGAATACGTAGACTATTGTTTGAGATTTTTTGATCATCATGATGAGACGTGGAAATGAAGTTATTGGTTCATAAGATTAACCTAGGTGATGTGGAAGATCCTGAGATCTATGCCGCAGGTCCTATTATAGATTGGGAAAAGACTGAAAAAGGCCAATGGCTACATGAGCATAGTTACCAGCAGATGATGTTTGATATTACACCTAGTAGCTATAGCAATTATGGTTATACTGTAAATATACATGCGTGGTTAGAACCTAAAAATTTAACCTACTATAAATTAAAATGGGGGAAGTAAAATGGCAAGTTTAAAAGACACAGTAAAAGCAGCATTAGAAAAGAAACAAGCAGAGCAACATGCTACTAATAACAAAACACAAGTTGACATTGGTAAAGGTGCTCCTAAATCTCAAGTTACCATCAACAAGCCTGCTAAGAAATCAGCAGGTAGAGGTAGATAATGAAAATAGTTGTCACAGGTGGGCTAGGCTTTATAGGGCATAATGTTGTCCGCTTATTAGAAACACAAGGGCACGAATGCTATGTGGTCGACACCTGCTCTGACTATGGATTTGTTCCTTATACTGAATTAAATTATCTAGTCAATCAACGTCAATCTCGTATCAATGCTCGCCCTATTAAAGTTGACATACGGAATGTTGATCGTATAGACAATATATTCCGCATATTCAAGCCAGAGTTAGTCATACACTTGGCCAGCTTTCCTAGACAAAAAGTAGTCAACGCTAATCCTGTTGAAGGCAGTGATGTAATGATCAATGGCCTACTCAATCTATTAGAAGCCAGTAAAGCACATGGTGTTCGTAAGTTTGTCTACATCAGTTCTAGCATGGTCTACGGAAACTTTGACCGTTATGTAGATGAGCTTGCTGTATGTAAACCAGTAGGCTCATATGGTATTATGAAGTATGCAGGAGAACTATTAGTCAGAGACTATGCTAAACACGGACACTTCGATCATGTTACTATACGTCCTAGTGCTGTGTATGGTGAGCATGATGTAGAGGATCGTGTGATCAGTAAGTTCTTAACTCGTGCATTACGTGGTGAAACACTTAAGATAAATGGCGCAGATGAAGTATTAGATTTCACGCACGTAGATGACATTGCTCAAGGTATTGTTCAAGCGGCATTTAGTAGTCGTGCATTAAATGAAATTTATAATATCACTCGTTGCGAGCCAACCGAATACACTTTACTCAAAGCCGCAGAAACTATTATTAATCTAGTAGGGCAAGGATCGGTTACAGTAACTGAACGTGATTTAAATTATCCGCGTCGTGGTAAATTAAGTTCTGATGCAGCCTACTCAGACTTTAGATTCGATCCTAAAATAGATTTTCAACAAGGAATTAAAAGATATTGTGAGTGGTACCAGCAAAATCCCGTTCTTTGGCGTAGATAGACAATACGCAAACCTCCGTAAAGAAATACTTGATGTTACTGATCAAGTGTACAATTCCGGGCAGGTCTTAGATGGGCAGTTCACTAAGAATTTTGAATTAACCATAGCAAAAATGACAGAACGCCGTTATGCTATTGCTGTTAATAGCGGCACACAGGCTCTTATCTTTGCTCTACGTAATGTAGATTTCTATAGCCTATTTAAAAAGAATAAAGTCTTAATTCCCTCACAGAGTTTTGTCGCTACTGTTAATTCAGTCATTGAAGCAGGTATGGACCCAGTATTCTGTGATGTAGATCCTGTCACAGGCCTAATAGATCTAAACAAGATAAATGTAGTACCAGACGAACTTGCGGCTATAGTGTATGTAAATTTGTTCGGCAACGTCATTGACTACGACAAACTACAGACATATCGAGAGTTTTGGAACAAACACAAAATACCTATAATTGAAGATGCTGCACAATCATTTGGTGCATACTATCGTGGTGTGCCTAGTGGTAAGCTGGGAGATATTAGTGTGCTTAGTTTTGATCCTACTAAAAACTTAAACAATTATGGATCAGGTGGTATGATACTTACAGATGATGCAGACTTTGCAGAATTATGTCGTAGTTATCGTGACAATGGCAAATTTCATCATCATAATGTTGCTGGTACTAACAGTAAGATGTCAGAATCTGACTGTGCTCAAATGTTAGTTAAATTACAGCACTTTGATAATTGGCAGGCTCGACGTAGACAAATAGCAGAATACTACACCAGTGAATTAACTGGTTATGTAGCTCTTATTCCAATCGACAGTAAAGTAGAACATGCGTGGAGCAAATTTGTAATTCATGTAGAGTATAGACGTATGTTCCAAGATCATTTAACCCAGCAAGGTATTGAAACTCGTGTACACTATCCTACACCATTAAACTTTATTAATGTATCAGCTCAATTTGATTCGACTATATTAGAAGGTGCAGAAGAGTTTAGTCGTACCTGTGTAAGTTTACCTATCTATCCAGAGATGATGGATGCCGAAGTAGAACACGTTGTAGATACAATTAAACAGTATACCTTTTAGACCAGTATTCGTGTAGCCAGGCCCATTCGAAACTTAGTAAAAGTTTATCCATATCACCATCAACTTCGTTGTAATATTCAACTGCATCTGCCGCGCCCTGTAAACTCCACTCTGCATTCGGTCCAGTTGCTTGCGTTAGCCAAGTATCCTTACGATAAGTACTTTCGATACTGCCTGACTTAACAACATCATCTTTAAGTTTTAACACTTCACGGAAGGCTGTACGCCATGTTAGTTCAGGTGTAGTATTATAATGTGCTGTGGCACTTAGTACAGGCACTACAGCATGTGCTTTACTTAGGGTAAAGTCTAGACCATGCTCATCAGTTTCTAGTGTTAAACGCTTGTTATATGCGATTATACCCATGTGTCCGTACTCTAATCCGTTAACTGGATTCTTACTATGGAAGATGTAGTGCTTAGGACCTTGCAAGTAGTCCGGTTGCCACGACCAATCAAAGTCCGGATTAACTTCTAATTTAGCAAACACAGCAAAAAACCAAGGAGTATGACTTAACTCAGCAGCAGCTTTGTAAGCGGCACTACGTCCATTGACATTAGCTACACGATGTATAACCGAACTTGCATCAACACTATTACGTAGGTGTTCATACCAACGTTCTGCATCTGGCTCACCGTTACTAATATAAACAATATCCAAAGGTGTGTCTAAAACCATCGGCATTTTGTCGATATAAGGGTAATCGTAGGCTTGCGTATTGATATAATTTTTAGCCTCTCTAGGCACCAAAACTGTGCTGTTTCTAGACGAAAATGTGACGATTTTCTTGTCTTTTTCACTCCAAACGCTGGGGTTATACTGTATGTCACGAATGTAAGGTACGAACCAAGTATAAGGATGCTTAAACTCGTGCTGTTTGATCGCTTCTATAAGGTCATCGCCTTCGTAGGTCACATAGGGTATGCTCAACCTAGGTACACGTTGCTCATCGCAGTAGTTGATAACATTAAACCAGTCTAGCATGTCCAGTTCAACCATTTGCTTTTTAAATGATTCGACATGTATGTAGAACGTATCACCACGGCTTTGATTTGCACTAGGAAATACGTGTATCATTTCCTTCTGCCATGGTTCTGGTTGCCAACTAAAATCAAATTGATCATACGAGCACAGGCTACTAATAATCCAAACATGTTCTGTTGTAGCAGTTGCCATAATGCGTTTAAATGTCTCTAGATAGTTCGTGACATATCGCGTAGTCTTGACCTTGTTAAACCGGTCTTGTATGCGTTTTAGAACCCCAAGATCATCATTGCCGTGATCTACATAGTAGATATCATGCAAGTCATCGGGTATGTATACAGGCTGATCTTTAACAAAGTTTAGGTTAGGAAACTCTTCTAGGCCAGCACACCATTCGCTGCAACGAGTAAACTCACTGCGATTAATTAAGAATGTGTCGCTCCACTTTTGATGCTGTGACCTAAACACATGTGTCATATGTCCTTGCCAAGGTTCCGGATGCCATTCAAAGTTAAAATCAGTATAAATGTTTTCACTGCTAATTACCCAAAACTTATTAGTCTTGCTACGACCAACACAGCGACGAATTGTATCCATCATACTATTAGCATATCGGATTGATTGGATATTAGGGTAACGTTCTTTTAATTCTTCGAATCGTTTAGCACTCATCTTGTTACTACGGCTAACAAAGAATATGTCTAGGACCTGTATAGCATTGCCTGTTTTAGAGGGCATCATGTCCATGAACTTAATATCTGTAGCACCGGGTACTGAGTATGTTAGTCCAGAACTAACTTGGAACTCTGAACTAAAGTGATAGATGTAAGGCGGATGTGTAGGATCAGGACGCCATGTAAAGTCAATGTCATTGGCATTGATCTCTTCCGGTACGGTCCATAACTCCATCTGCGGAATAAATTCTGCCGTAAAGTCGTATAGGTATTTTACTTCAGTAGCACCTGGTACGCAGTACTGTGGGCCATCTACTTGTTCACGACCCCACTTAACAGGAAACTGATAGATGTAAGGTGGATCTAAGGGATCGGGTGCCCAACGAGGATCTATACTTGTAGGATCACAGTCGTTATATTGCCAATAATCTAAGTTAGGTAATCTATGTGCGTAAGTATCTGAGTGAAAGTTGTGTATGCCATCTTGTATGGTATACTTGTTAGCAAAGTATGTGCCGCCATCTTGTTGCCACTGATTAGCCCAGGTGTGTATGTGCTGTTCTTCCCAAGGCACACTACGGAATTCAAAGTCAAATCCTGTATAATCATTCTGTCCATCTAAGAACCAAAAGAATTTAGTACGACTTAACTTAACCGCATGTTCTAAAGTTTCTGCTGGTTGTTCAAATGGAAATAAATCGGGCTTTAGGCCCTTGTAGAATACATCAAACATCTAATTTAGTTACTTCCACACCTGAGTTTTTAAGAAAATTAATTCCGGCATCATCACGATAAGCATTGGCATAGTAAACTCTACGGATACCTGCTTGATAGATAAGTTTGGCACAGTCTAAGCAAGGGCTATGGGTAACAAATAAGTCAGCATCGAGTCCCGACTCAGTACTTCTGGCCAGTTTTGCAATTGCGTTTGTTTCCGCATGCAAGACCTCCGGTTTAGTTTTTAATTCAAAGTCATTGGGATTACCTATGCTGTAGTATTTGTATTCGCAATCATTATCCCAACCTTTAGGCATGCCGTTATAGCCAATTGAAATAATTCTATCATCTTTTACTACCAGTGCGCCCACTTTTAATCTTTTTGCTGTGCTTAGTTCAGCATAGAGGTGTGCGGCTTTCATATGTGCTGTTTGATGTTTAGGTTTCATTTGGTACCAATATATAAATTAAATCTGCTAATGTAGATGACCATTGGTCACTATCAAATTTGTCGATCCTAATATCGTATTCATCTTCTGTCGGCGGTTCAAATACTTTGTTCGTATCTTTATATCTACTACTTTCGATAGTATCCATCCAAATAGTCATATCGGCATCAAAGATCTCACGCAATTCTCGAGTAGGACAAACAAAATCACTTATAGTAATAATACCATGCTCTTGACCTTTATCAGCCAGTAATCTCATACGACGTGCTTGCCTAATTCTACCTTCTGAACTAAAATCCCAATCGTTACATTCAGTACGCACATCATCTGCGTTAATCCATTCAGTTGGATTATTCTTACACAATTCTGTTGTTAGCTTTTCTGCTAATGTACTTTTGCCACTACCTGGCAGTCCCATAATTAAAATTTTCACGACATTACCTTTATACCATATAACTGTTCAAAACGGTCAGCATCCGCACGATCATTGACCATCGGTTCACCACGAATGTTTAAACTTGTATTAAGTAACATAGGACATCCTGTCCAGGTATACCATTGTTCTAAGAGTTGTCTGATTCCACTACCATCTTTCGGAACTGTCTGTACACGTGAAGTGCCATCAACATGAACAATAGCGGGATACAGGCCAGGATCACGGCAATGAGCCACTGTCTGCATGTAAGGGCTACGATCCCACCCCACAGGCATATCAAAAAAATCATGGACGAGCTCCTCAAGAATAACAGGTGCAAATGGTCTAAAATTTTGTCTACGTTTGATTGCATTTACTTGATCCTTAATTTCTGGACCTCTAGGGTCCGCTAATAAACTACGATTGCCTAAAGCTCTAGGCCCGAACTCTGCACGCCCGCTGGCTACTCCAACAATTTTGTTAGTAGCCAACTCGGAAATGATATCTTTAACAGGATAACGACCAGTAATGTTAAAGCCAAGGAAAGCATCTTTCCAAACCAACCGTCTGCCCAAAGCCATTGCAGCCGCGCCAAGGCTAGACCCAGCATCGCCAGGATTAGGCATAATCCAAATATTATCAAAATACTCTCCTAAAATTCTATTCGCACTACAATTAAGTGCTACACCACCACAGTATACTAAATTTTCACTATAGCCCAATTTACTTGCTTTTATCATAACACTGGCTATTAAATCTTCCGCTATATACTGTGCAGCAAATGCTACATTTTCATCAGACCAATCTACGGGTAACTCACCAGGTAATCCTAGATGGAAGTTATGTTTAAATGTAAAATTACCTTCATCACCTAATAGGCCATCTTTAAGGCGTTCTATTTCATCCCATCTAATCTGCTTGCCCCATCCGGCCATGCCCATTAAAATATATTCTTCGTCCATGGGTTTAAGTCCAACATACTTGGTAAAGGCACTGTACATAAGTCCAATACTATGTGGATACTTTTGTCCCCATAATTTTTTATAAGTAGCCCGACCATTATCTTCGTAGTAGGCATGCCAAATGCTAATAGTATCCCACTCACCTATAGCATCAATGACTACCACAGTGGCATCTGTATATGGACTTGTTTGAAAGCCGGCGGCCGCGTGGGTTAAGTGATGGTTATATGATTTAATCGGTAGCTGATGAAGATTAAATCCTGGTAATTGTTCTTTTAATATACCCGAGACAGTCCATGGTGTTTTTAATTCACTCCACTGGCCAGCATATAGTTGGCGAGTCTTTTTAACCCATGGGCGTTCATAATAAGCAATACTGTCTATGTTGCCATACTTAAGAGCATCTTTGATCAGCTTAGGATGTAAGACACTGTCGTGCTTACGTTTGCTGTAGCGTTCACTATGCCCAGCAAATAGTATCTTACCGTCGATATCAATTAATGTTACAGCTGCGTCATGAAACCCAGCCGAGATTCCTAATATGCTCATTGATTTTTTCCGCTACTTGTCTATGTCCTTGTTCTAAGAAATGACCACAAGGCCCTTTAGGACAACCGTAGGTCCATTCCATCATCGACTCGGTTGGCCATCCTACATAATATCTACTATCTATTTGTTTTGATAATCGGTTGTTTAAATATCTAACTTTAGTATTACCAAATGCATCTATCATTATATAACGTTTATTGTGTTGTGTCAAATACGATTGAAGTAATATAATATTAGTGAGATACTGAGTATATAGATATTGATCACTATAGTGTCTACTTACATAGTCTATTAGATCTTTCCTATATGTCAATTCGCCTGTAAATAAATTACCTAAATTTCCAGGCCATACATCATATATACCTGTTTGATCTGCCCACTCCCATCTGGCAAAATGACTCCATGCTACCACAATCAAATCATAGTTGTCAGCATGATCGATTACTGTACGTAGCATATAATTGTTACTTTTACTAGGAAGGGCTAGATTTGTTACAGTATAATCAATCTGTTGACCTAATAAAAAGGGCCATGCTTGATTAATGTCAGATAATTCTTCCCCATAGGTAAAACTATCACCAACAGTTAGCAACTGCATTATTTGTAGATAAACGGATCTCTTTTGCGTAATTCTTTTAATTTCTTACGATACTGAATTTCTAATTTAATTCTATTGTATAAACTTCTCAACCAATTCATAATAATTCTCCTTGATATATTTTGCCGCATCTACGTGTGCTGGCTCTAACGGATGTGTTGTTCCAAATGGATATTTATAATCTCTAGCCCAGGTAAAGAAACCTTGATTGTTTGGAAAACTAACCCAACGATCAAAGTCAATTTGGTTGTACAATGTGCTTACATTCTCATCCATCCAATGCACACAGTTATTTAATATACATTCGTCTACCATTGAAAATATGTAGGGTATATTCTTTAACTTTAGATATTGTTGTAGCATTAGTATTTCAGTTAAAGTACTATAAGTTTCCCAATACCCTGTAGCACCTACATGTTGATAGAATGTTTTGGCAAAGGCAGCTACTCCTGTGCGTTTAGCACGCTGTAGATTATTAATGTGATGATCTAATATAAATGGATCTTCTGATCTAAATTCACGTTTAATAATCTCAACATCATCAATAGTGGACCACGGACTTATATTATACCAATTTCCCCAGCGTTCTTCTGTATCATATTCAAATCTAAATTCGTAACGTCCAGGGAAACTCCACGTAACAACAACTAACCCAACGTCACTTAGTTGTTCACACATATTCATAGTAGTACGGCGAATAGCACTATTACCATATCCTGGATACGCAGCACAATGATAATCCATACCAAAGTCTTGAGCCAGTAATGCCGGATATGTGCTTTGACTTACCATTGGCTTAGGTGGTTCTGTGCCCATTGGATCAAATGGAGTAATTCCATCTTTAAGCTCACTGCCGTAAGTAAAACTATCACCCCCTGCTACTAAAATCATATCCCGGTTTCATCCTTGCTATTTGTTGTTCATAGTAATCTACATCAGTCCAAGCATAATCATAAGTAGCAGTAACTTCACCTGCTGTGATAGCGTATATGTCTAGATACTTGCTTAGTATAGGCCAAACACTTTTAAAGTCATCTGTGCCAAAACTTTCCTTTAACTCAACTTGACCCACTGGGTGATAGCCAAAATTGTACTGTGTATCTAACACTTCAAATTTATTTCGCTCCAGCCAATCATAGAATTCTTCCATTTCTTTGGCATGCCAGGGACATTTGCTACTATACGTAACACTTTGGCCCCACTCAATATCAAACTCGCCAGAATAATAACGAAGGTGATTAATAGCATCGCAGGTAGCTCGGTCAATATCCACTCCTTGCTCATCGCGAAAAACTTCATATAACGTCTTGCCAATTTGTGTCCAATGAAGGTATACTTCCCCAAACTTTCTATCGTATCTAGTCTTTTCAAAAGTTGTTTTGTATTCATTGGGAAACTCCTTACGTTCAGCATTTAAGAATGTAGTAATTTGACTAGGGCGCACCCAGTCTGGGTATGTGGCTTGCTTGCGCTGACTTAGCATTAGACTTTCAGCTTCGTGACATAGATTGTTTAATTGTCTTATAGCAAACTTTGTAGCATAATCAGCACGACGGTAATAGTCACTTAATGCCCAGACTGTACCTTGTAGATGTTCAAAGTGATTATGCAATCGATTCATAAGATCTTGATTAGGGTCAATGCCAGTACGTAGAGTTTTCGGAGTAAATTCTTCAGTAATAGCATAGTCACTAAAGAAGTTGTTGATAGTATTTTTTGCCCATGTAAGTTCTCGACATATATAATCTAAGTTGCGTGCGCTATCAGGAAAACCTAAAAAACAAAAATTCTTTTCTAAGTAATTGTTTTTGCTTAATAGGTCTTGTAGAGCAAGATACCAAAGTTGAGCCATTGGAGTGTCATTGACTTTGATTGTGTAGTCAATAGTATCTAGTTTGTTTAAAGGATTACGTAATGTAACTTTAACTGATTGATTTGTACCACTCATATACTTCGGGTCTCATTGATAATATGTTAGCCATAGTGAATTCATCACCACGGATATGCTCTAATTGTAACACACGCTGTTTACCTTGAGCAAGACTTTCTTTCCAAGTATCTGGCCATTGTTCTTGAAAGGTTGGGCGAGTTTTAAGCTGAATTAATATGTCCTTTAGTGGGCTATTTTGCGGGTAGCCCGCAGAGTCAAGGCCAACTAATAATTCATCTATCCAAGGATCTAATAGATCCCGGGGCAGGGCTAAAGGACTCATAATAATATCAGGGCTAAAACTAAAGACAACTTTTGCTAAGATGTCTACGCCCAATTCTTGAGCAAGGCGGGCAATGTTTGTGACTTCAAACATTCCAGGGAGCGTAAGCGTAAAGTCGATTCGCATTTGGCGTCTATGACTTGCAATCTTAACTCCGTCACGGAAGTTTTTAAGCCAGTGACAGTATCCAAGGCCTGTTCTAATGTATTCTCCAATTGCACCTGTGCCGTCGAGACTTGCGCAGATCTGCCAGTCGCGTAGCCCACTAAGAATGTCCCTATAGAGGTTGACACCGCGATAGTCGACACGGCTAAGATTAGTGTTATACCTTGCGTATACATTTTTACCATCTCCTAGTTCAACAATGCGCTTCATGTAGCGCCAGTGTTGTTCGTACATTAAGGGCTCTCCGCCTACCCAATATACTTCTTCTACTTGATGTTGTTCTACAGCATTTGCAAACTCTTGTTCAATTTGATTATCTTGAAACTCGGTTATTTGTTCTTTGATTTCGGGTTTCATCCAATTATTCTTTGGATTCGTCCAATCGATCATATTGTGAGTGCGCTGTTCTGACTCCCAGGCACTAGATAACATATCCCCACACATACGACATTTGAAATTACATAAGTTAGAGAATCGATAATCCCAACTAACAGGACGAAGTGTAGTAGTTCCGTCTGGTTGAGTATTCTCTAGTATACTCTTATACTTATGACCAAAGAGGCTATCAAAATAACTACGGTAAACTGAAGTGTTCAATAATTTATCATTACATACTTCACATTCTGGTAATGTTTCACCTGCCATCATGCGCACACGAACTGACTTCATATGGTCGCTATTCCAATGTTTTTCTAGGGTAATAGGAATATACTTGCCCGTGCCTGATTTAGTATCTATATACTGTTCAAAATTCTGTGCAGGCTCACGACTGGCACAGCACATGCGGCGTTCTGTTTGCGGACTTAGATATGTATGCACCCAAGGTGCTAAACACAAGGTCTTAGGTTTATTCATAGCCCATTGCACGTGCTATTTCTGGATGAGTAGTTAAAAAACTCTGTCCTCTATATTCATCAGTCTGACGCATCTTTTTTAAAAAACTTTGGCCATCACTACCGCTTCCATTTTCGATAAATTGTATAATTTTATCAATCTCTACACGATGCTTTTCAATGAAAGTAGCTGCATGTAATCGATTAACAACTAATTCTTTAGCCGCTGGTGTTAGTTGACTAATACACATATCATTAGGATCATGCAGCATATTAAAATAAACATAGTCAAACGACTGTGTATTGACCCAATCACATAATTCAGGTAGGTAGTAAACATTCTGAATGTTTACAGTCATACATACTTGCGTCACAATTTGTTTTGAACGTAGGAGATTAAACTTGCTAATATTCTCAGTTACTTCTGCCCACTTAGCACCATATCGCTCATATTCAAATCGATCACCTACATTGTCAATACTAACTGCAATTTCTACACGACTAAATTTCTTCCATAGTTCAACTTCATCAGCTGTAGGATACACTGTACCATTTGTATTATAGTGAATGTCAATCTTTTGACTGTATTCTTGTTCAACTGCAAATCGCAATAATTTAAAATGTTCTTCAATTAAAAATGGTTCACCACCTGTAAATTCAAAATATTTGATATTAGGTAGCAGTGTTTTTAAATTATCCCAGAATATATCATTATTGCGTGGCCAAGCACCATCTTGTAAGAATGTATATGCTAAATGACTTTTACGATCGTAGAATTCTACACCAGCATCTTTATGATTTTTTTCTTCGTAATCAACTTCTTCTTTAGCCCACTTACTACTTGACCAACTACCGCAGATGCGACATTTAAGATTACAGATATTACCTAATTTAAGATCAATAAACCACAGTTGATCTGGTTTAACATTATTCCAATCAACAATTGTATAATACTTCTTTAGCCGTATGCGACTATTGATACGTTTACTGGTTCGACCACTTGCTTCTTCATCCCAACAACGATTACATGTACTAGGTTTCTTACCGTCTAGAAACTCCTGACGTAAATTCTGCATATATTCGCTTTGGTAGATTTCACCTAGGCTATTTTCTGTTAGTTTGTATACTGTACCATCAGGTTTAGTAATTTCATCTTTAGCCAAACAACACGGGCGTGCTGTGCCAACAGGACTGGCTTCTATGCTGACCCAAGGTAACATACAAATATTTTCGTGCGTTTTATTAATACCTAAGTAATTACGAAGTTCAGCATACTCTGGAAATACATCTTCAAATTTCTCTTTACGATGTTCATCAGTCTGATCATTAATTTTAAAGAATTCGCCTAATAAATGACTCTTATCATCTTGATACATAAATGAGATAAGACCCTTATACCCACTTACTGCTCGTTGTAAGTGATCCAATGGTTCTAGCCAAGCAATATGCTCTTCGAGACGTTGTTTAATACGATCCTTAAATTGAATAGGTAATACATCAACACGGTCACGCTCTGGTCCTTGTAGAATATTAACATTCCAGTCCATTGGCTTGATTAATCCTAGATCAGCCCATTCTCTATGGAATTCACTAACATGCCAGGCATTGTAAATACTCACAGTAGCACTAATATAAAAATCTACATTAGGACAAATTTCTATCATTTTACGACGATTCTCTACAGTTTCTGCCCAATCTTGTCCTTTGCGCATATATTCACCACGCAAATAACTGTCATCTAAACTTGCACCTACACCAACACTGTCAAATAATTTCCAATAGTCAAATACATACTTGTCTTTAAGTTTCATATGGCTAAAGTTTGTATTGTATATTAAACGTACATGAAACATCTTACGCTTAACTAACTCTTCTAAGATGCGATAGTGTTCTTCCATAATCAATGGCTCACCACCGGCAAAATAGATTTGTTCTAAATAAGGAATATGTTCTTGCATCTGCTCCCACATATCTTCTTTGTCTCGACCAGCATACATGATCTGTGGATGATTTAGTTTGCCAAACAGTTTTGTTTCTTCCTGATACCAACTTGAACTAAACAAACTACCACAGGTACGGCAACTAAAGTTACATAGGTTACTAAAACGTATATCGTAGTAGCGTAATTTAAAGTCCTCAAATGTACCATCTTCTTTGGTTTGATCAACTAATTTAATATGATGCCCAAAGTTTTTATTAGCACTGTTGCGCATACTAAAGAAACCATTAGATTCTTGTTCGTAGCATTTACTACACTCCTTACACGATTTATCATTGAGCATATTGGTACGCATGCGACGATAAGCAACACCATTCCATACTTCCTTCATAGTATTTTTTCTGAAATTACCTACAGGCAATTGGGAATCTGCCAGACAGCAAGGATAAGCACGACCGTCTGGAAATCCATGTAGATGTATCCAAGGAATCATACAGAATGTTTTACTTTCAGTTAATTTATATTTTTGATCTGTTGTTAGTTGATCTTCATTTATATAAACAGGGTTGAGAGTATTATAATTGTGATTCTTATGTTGTTTGCTCATAGTGTATCGTACCAGTCTGCTAATTGTGGAAATGTATATTTAAAGTCTAGACCACGTCTCTGGTCGTATTGTTGATAAAAATTCTTAAAGTCACGTTGTAAGATCTCACGTGACAAGGCACCGCTATGTGGACTATCTACAGTTTCGAGATAGTCGACTAATCTAGTCACTTGATTGCCTTCAAATTCATGTATGATCTGAGTATTGGCCATATGGAATCTGGTCAATTCTCCTGCGGCTTGTTGTCTAAACTCTACAGGTAAGATTAGTGGGCTTTGGAAACTAGGAAAGCGTAAGATGTTTAGGCTAAAGTTAATTGAATCCTTGCTATACTTCTGTTTAAGATTAACTATGCTCCACAGGAATTCAGTAAGACTCAATAAGCATAAGGCATTGATGGTACACATAACATGTAGGCCGCGCAGTTTGCCACTATCCAATAGATAACTAACATTGCTAACCCATTGATTCCAATCCAAACCATCACGAATATATACCGCATGTCTACCCATGCTTTCATTGCTTGTATATATATCAAGGTCAATACCTTCACATGCTTCCAACAATCTATCAATTTTATCACGATCGAATCCTAAGTTACTGTTTAATGCAAGACGTGTCTTGCTCTGACCTTTGTGCTCTTTAAACCAGTCGAGGAGTTTCCACGTGTAACCCGACATAAGCGGTTCACCCCCTGTGATGCGTAGCTCTTTGAGTGTTCTGTGTAGGTCTGATTCCCACCAACGGAAGAAGGCCTCAACGTAAGGATTAACTTCAGTGATAGTATACAGTTGACTACTATTATGCTCATGAGTAAAATGGTTGCGGCCATCGGATACCAAGTCGGTATATGGTCCATTACGATGGATATCCTTAACCCAACTGCTACTGAAAGCAGGATTACAGTAGCTACAGGCAAACTGACAAGTG
>Ga0316226_1001842_pt1 | contig 21326 bp, 11 predicted proteins | sample TBH18017metaG_FD_206009 | JGI IMG/M metagenome (GOLD analysis project Ga0316226, IMG submission 206009) | Freshwater microbial communities from Trout Bog Lake, Wisconsin, USA - TBH18017 | ecosystem: Environmental > Aquatic > Freshwater > Lake > Hypolimnion/Profundal zone | place: USA: Wisconsin...
TTCGGTTACAGATTCAGTGATACTATAGCAATGTTTGGATTTTCCAATACAGTAAAATAGTGTCAGTAAACCGGTGGTTTGACGTAGCGACAACACGACAGCATCCTTATTATAAAATACTAACGGTTAGCAAGGAGCGCGACATGGGGCTGATAGTACAAAACAAACTCGCGGTAAATTTTGATGGTGCGACGTATACATTGTCTTTGCCGGGATTTGAACTCCAGGTTTGCTCCGTTCGGCTATTGACTGGCGATGGGGTCGAACACTCCCTTTGCTGGATGTTGTCTGCGTCCAATGCGGCGAGACTGGAATATCGGTGCGAGAACGAACTTGGAACGTGGCGGTTGGAGTTCTTACTCCATGGTGGCCGGGAAAAAAGGGCGGGTATCGAAATCGCCTTTGATGGCGTGCTACGAAGCCCGATTGCAGGGCTGAGGATGATCACTCTCCACCTTCCGGAAATTTCCTGTTCGCATGTCCTGTCGCAGGGCGTGGCCATGGGTGGTTGCCAGTCACTCCACCTTCCGGTTGGCGCGGCTTCAAAGATCGAGGGGCATTACCAGTTGATGCTTTCTCGTCCAGGGCACCACTTGCAGATGTCTTTCCCTTTGCAGCAGCCTCAGCCGGCTTCATTCACGATGGAAGTGGAAGGTTCTGCCGCGCGGAATGTGCAGGCGGTGACCGTGATTTCGCATTATGGCAATCTAGAAGTGAAAGCTCCGGTGTTACGAATCACATCGGCTGTCAACGGTTTTGCCCTCATGGAAGCTTGGGCAGACGAAAACACTGAGCAAAAAAAGGATTTCAGCTCTCCTGTTCGATCCGGATGGAACAGTTGGGATTACTATCGTTGGACCATCACCGAGAATGAGGTGCTGCGAAACGCCGAATGCATTGCCCGTGATCCTGTGCTCTCGAAGCACGTGAAACGGATCGTTATTGATGATGGATGGGCGTATTGTTATGGAGAGTGGGAAGCGAATTCACTCTTTCCGAGCGGTATGGCGGTTTTGGCCAGGGAACTTACCCGGATGGGGTTCGAGCCCGGGTTATGGCTCGCTCCGACCATTGTTGAACCACATTGCCGCATCGCCCAGACGGGGTATGACATGCTCGCCCGTGGCGAGTCGGGATTGCCCTGTCTGGCATACGAGTGCATGCGACGGTATGGGTTTGTCCTAGATCCAACCCAGGAGAAGGTCCAAAAGCATCTTGCGGCCGTGTTCTCGCGCTATGCAGATATGGGCTACAAGCACTTCAAACTGGACTTCTTGGGGGCAACGCTGAAGGCGCGTCGCTTTGCCGACGCCTCGGTGCCTCGTAGCCAGATTATGGGGAAGATTGTTGGACCGATCCGAGACGTGCTACAGGGGCGGGCAGGCATCCTTGGTTGCAACTACCATTTCAACGGCGGGAATACCTATATTGATGCCGTCCGCACCGGAGGAGACATTCATGCCACTTGGAAAGCTGTGCGCCACAATGTCACGTCCGTAGCCGCACGTTTCTGGGCGAACAAACGACTTTGGGTCAATGATCCTGACTTCGCTCTTTGTCGTGGCTTCGACACTTCAGATGACCCGGATCTAACGCGACTCCTTCCTGGCATTGTGTTCGTTACGCCGGAGCGTACGGCAACCGAAGTTGATGGACTGACTGCACCGCTGGCGGATTTGAGGCGTCCGCAGCTTGAGATTCTTCTGAGCATTGTCCTGGCAGCCGGAGGGGCGGTCAACCTTTCCGATAATCTGTCTCTTCTCAACGCAAATGGCCTTGATCTGGCGCGACGCGTCGTTTCGGCTGAGTCCGGTGCTGCAGCCATTCCATTGGACCTGTTTGAGACAGAGAAACCTTCGGTTTGGCTCCAGAAACTGGAGAACGGACATCGCGTCTTGCTGATTAATTGGACCGACCAGGCGGAGGAACGTTCCTTCGATCTAAATGCACATGGAATCAAGGCTAAGTCGGCGGCAGACTTCTGGCATGATACGCCAGTTGCCGTTGACAACGGAGTCATCAGGACAAACCTACAGCCGAGAAGTTGTCTGCTGGCGTTTATAACACGCATGACGGACTAATTCTGCGTGAGAGCGAAGGAATACTTTTCGTTGATCAGGATTCCTGTCCCGACGTTTGGAAACGAAAACACGCCTTGCTTGAAGCGGAAAGGGTTCTTGCATGAAAATAACCATCATTGGCGGCGGCTCTTACGCGTGGGCACCTGTATTGATCCGTAATCTCCTGACGAATGACTTTTTTGCGGAAGACACGATTTGTCTCATGGATATCAATACTGAAGCGTTGGATGATATTCATGCGCTGGCTGTGAAGTATAACGAACTGGCACACAGACATTTCACCTTTTGTACAAGCACCTCGATGGAGAAGTCCCTCGACGGCGCATCGTACGTTGTGGTCGCCATTTCGCATGGTGGACTCGAAGCGGAACTGGAGGATCACCGTATCGCCCGAAAGTTTGGCTTTTATAATATGAAAGGCTCCGAGGTCGGAATCGCCGGCGCAGCCAGAACCCTGCGCCATGTGCCCGAAATGGTCCGTATTGCGCATGCGATGGAGCAGCATTGCCCGGAGGCTATGCTGCTCAACGTTACAAACCCGCTGACCGCCCTGACCCGTTCGGTTGGGCGTTATTCCAAGATCCAAGCGGCGGGCTTTTGTCATGGCGTTGTGAACCATCTTGCTATGCTGCTGCCGTATTTCAGTAAGACAGGTTGGGACGGTGTCGAGTTTAACGTCGCTGGCGTGGATCATATTTCTTGGCTGTTGGATGTGCGCTACCGCGGTCAGGATGCGCTGGCCATCATTAAAAAGAAAGGGTTTGTTGAGGCTGCGAAAAAAGGCACCTCGATGGGCTATGACGACCCTTTCGCCGGAAAAGAGAACCTCCGTCTGCGCTTTCTCATCTGGGATATCATTGGCTATCTTCCGGCGCTATCCGACGAACACTGCATCGAGTTTTTCGGCCAGATCATGGGGAGCGCTCAGGCTCGTACGCATTATCACATCTCGTATGATCGCATGGTCGAACGTACGCGCACTGTTCATGCGGACCGAACAAGAGTTAAAGACCTTCTCGCGGGAAAGCGAAAGCTCGAGATCGTACGCGGCGGGGAGATCATTGACCAGTTTATCGCCGCTCTCCACGGTGGGACGCGCTTTCTTGATGTGATCAACTATCCGAACGAAGGTCAAATTTCGAATCTACCGCTGTATTCTGTCGTAGAGACCAAATGCCTGGTTGACTCCACGGGCGTGCATCCCGTGCATGCAGGCGCTCTGCCTCCGATTCTCGAAAGTATTGTCCGTCCGGTGTGCATTCGCGAGGAGCTCTATATGGAAGCTGCGATGGAGAAGGACGTGCAAAAACTGAAAGCGGCCCTGGCAACTGATCCCATTGTGAATGATTTTCGACGCATGGATGAGATTGCAAACGTACTTTTGAAACAAAACCGCTCAATGCGCTCAAAAAAGCAATCTGTAAAATAGTACCAATAAACAGGCTGATCAACGTAGCGATAAGACGACATGGCTCTTATGATGGAACCTGACGGCGGATTAATTTCGACACGTAACAACCCATAGAGGAAGGAGCCAAGGCTATGCGAATTCTTGCGAGCATCATAATGTGTCTGATTATTCTGCCGGGTGCCAGCCTTAGTCTTCATGCCGAAGACCAGATGCCGCCGCTGCGGCTGGAGCGCCCCTCTGAGTCGCTGCTCGTTGTTGAAGGAACAACCTATGGCTGCAAACTGTTGACAGTTTCCCTGAACCCGGGTGTTGATTTCAAGGCTGGGAATATTTCCGTGCCGGGAATCAGGGGATTCGACCCGATTGTTTGGAATGACAAGGGTGGGCGGATATATTCCACGGACCATGATAGTCGAATCACGGTTCCAGTCGTGGAGGAAAAGTCCGATGGCATCCATATCAGTCTAAAAAAACAGGCAAACGATTTTTTTGAATGCGAGGCTTCCTATCTTCTTAAAAATGAAAGCATGGATCTGTCCTACGTATTTAAGGCAAAAAAAGACGTTACCCATGTTGGACAAGTGACGGTAGAAATCAGCCCGGAATGGGATCTTTTTGCAGGATCATCAATCTCCTATGTTCGAAAGGATGGGAGTCCCGGAAGGCTTGAGCTTCCGGCTGCGGGGACGAAAGACGGGAAGTACGTGGACACGTTTTCCGGGAATGTCCAGTCCATGAAGATTTCAGGGTTCAATTCCATGCCCGGCGCCGGTTTCGAGTTGCGGGGGCCTGTGAGCGTATTTTTCCAGCAGGTCGGCACCAAATTGCGCTGGCATATTGGTTTGAACGGGAAGGATCTCGATACGCCAATCAAAGCTGGCGATTCATTGACAATTAACTTCTCCCTTTATTTCCAAAAGAGCGCCACGGATGATCGGAGTGAGGTAAAGGTCAATGCCATGGTGGACGCTTCCAAGACCAATCTTTTCATCAGTCCTTACGTTTTTGGGGCCCAGCTTACTGATGTAGGCTTCGGAAAACAGTTGTCAGGATTGCGTCACCCGTATCAAAACGATTTCAACTATGATAAAGAGTCGCGAGCCTTCGCTCTGGATTCCGGCGTGACTTTTTTCCGAATCTACCTTGCCAGCCTCTACGGTATTCGGTCGGAACCTGATCCGATCTGCCCTCGCGAAGACGCAACCTGTGATTACTCAAAGGTTGATTCCTTTATGAAAGGGTTGCACGAGACAGGGATTGAGTTGGTGCCCAACGTAGGACTCTGGTGTCCATCCTGGCTTTCCACCCAGCGCAAGAGTGCATCTTACAGCGGACTCTGGATCATCCATCGCGCGCCGCCCAAGGACAATGCAAAATGGGCAAAAATTATCGCTGGTCTGGTCGCGTACCTCAACATCGAGAAGAAATACGGCGTCAAACAGTGGGAAATTGGCAATGAGCCGGACGGATTGAACGGATGGGTCCGTTATTGGGTCGGCGGCACGGTGCCCGAGTTCATTGATTATTTCAAGGCGGCATCCAGAGCCATGAAGGCGGCAGACCCCACCATCCTGATTTCCGGACCAGATTTGGGCGATCTCTACGGCAAGGGTTGGCCTGAGAACAAGTTGGTTTGGAGAGATGAATTTGCCAAGGCCTGTAAAGATGATTTCGACGGATTTTCTTTTAACCGGTACGGGGCGTCCGATTTTACCAAGTATGTTGAGGACGCTCGCGAAACCCTCAAGGTCGCCAGGGCTTCGGACAAAGCCATCTGTGTGCCGGAGTACAACGTCTCGGAGAGCGTAACCGATGTCAACCACACGGATTTCAGTGGGGGTGTTTTTGTTGCCAAGGCACTGAAAAGTCTGATCGAAAACGGTGTTTTCCGCGCGTCCTTCAACACATGGGACGGGCCCAATTCGTTCGGTTTTTTCAGTTACGGCAAGGATACGCCCATGACTCCGCAGCCGACCTACTACGCGTTCAAGATGCATGCCAAGCTGGGTAATTTGAAGAATGGCACGGTTCTCGCAAATACCTGCGATGACAAGGGAATTTCGATCCTCACCTGTCGGCATTCCGACCAGAAAGGCTATACCGTGGTGTTGAGTTCCGACAATTATTTTGTCAGAAACTACGCTGTACATCTGAAATTCGAGAACGCGAGCGGAAACTATACCATGAAATACTACCAATTGGTTCCTGGTTCGACGATCCTGGAGCTTCCCGGGGAACATCATTCCCTCTCCGACGCCATTAACCTGACGCTTCCCGGAAGGGGAATTACGACGCTGGTTCTCAGGGAAAACTAACCTTTTTGTGAACAGAAGATCTTTGTACGCTTGCGCTGGTTGGAAAAAAGATGCGGATGGCTGGCACCTTGGATATCGCCATCAAATCTCGATTGGCGCGCTCCCCCAGGGATGGAAGGGTCTTCAAGAGGGCATATGTCTGGGAACAACTGAACGGAAGGAAAAAGCCTTAATGAAAGCGGCAGTTTTGTGCACAAATGGTTTTGTTTTCGAGGAACGTGATGTGCCCGTATGCGGTCCTGGCCAGGTGTTGGTCAAGACAGCCGGATGTGGCATCTGCGAAGGGGATGTGTTTCAGTATGTCACCCGCATGGGAGGGGCGGCATCCACGCAGGATTTCATCCGTTTAGGACATGAGGGTTCTGGTGCTGTGGTCGCGGTCGGCCATGGCGTCAAGAGTGTGCAGATTGGCGACCAAGTGACCGCGTTGGGTGGTGATTACGCAGAATATTTTGTGGTGGAACAGCAAAATCTGGCGCAAGTAATCGCGCCTCTTAATGTGATGACAGCCTTAGGCGAACCCATTGCCTGCTGCATGTCAGCTGCGCGACGATTCGGAATCAAGATGGGTGAGCGGGTGGCAATCATCGGCAGTGGTTATATGGGGCTTGGGTGCCTGCAATTGGCCAAGTTGCAAGGCGCGGCAGAAACAGTGGTTTTCGATTTGCTCGGTTGGCGGCTGGAAACAGCTTTGCAACTCGGCGCTGACAAGGTTGAAAATGTTGGGGAGAAACCCTCTGCGGATTTACTGGCCCACTATGGTCTGTTTGATGTAGTCATTGAGGCTACCGGAGTCCAGGCCGCCATTGATCTGGGCACTGCGCTTTTGCGTAATCATGGAACTATGAATTTGGTAGGTTACCATCAATCCAATGGCGGCATGCGCCAGATTGACATGAAGACTTGGAATTTCAAGGCTTTGACCGTAGTCAACGGGCATGTCAGAGATGAAGTCGAAAAAATGGATGCCATGCGGGCGGCACTGAGATTGATGGCGTCTGGAAAACTGGATACGCATGTCCTGATTACCAACTACAAATTTGCCAATATTAATCAGGCATTCATGGATTTGAAAGCTCGCAAGACTGGACTCTTTAAGGCCAATCTTGTATTTGCATAAAGATATGAGAATGAAGAAAACATGTCGGCTGATGTTTCTGGTGGTTGTCCTGTTGTTCGGCCAGGAACCGCTCGTTGCAGCTCCAAGACTCGCAACAATCTTTGGCGATAACATGGTTCTCCAGCGCGAGATCGAACTTCCGGTCTGGGGCTGGGCCGATCCCGGCGACGAGATCACGGTTACGTTTGCCGGGCAGATCAGGAAAGCGATTGCTGGCTCAAACGGCGAGTGGAATCTCAAACTCGACCGAATGATAGCTTCGGGCGAAGCCCGTGAATTCAAGGTTTCGTCGTCAAAGGGTAAGGCACCAATCATCCTGAAAAATGTGCTTGTTGGCGATGTGTGGTTCTGCGCGGGACAATCAAACATGGCCATGAGCATGGGCGACTGCAAGTCACCCGACGATACCAGCACTGCAAAATTTCCGGAGATTCGCTGCGTCAAAATTTCTAACGTGGGTTCGTGGGTTCAGGATCAGGATGTTTCCACATCCGGGTGGAGCATTTGCGCCCCGCAGACCGTGGCTGGATTCACCGCTGTCGGTTTCTTTTTTGCACGCGAGGTTCACCAGATAACCCGGATACCCATAGGCTTGATTGATGACGATTGGTCCGGCTCTGCAATCGAACCCTGGTGTTCACGCGCCAGTTTAGATGGGGTCAGCGATTTGGATGCCGCTCGCAAGATGTACGAGAGCAAATCAGCCGATTATCGCAAGGCCCTCGCTGAAAGACTTTTCGCCATTGAACAGTGGACGGAAGCGTTGAAACAATCCTTAGCGGAAAACAAGGAGCTTCCCAGATCGCCATTGCCACACGATCCTGCTTGGCCACGAACAGACCCATGCACGATCTTCAACGCCATGGTGGCACCCCTAATACCCTACGGCATCAAAGGAGTTCTCTGGTATCAGGGTGAGGGCAATGGCACTGAGGGCGGTAGCTATTTTCATAAAATGCGTGCCTTGATTGAAAACTGGCGTACCCTCTGGCAGCAGGGTGATTTTCCTTTTTACTTTGTGCAACTTACAAACTTTATGGCAGATAACCAGAACCCAGAGGGTGGCGACGGCTACGCCAAGATTCGTTGCGCCCAGACCGAGGCACTCACCCTTCCGCGTACCGGCATGGCCGTCACTATTGACATTGGCGATGCCAATGAGATCCATGCCAAGAACAAACAGGACGTTGGAAAGCGTTTGGCCCTCTGGGCTCTTGCTAAGGATTATGGCAAAAAGGATATTATCTTCAGCGGTCCGATTTTCAAGGAAATGAAGACGGAAGGAAGCCGGATTCGCATCACGTTTGATTACATTGGCAGCGGACTCATGGTTGGCAAAAAAATTGGGCGCGAACCAACGATTGAGGACGTTGGCACCAAACTCAAGCGCTTTGCCATCGCAGGCGAGGACAAGAAATGGGTTTGGGCGGATGCGATCATCGAGAAGGACAGCGTCGTAGTGTCCTCGTCGCAAGTTCTGGTCCCTGTTGCGGTTCGCTACGCATACTCAGCCGACCCCGAAGGCGCGAACCTCTACAACAAGGACGGTCTTCCTGCCGTACCCTTCCGTACCGACAACTGGTGAAATCCACGAGAAAATATTGAACTTCGAATGAAAGAGATGGTCCACTCACCCTCTAATTCAACAGGAGCACTCTATGGCACTTACCCTGGAATGGAGAGCCCGCATTGATCACTGGCAGCGGGTATTGCGTGACCTAACCTTTGTGAAACTCGCGGAGGTGCCCCTAGATGGGTTTGTCACCCTCAAACAGCTGACGACAGCGCAGGCACACAAAGGACCGTTTCACCGCATGTGTGCAGGGACTCCGTGGGGTGCCAAATGGGAATATGCGTGGTTTCGTGCCAGGGTCCGACTGCCCAAGGATGTAAAGGGTAAACGCATCGTGCTTCGGATGTGTACGCCGCCTTACAAGAAATGGGGATGGGATTCGCCAGGCGACGGCCGCGTGATTGTGAATGGCATTGAGCAGGGTGGCGTCGATTGGGCCCATACGGAGATCATGCTCGCAGAAAAGGGGGTTGCGGGCGCTTGTTTCGACATCCTGATCGAACGGTATGCTGGGCATGGTCCCATGGAGAGCGGTGGTGGTCCGGTGCCGGATGGACAGACGCTGGTCCCGGAACCGTCTGCATGTCAACGCAAGGTTGTTTATCCGCAGCTTGGCATCTGGGAGGAGGATTTGTATCAGGCTTGGCTGGATGTGCAGACGCTGCTGGAACTTCGTGACAAGCTCGATCTGAACAGCCTGCGCGTCTCGGAAATTGATGACGCGCTACGCGATTTCACTACGATTTCAGATCTTGAACTGCCGCACCGGGAAATGGTGGCTTCCGTCTGTGCGGGCCGCAAGCGCCTGACGCCGGTGCTCGCTTGCAAAAATGGATCAACAGCCCCCTGGCTTTACTGTTTCGGCCATTCGCACATCGACGTGGCTTGGCTTTGGCCGTTGCGTGAGACTGCGGCCAAGTGTGCTCGTACCTTTGGTTCGCAGCTCGGGCTCATGCAGCAGTATCCGGAGTATAAATTCCTGCAAAGCCAGGCATATCTCTATTGGCTGACCAAGCGCCTGTATCCGGATTTGTATAAGCGCATTCAGGCAGCGGCAAAAAAAGGCCAGTGGTTTGCGGAAGGCGGCATGTGGGTGGAACCAGATACCAACATTGCCGGTGGCGAAGCACTGCTTCGCCAGTTCCTGTACGGCAAGCGCTGGTTCCGCGAGGAATTTGGCGTCGAGTCTGAATTGGCGTGGTTGCCGGATGTGTTCGGCTATTCCGGCGCGCTGCCGCAGATCATGGCCGGATGCGGCATCCGGTATTTCGCCACGCAAAAGATCTTTTGGAACTACAACGGGTGTGATCCGTTTCCCTACAACACCTTCTGGTGGGAAGGGATTGACGGAACCCGGGTGCTTGCGCACATCTATAACGACTATGGCTCGACAACCAATCCGGCCATGCTCTGGCAGCGTTGGGCAGAGCGCACACAGAAGGACGGTATCGATGCGCGCATCGTTCCCTTTGGCCATAGTGACGGCGGTGGCGGTGCTACACGCGACCATCTTGAGTTTCTGCGCCGCGAAAAGAATCTTGAAGGTTTACCACGCACAGTTCAGGAAGATCCGCTGGCTTTTTTCCGACGCGAGGAACATCGGAACGTGAAGCTTCCGGCCTATGTCGGAGAGCTGTACTATCCGTGTCATCGCGGAACCTATACCGCACAGGCTCGAATAAAGAAAGGAAATCGGCAAAGCGAATTTGCCCTTCGCGAGGCCGAGATGTGGGGAGCAGCCGCGCAGGCGCTGGTGACCTGGCGCTATCCGGCTAGTCGCATGGAAGAAGCTTGGCGCGGCGTGCTGTTGAATCAATTCCACGATATCCTGCCAGGCACCTCGATCGCGGCGGTCTATGAGGAGGCCGAGGCACTCTATGCTGGCATCCTTGATGCGGCGCGCAAAACTGCGCAGGATGCGGCGCGGGCGTTGCTGCGGAAGCATGCGTCCGCTGTGACCGTGTTCAACTCGCTTTCTTGGGAGCGAGCGGCCCTCATCCCGCTGCCAAGGGGATGGGCTGGTGCCGAGCAGAATGGTCGGCCACTTCAGGCGCAGAAACTCAATGGCACAACGCATGTTGAGGCGAACCTTCCGCCATGTGGTTGGGCTACGCTACAGAAGGCGAAACCCGCGTACGCGGCTTCTTCGCTTCGGGTTGAGCCGCACTTGCTAGAAAACGAATTCCTTCGCGTTTGCCTTAATGATTGCGGTGAAATTACGAGCCTTTTCGACAAGGAGACCGACCGCGAGTGGGCTGCAGAGTCTTTGAACGTCTTCCGGATGTGGAAAGATGTGCCTCGCGTCTGGGATGCCTGGGATATAGACACGACCTACAAGACCACCCCCGTAGCGCTCTCGGAAAAATCACGAAGCAAGAGCGAAATCACTGGCCGTGGTCCTTTGGCTGTCAGCCTGCACATGAAACGGCTCCTTCATTGCTCGTTGATCACGCAGGACATCCGATTGCGCAGGGAGAGTCGGATTCTTGAGTTCCACACGCGGATTGATTGGCAGGAAAAGCATAAACTGCTCAAAGTCTGTTTCCCCTTTGCCGTGCACACAAACGAGGCATTGCATGAAATTCAGTTTGGCCATCTCAAGCGTCCGAATCACGCTTCGAGGTCATACGATGCGGATCGTTTCGAGGTTTCCTGTCACAAATGGTCTGCGCTGTGTGAGGAGGCAGCAGGCGCTGCTATCCTGAACGACAGCAAGTACGGCATTAGCGCCGAAGGAGGGAGTCTTAATCTTACGCTTCTGCGCGCACCACAGGCGCCGGACCCTAAAGCCGACCTGGGCGTACAGGAATTTGTTTATGCCTGTCAGGTGTGGAACACGCCGTTCGCGGAGAGCCGCGTGGTACAGGCTGGCTACGAAATGAACACGATACCACTGGTTGTTTCCGGTACCGCAGGGGCAGGGGACGGATCGCTCTTTCGTGTCAGTGCACCGAATGTGGTGATCGAGACGGTCAAGCCTGCGGAAGATGGATCGGGCGATCTGATCGTGCGCCTCTATGAAGCGTATCGCATGGCGACAAAATGTACGCTGAGACTTTCTCTGTCTGCGCGCAAGACGTGGGAGACGGATATGCTGGAAGGCAACCGCAAGATCCTGCCGCTGCGGTCCAATGAAATCGCCATGGACTTTCGGCCGCTAGAAATTAAAACTATTCGGATTTCGATCGAAACCGGCGCGCGCAAAACGGCTTGATACTTTGCAATGGGTGGTTAAAACGGAGGCACTCGCATGAAGAAACTATTCGTGTTGTTGGCTGCATGCAGGAGGAAGGCTTTACGCGTTTTACCGTGACGACGTCGAAGACTGACGTTCCGGCGCAGAAACTGTACGAGAGGCTCGGCTACTCGCGTTTTTGCCGAGTCATTGCATTGCCTGAGAACAGGCACAGAAATGATCACAAACAACAGTAAAATAGTGCCAGTAAATCGGTTGATCGGCGTAGCGACAACAGGGCATCGCTTTTATGATAGGCCTTGACGGTGAGATACAGCGTAATACCATGGCGGAAAATTAGACAATGAAATGCTCAACCACGAAAGATCGAATTGTCGTCACCGGTTCGCATTACACAGTCGAGTTCATGACAGAGCGCCTTCTGGCTGTGTTGAAATCCGGCCCGTTGTTTTATTACGGGATGAGCTTGTTGAGCGCAGTGGATACCTTGGAGGGGGGCGACACCGCAGAGGCAGAACCGAAGATCACGGTCGTGTCCTCAACAAAAATGGAAGTCACGGTGCGGTTGGATTCCGATTCTTCGCGTTGGAAAAAGAAAACACATGTTTACGTTTTTCGGGATGATGAGATCGAGTACTGGACGGAAGTGGTCGGCAAGGGAAGCGTAGAGCGAGTCTATTTCTTCCGGGGCACCGTTGAAGGGAATGAGGTGGGATCTGTCCCTGGTTTCACACAGATTTTCTCCCCAATGCCAAATTTCATTGAGAAGCAAGAGTTTCATGCGAACGAATACACCGTGATTGCCGCAGGAAACACCCAAGCGATCCTAGACAGTGTTCGCGGATTGGGGTTGCATGGCGCACCGCTCTGCTTTGTGCTCCATGAGGGGGAAGCTTCGCCGTTTCTTTGTGCGGGGATTCTGGCCAAGCCGGGAGAGTACACCTTTTTTGCTTATGAAATGAATTATCTCTCTAAAACGGCGCGTAGCGCAGCGGAACCCATTGTCGGGACTCAGGCGTTTTCGCTGGATTATCAGGGGCATCAGCAGGTGGATGGACGATGGGAAACTCCGCATCTTATCTTACGTTTTTCCGAAGGGCGCATGGATGCGGTGCGCGATTATGTCCGCCGGTTGGAGGCGTACGGCGGAACCGTGAAAAGGACACGGAAATACGAGGCTTGGACCTATGAACCAATCTGCTGCACATGGCATGAGCAGGTGGCCTTGGGCACGAAAGGACTTCAAAAAACCAATTTCAGCTTCAAGGATGCGGAATCCGGATCGTATTTCAACTACATAACGCAGGAAAACTGTGTGCGGTGGCTCGATCTCCTCGAGAAAAACGGCATTCGCCCGGGCACCTTTATTGTCGACGCCAAGTGGCAGGCGCAAAATGGCGATCCCGCCACTGACCTCAAGAAATTTCCGGATATGCGCGGATTTGTGGATATGTGTCACAAACGGGGGGTCAAGGTTATCCTTTGGTTTTGCGCATGGGACCGGGAAGGTGTACCGGATGAGGAATGTCTGAGGGTGAATGGGAAGCCGATGCTGGTGGATCCCACGCACCCCGTTTACCGGAAGCGAACGGCGGGTTTTCTCCACCGTTTGCTTTCGGACGATCCGGGGTGTTACAACGCGGATGGATTGAAGGTTGACGGCCTGACGGGAAGCCCCGGCGAACTGGACATGACCACGCATGGCGGCGTGTACGGCTTTGAACTGGAACGGTGTTTATTGGAGTTGCTTCATACGGAATCAAAAAAAGCCAAACCGAACTGTGTGATGGGGCAATACACGGCGTTCCCATATTTTGCCGACCTGTGCGATCTTGTTCGCACCGGGGACCTTTATACCATCAAAGGCGATCCGTTGACCGCGAACAAATTTCGTGCGGATATCCAGCGCATCGTGATGCCCCATGTGGCCATTGATACCGACGGCAGCCTGCGTTTTAACTGTGTTCGGGGAGTTGCTGAGATGTTACAGGATACGCCGGAACAGGGCGTGCCCTGCATTTACCAAGCGGAATGGCTGCGGCAACACCGTGACTTCTGCATTCCCACCATTCGCCGATTCGCGCCGGAAGACTACGAAGCGATCAAACTGTATTGGCAACAGTATCGGAAACAATTGAGATGGCGCATATGAAAAAACAACTACGTCTCGGCGTTATTGGCTGTGGCGGTTTTACTTCGGGCAAGCACCTACCCAACCTCAAACGCAGCGGACGGTTTGCCCTCCATGCGCTTTGCGACAAAAACGAGGATATCCTTGCGTCGCTTACGGCGGAATATGCTCCGGTTTATGCCACAACAGATTTCCATCGCGTAGTTGAAGATCCTGCGATTGATGCGGTGCTTATCGGAACCAAACCCGATTTTCGTTTACCAATTATGCAGGCGGCCATCCAAAACGGCAAGCATCTCTTCGTGGAGAAGCCGATTAGTATGAATCGCGAGGAGACGCTGGCCATGTACCGACTCGTCAAGGACGCGCCGGTGAAATTTATGGTCGGCCATAACCGGCCCTACAGTCCGATCATGCGCGACGCCAAGGATCTTTTCGTCCAGGCGCGTGACACGGTCAAGCAGGAGCATAACAACACGCTCCTCACCTATCGGATTATTGGCGAGGCTTGGCTTTGGCCGGAACACCACCGATCATCGGTGTATCGGGGCGAATCCACCGTCATCCACGAGTTAACGCACATCTTTGATCTTTTTAACTGGATGATTGGTGGCGAGCCCACATCGCTTTTCGCTTGTGGCTGTGGAAGCATGGACAACATCATCTCGCTCACGTATCCGGGGCAGGTTCGGGCTGTTATTATCTCGGGTGACAATGGATCACTGGGCTATCCAAAGGAATGCCTTGAGATTGACACCAACCATTGCGTAATCAGTGCGCGCAGTTTTGTCGAACTGGCTTGGGCAGGCACAAAGATTAGCCATGGACGCAAGTTATACCCCTATCAGTACAAAGGAAAAGAGCAGCGTTCCAACATTATGGAATACGAAGACTTGCTCTGGCGGTTTCGCGATTCCGTGACCGAAGAGGAGCGTTCATATGGGTACTACTATAAAAAAGCCCCTGCCGAAGATAAGGGGCACTATGAGCAACTGAACGCTTTCTACGATCACATTACGGAGAATGCTCCCATTGTAGCTGATGCGCGGGCAGGCGCGCTGGCAACCCTCATTGCCTTGGAAGCGATTTGTTCCCTTGAGAAACGTGTGCCACGCGATCTCACCCAACTTTTGCCGGAATGATTTTCAAAGACCGTTTTTCATGGCCTGAAAGGCACAAAATGGATTGCCTAAAAAATGCGCAACTTTGATCCCAACCAGATGTTTGTCGAGATGGCTCTGCGTCATCAGCCGCAGTTCCGTTTTAACGGGCGCACCAAGGCCGACTTCGATGCCTGGCGCGCCAAGGCGCGGCCAGCGGTGCTTGCCTGTCTTGGTGATATCCCTCAAGCCGTACCGCCCAATCCGGAACTGATTGTCGAATGGACCGAACGCGGCCTGCGGATGCAACGCTGGGTGATCGATGTGCATCCTAGCTTGGCGGCGACCGTGTTGGTGAATATCCCCGGTGACCTCAAGCCAGGCGAAAAGCGCCCCGCCATTCTTTGCTGGCATGGACATGGCCGGTTTGGCAAGGATCCCGTCATGGGTGACCGCCGCGCACCAGAACTGGTGAACGATATCCAGCGCATGAACTATGACTACGGGTTTCAGATGGCCAAGGCAGGCTTTGTCACTTACGCACTCGACTGGATCGGTGTTGGTGAACATGACCCCGCGCGCAAACCCAACAACTCAAACGTGAGGTTAGGGCAGGATTGGTGTCACTTGCTTTATCTGCACGCCACCATGTTTGGCACAACCTCCATCGCCATCAACGTGCAACTCGGACGCATGGCCACGGACTTTGTCTGTACACTGCCGGAAATCGATGGCGCACGGTTGGGCGTCATGGGGTTAAGCGGCGGTGGCACAGCCACGACTTGGTCCTATTTATGCGACGAGCGCTTCCGCGCTGCCGAAATCATCTGCTACTGCGACCAATGGGCGGCTTTCGGTATGCGCGACGTGAACTACTGCGGCATGCAGGTGGCACCGGGGCTCTACAAACTGGTGGATTTGCCGGACCTACAGGGATTGCTCGCGCCGAAGCCGCTGCTGATGGACATCGGACTGCGCGATCAGTGCTTTCTCATCGACACGGCGCTACCAGCTTACCGGCAGGTTGAACACATCTACCAGGCGGCGAGCGCCGCCGACAAACTGGAACTCGATCTGCACCCCAATGATCATGGATGGGGCGGCAACAAGTCCATGGCGTTTTTTCAAAAGCACTTGCATTGTTTTGTTCAGTCGTAATTCGCGATGTGTTTGCGTTGCATCTTTGCTATGCTGCAACCGTAAGATGTGGATTGCAGATTGGCGAATGTGGATCGTTTGCGGGCTGTAGGATAGTATCAGTAAATAGGCGGATTGGCGTTGCGACTGACATGGCAGGGACCTTAGAATTATTCAAGTGGTGGATTTTTTGTTTGCCTCGGAGGCTGTGTTCTGGAACGCGGAGTACAAGGGTGTAAGCATGAATAAATTGATTGTGTACGCCTGTGCAATTAGCATTCTGCTACTAGGTTCAATCCCAACTTTTGGTGCCAGCGGAACGTGGACCACTACGGGCGCTGGTTCAACCGGTTACTGGACGAATAATGCCAACTGGTCGGGAGCCTCGTACCCAGGGTTTTCGGGCACCAATGATGCCGCCACCTTGACCAACAACACCGTAGGAACAACTTTCACGGTAGTGTTGGACACCAACTTGCCGGGCATGGTGTCTACGCTCAATCTGGGTGCCAAATTAACCGGCGTATCTGGCAACGGCATGGCTCGGTTGTTTATCACCAACAACGCGGCTATCACCAACAACGGCACAATCTATCTAGGCAACGGTTGGCTCGAACTGGATGGCACGACAGTAACCAACAATGCGGGCCTTGGTCAGAGCATCACATGGTCCGGAACCAACAGTACATTATTGCTTAATAACAACGCCGCACTTTATACGCTTGGGGAATATTGCTCTGGAAGTTACACGGCTCTTGTCTCTTGCGCCACTGCGCAAGGCGGAACTTGGAATATGGCAGGAGGAGTGTTTCAGCCCTTTGGTCAAGGGAATGCCGGTGCTTCCAATAGCAGTTTGACCATCACCGGTCCGCTCAGCCTGACCAATATGGGAACCTGCCGAATCGGGTATGGCTATACGTCCTACCATGCTACCGGCGACAACTTGGTGGTGAGCAACGGCGCACAGCTTTTCTCGGGGTCAACATTCTATTTAGGGTACACCGCTGGTGACAACAACAACAACTTTCAACTTGGGGGGGCCGGAGCCCCGAGCGCCTTCATCGTTACGGGGCAGAATAGTTATATCGGCGGGAGTAGTGGTGCCTTTTCCAACACGATGACGGTCTCTAACGCATATTTGGCGGCCTACACACTGAAATTTTATGGCACGAACGAGACCTTGAATATTCTGTATGGCGGCATCTATAACGGCATGGGTGGCAATGGGTTTTACAATTACGGATTCAACAATAATGTTGTGGTCAATAGAGGCAGTGTCGCATCCAATTTTGGTTCTATCATTATGGCGATCGGTCAGGACGGTAGTTCCTACAGCAACAGCATCTATGTGATCAACGGTGGCATGATCACCAACGTCGGCAGCGCCTCGATGCTGGTTGGTGATGCGTCTGGTTCCTATGGAAACAGTCTGGTTGTTTCGAATGGTGGACAAATCTTCTGCGGGGGTCCTTTGGATATTGGCAACGTAGCTGGCACTTACAATAATTTGTGCAACATCGGCGGTGCTGGCGCGTTGAGTATCGTCACCAATGGCGCAATAACTATCGGACTTTCTACGAGCCCCTACAATACAATGAATGTCACCAACGCCAACATTTCATGCCAAGCGCTCACCGTCGGCAACGATGCATCCAGCAATACGCTCAATGTTTATGCGGGTGGTTCGATAAATTTGAACAACCAGAGTCTTATTGTTGGCAGTGGAAACATAGGCTTGACGTATAGTAATACGTTGACGGTCAACGGTGGTGTCCTCACCAATATTAATATACTGGATGTGGGCTACAAGACGAATATCCTGTGCAGCCTTTTGATAACCAATGGCGGCGCGGTTTATGAAAGCGGATCGGCCAACATTGGAGTTTCCACTGGCAGTTACAATAACGTCGCCATGGTCACTGGTAATCGGTCGATTTGGAAGATTATTAACAACACCCTTACGGTTGGCTTCGCAGACGCGACATGCAGCAACAACGCGGTTTCGATTCTCAATGGCGGGTTAGCGGAATTGAGTGCGCTGACTCTTGTCGGTTCTAGTAGTCTTGGCAATCTGGTCACCAACAGCGGCGGGATCTATCAATTTACCAACGCCACCCCCACAATAACGTTGACGGGAAGCAGCTACAGCAACTTCCTGATCAATAGCGGGACGGTCGCCTTTCGGGGCATTACGAATGCGGACGTGCTTTGCAATCAGAGCGCCAAGCCGTTGGACTCCACGAACAAGATGCTTTGGGTGACCGGCGGCAGCAACACATTTCGAATGAACAATTCGACCAACTATACCCCTCAGATGCCAGCGTACAATCAAGCATACACCTTTACAACGGCCAATGGTGCCACGAACTTTGCGCGGCTGGAATTATTGAACAACTCAATGTACCGCAGCAACGTCACGCTGGGTGTCAACGGGAGCCTGTATGTCTCCGGCGGCCCAAGCACGATCAGCGGAGTCCTGACTGCTGCGCCATCGGCCACGATCGAAATAGATTTGAGCAACACCAATGCCTATAGTTTGCTGGTGCTGACAACGAACGTGTATCTGGGCGGATGCAGTCTGAAATTGGACCTGGCGAATCCACCGATACTCAACACGCCGATTATGATCATCAGCAATAGTAGCGCGGTGGCGATATCCGGCAGTTTCGCGTACCTGACAGCCCTGACCATTAACGGCACGAACTACATGACCAGCATCAACTTGGTTGGCGGCAATGGCAACGATGTTGTGATTACTACCAAGTTGCAAGCATCCGGAACAACGCTTTTCTTCTGGTGAGGCCTGCTGGTGGATTGTTGTGCCTGTTTTTTGCGAGGCGTTGGCGCTTGGATATGCCTCTGTGATAGTGGACGGTTCGTGTCTGTCATTGGCTAACACATTGTCGCCACAGGAGGATATACGGCGAGAACGTGGCAGTTTTTCGGCAGGTCGACTCTTCACTAGCGCCCATATTGAGGCGATTGGCAGCGCCTGTCTAAAAAAGGTATTGAAATGTCCGGCACCGATAATCTGAACGATCCGGATACCACCGTCGGCAAGGCACCCAAGCTTTTTCATTGCGGAACGCTGACGTATACAAAAATGGCACTCGTCATTGTGGTTATCGGGCTGCTTTGGGGTGATTTCTGTTTCGTGTTCATGGAAACCGTGGTGAGGTTCAGCGTCCTGCCGCTGAAACTCAAGGCGTTGGGGGGGCCGAACTGGGCGATGGGGTTGATTCTGACCACGATCCCTGCCATTCTGAACGCGACTATCTGCCCGTTCATCAGCTTCAAGAGCGACCGCTACCGCAGCCGATGGGGCCGCCGCATCCCCTTCATCCTCTGGAGCCTGCCGTTCATCTGCGCCAGCCTGCTTTTGATGGGTTTCAGCGAGGAAATTCGCGGATTTTTGCAGACGCATTTACCGTTCTTAGGCCAATACGCGCCTGCGACTGTGACGACTGTGTTGATCGGCATTTTCATGGTCATGTATTCGTTTTTTGACCAGTTCGTCATGTCGGTGTTTTGGTGCCTTTTCAACGACGTTATTCCACCGGAGGTGGTGGGGCGGGTGATGGGTCTGGTGCGACTGGTTTCCACGCTATCCGGAGCTGTTTTTAACTGGTTTGTTTTCCAGTACGCCCAGAACCACATGCGGGAGATTCTGATCGGCACCGCCATCCTGTACCTGATCGCGTTTGGCATTGTCAGTCTCGTAGCGAAAGAAGGCGAATACCTGCCGATCGAAAGAGAGGCAACCCAAAATAAGCAAGGACTGGGCTGGATTCGAACCTTTTTTCAGGAATGTTTCACCAATAAATTTTACTGGCTTGTTTTTTCGGCAGGTGCCTTTATGGCAATCGGTGGTGCCGCAAACATGTTCAACTTGTTCTTTCTGCGACAGATGCAGCTTACGGATGATCAGATCGGAAAAGCCATTGCTTTGGGGGCTGTCGTCACGATGCCGGCGATTTATCTTGCCGCAATCTTTGTAGACCGCTGGCATCCCATTCGGGTGAACATTTATGCGGGGGTTTTTCGCATCGTGACTTTCGCCACAGGCTGGGTGTGGATTTTTGTCACTCTTCCCGGGACTTACTTTTTCTGGATGTTTCTCGGAATGAACGCCATCAACGCGTTTCTGGTTGCGCTGGATGCGACCGCGGCATATCCGCTTCAAATGCGCTTGCTTCCTAAATCCAGATTTGCGCAATTCTGCTCCGCGCAAGCCATGCTCAAGTCGGGTTGTACCATCGGTGCCGGTGTATGCGCCGGCGTATTCATTGATGTGCTCCAGCATTTCTGCAAAGATCCCGATTTTGCTTATCGTTTAGCGTTTACGTGGAACCTAGTCTTTGTCACGGCTTCTGCCATCACCATGCTTTTTGTTTACCGGCATTGGCAACGGCTGGGCGGGTTTACGCACTTTCATCCACCTGCGCCGTGGAGTTCCACCGGGATGGAAGAGGCACCGATTGTGCCGAGCGTCGGCCCGCAATCGCGGTGGTTGCGTCTGGCGCTGCGTCTATTTGACGTGATCATGGCAGTGTCGGTTCTTGGCCTTCCGGTAATGATGGGGTGGATGCATGCACGGGGAGCCGCCGTGGCCTTCAAATGGTTCGGTCAGGCGCTCCTGCCGCTGTCCGTGTTGACCTGGCTGCTGTGGGAGTATGTGAAACGCGGCATTTATCGGGACATGAGGCGTGCACGTGGAAACGAATCCCTGCGCAACGGGATTCCGCACCATGGAATATTGATGTGTGTGGCCATTCAGTTCCTGCTGATGTGTGGCTTGTGGATGGTCCAGGTTGTAATCACCATCAGCCTGAAAATGGAAATCGCTGCGTTGGTCTTTGGTCTGGCTAATGTGATCACGAACGTAATGTTGGTGGGCGCTATCTACTTGATGTGCCGCGTGGAGCGAGGGTGTTCTACGGTGATAGATATTTCGGTTAATAACAGTCTTGGCTAACTGTTGCGATTAGAGAGTTAAAAAAAGGGCGACAAAATGGCTACGACGTTGACGCATCGAGAGCGAGTCATGCGTGCGATCTCCCACCAGGAGATTGATCGCATTCCGATGTACCACCGCGCGGATTTTTCTGTGAACGAGCGGATCAAAAAAAAGTTCAAGCTGAAAGACGACGCTGATATTCTGTCGCACTTTGATATTGATGCGCTTTCGGTTTCCATCATCCCCAGTGCTCAATTTGTGAAGCAACCGGATGCGAATGGTTTTTTTGATGACATTTTTGGCAA
>Ga0316226_1001856_pt1 | contig 21236 bp, 18 predicted proteins | sample TBH18017metaG_FD_206009 | JGI IMG/M metagenome (GOLD analysis project Ga0316226, IMG submission 206009) | Freshwater microbial communities from Trout Bog Lake, Wisconsin, USA - TBH18017 | ecosystem: Environmental > Aquatic > Freshwater > Lake > Hypolimnion/Profundal zone | place: USA: Wisconsin...
GCAGATGGTCTGGCAAGGCCCATGACTCCCGAAGCTGAGTTCCCCATCATGCGCCCTGAGCACGTCCCGTAAAGATGCATAACTCAATATTCATTCCAGGGCTTACCGAAACCATGCTACAAAAAACCGCCGGGTGCCCGGCCGGGGTGGGTGGATGTTCCAGCGGTTCTACCAGAAAAAGGCCCCGGCAGTGGAGGCGGGCGCGGAATTGCGGGCCTTGTCCAGCCTGCAGGGTGTGCTTACCCGCTCAGCGGTCGGAGCGGCCCGCATCTCCCTGCGCCTGCAGATCGTCGGCCGGGGCCACCAGCAACTGCAGGAGCACACCGAGGAGGTCCAGGAAGCCACCCGGGTCCTGGCCGCCAGCGCCCAGGATGCCGCCAGCGCGGCGGCCAGCACCGTGGAATTCGCCCGGACCATGGCCCACCTGACCGAAGCTGGGCAGACCGTCAGTGAGCAGTCCGCCCTGAGCGCCAGCGATCTCTACCGGCACACCCAGGCCACCGCCGGCCACCTGGCCACGCTGGTGCAGGATATCGAGTCGGTCACCCAGGTGGCCCGGGTCATCGATGACATCGCCTCCCGCACCAACCTGCTGGCCCTCAACGCCGCCATCGAAGCGGCCCACGCCGGCCAGGTGGGCCGGGGCTTCGCGGTGGTGGCCGATGAGGTCCGCAAGCTGGCCGAGCGCACTTCCGCCCAGACCCAGGAGATCAATAGCCTCCTGAACCGGGTGGCGGCCGAACTGGAGCCGGCCCGGGCCGCGATGGCCGCGAGCATCCAGCTGGCCGCCGAGACCATGGAGCGGTCGGCCCAGGTGGGCCGGCAGCTGGTGGAGCTCATGGATCTGGCCCGCGGCACCTCGGCCCAGGTGGAGACCATCGCCCAGTCGATGGCCGGCCAGTCCGAGGCCACCCTGGCCCTGGGCCGCTCCACCGCGGGCAGCGTGCAGGACATCGCCAACCTTCGCACCGAGACCGGCCAGATCGCCCAGGAGGCGTTCCATCTCTCGGAGCTGTCCGAGGCGGGCCACATGCACCTGGGGGGCTTCGCCACCGATACCCTGTTCAACCGGGCCCTGGTCCTGGCCCGGGAGCTGGCCCAGCGGGCCGGGGAAATCCTGGAGGCCCCGGTGCGGGAAGGCCGCTGCACCCTGGCCGAGGTGACGTCCCTGGTCTACCAGGAGATCACCGGCGCCGGGATCGCCCGGCTCGGCCGTCTGTTCGACGTGGCCCGGGTCCCGGCCGAGGGCTTCCAGCCGCCCAAATTCCGGACCCCCTACGACGAACTGGTGGACACGCGGCTGCAGCCGCTGTTCGACGGCATCCTGACCCGGGAGCCCAGCCTCACCTTCGCGCTGATCCTGGATCTCAACACCTACGCCCCCACCCACAATTCCGCCTTCACCAAGGGCTGGACCGGGGACCCCGCCAAGGACCTGGCCGGCAACCGGGCCAAGCGCTTCTTCACCGATGCCCGGGTCCTGGTCCGCGGCGCCCGCCTTGGCCTTGGTCCGGCCGGAGAGGCCCTGCCCCACATGGCCGACCGGGACGCCTTCCGCCGGGCCGGCTGCCCCCTTCAGGCGACCCCGGAATCCCGCGAAGCATTCCTGGTGCAGACCTACGCCCGCGACACCGGCGCGATCATGACGGTGCTGTGCGTGCCGCTGTTCGTGATGGGCGAGCGCTACGGCGTCAGCCTGCTGGGCTGGGCTGAGGCCACCACCTAGCACCGGAGGATTTCGGCAGATCCCGCGCCCATGCCGGGCACAATCAGCCGTAGCGGGGTAACCCCCGCAACGGCTGCTAGCACCGGAGGATTTCGGCAGATCCCGCGCCCATGCCGGGCACAATCAGCCGTAGCGGGGTAACCCCCGCAACGGCTGCTAGCACCGGAGGATTTCGGCAGATCCCGCGCCCATGCCGGGCACAATCAGCCGTAGCGGGGTAACCCCCGCAACGGCTGCTAGGCGGCCGGGATCCCGTCCCATTCGGTACGGCGGATGAAGTCCGCCACCTTGTCCCGGTCGGCCCAGCCCTGCTTCCCGGTCGGCCGGCCCCACAGGCCGAGCATGTCCTCAGGGCAGCCCACTCTTTCGTAGATGGCCTCCACCAGCACCGCCAGGGCCTCCGGGCTGACCGGGGAGGCCATGGCGTCCTTGAGCAGGGCCACCCGCCAACGGTCCTGGGCCCGGGCCCAGCGCTGGCCGCCGGGGCGCGGAACCTTTCCGGTGGCTTCGGCGGCGGCTGCCCAGAGGGCCCGCTCGAAGCCGGCCAGGCCTTCGCCCGCCAGTTCCACCAGGGCGTCGCAGGCCGGCCCGGCACCGGGCTGGGCGCGCAACCAGCCCTGGATGTCCAGGTCGGTCAGCAGGCCGAAATCGTAGCCGACCACCAGGTCGTCCCAGGAGGGCTGGAAACCCGGCCCGGATTGGCGCAGCAGAAGGGGGAGCCAGGGACCTTCGTTCACGGGAACCTCCGTTTCAAGCCAGCATCTGCAGGGCGATATGGGCCGCCACCCGGGCGGAATCCTCGGAACCGGCCAGGGTCGGGGCCAGTTCCATGATGTCGGCGCCCACCCAGGGCGCCGGCCAGCGGTGGGTGACCCGCAGCAGGGTGAACAGTTCCTGGACCGAGAGGCCACCGGGAACCGGCTCCGCCACGGCCGGGCAGAACGCCGGGTCGAGGACATCCAGGTCCAGGCTCAGGTAGCAGGGCCCACGCCCGACCCGGGCCAGATCCCCGGCCAGCTTGGCGTCCAGGCGCGGGTCCAGGAGATCCCAGGGGGTCCACATGCGCATGCCGGCATCGGCCAGGAACACCAGCTCCTCGCTGTCGAAGCGCGGGGCGCGCAGGCCGACCTGGAGGCTGCGCCGGGGGTCGATGAGGCCCTCGGTGATCGCCTGGCGGACCCAGGTGCCGTGGTGGCATTCGGTGCCCCAGGCGCTGCCCTGGCCCGCGTCCGGATGGGCGTCCAGGTGCAGCAGGCCCAGGGGGCCATGGATCGCGGCGTGGGCCCGGAGCGCGCCGAGCGTCATGAGGTGGTCGCCGCCCAGCAGCAGGGTGCGGGCGCCGGCCCGGGCCCAGGCGGCCACGGTCTGCTCCACGGCGGCCAGCGCCGCCGGGATCCCGAACGGCAGGGTCGGGATGTTGCCGCCGTCGACCCAGTCCACCACCGCGCAGCCCCGGCCGCCCTCGTCCTGGCCCTGGAGCCGCAGGGGCATGGGCTGGCGGCCCAGGCCCATGCTGGCCGCCCTCAGGGCCCAGGGGCCCAGGCGGGCGCCGGGCCGGTTCAGCACGCCGCCGTCGAAGGGCACGCCGAGCACCACGCCGGGCACCTCCCCGGGCTCCAGCTGCAGGGGCAGCCCCAGGAACGGGGTCAGCCCCGTGCGCAGAGAGGTCAACAGGCTTTCGGTATGCAAAGGGATTCTCCGTGAACGTGCGGTTGCAGCTGGGTCCGGATGGCCTCGATCCAGGCCTGTTCGGCCATGCCCGAACGGGGGTCCAGCACCGGCCCGGGATGGATCTCCACCCGGGTCCGCCGGCTCCGGGCCAGGGCCAGCAGGTGCGGCGGCAGGGTGTCGTCGCCGATCCAGGGATAGTGGGGGTCCGCGCAGGCCAGGCGCAGGGGCAGCACCGTCACGCCCAGCCGGTAGGCCATGCGCAGGCTGCCTTCCTGGAGCGGCGCCAGGTGGCCGCCGGTGGTGGTGGTGCCTTCGGGGAAGACCAGGCAGGGGTCGCCCGCGCGCAGATCCCGGACCAGGGTGCGCAGGGCCGCGGCGCGGCTGAACAGGCATTCCCGGCGCACGAAGCGCAGGCCGCTGCGGCGCGCTCCGGGGCCGATGAAGGGGTAGCCGGCCACTTCGGCCTTGGCCATCACCCGGCTGGGGCGCAGGCTCAGGTAGACCAGCGGGTCCAGCCAGCTCAGGTGGTTGGAGACCCACAGCTGGCCGCCGGCGGGGACCGGCGCGGCCAGGACCACTTCCACATCCAGTCCGGCCAGGACCCTGCGGGACCAGACCTGCAGGCGCTCCGGGCGCTGCCGCAGCGCGGCCAGGGTCCAGCCGGTGGCCAGCAGGCTCCGCCCCAGCCGCAGGCAGGGCACCGGGTGCAGGGGCGAGTAGGCCTTCAAGAGACCAGCCGGAGCCGGGTGTACTTGGACCGGATCCGCTCCAGGTCGTTCTTGTCGATCACCGACCAGAGCCGCACGTCGCCGGGGTGATAGTAGTCGGCGACGGTGGCCACGACCCGGGCGCCCAGGGCCTCGTGGACGCTGCGGGCATCGGTGTTTTCCGGCTCGACCAGGAACCGGCACTCCTCCACCTGCTCATCCAGGAGCTTGCGGACCATCGCCCGGATCAGCAGGTAGTTCACCCGGGTTTTCTGATATTCCGGGTGGACCGCCAGCGTGGCGCAGTAGTTGACCTTGGCCTTGGGGAAGTTCAGCACGTAGCCCACGGGCCGGTCGCCCTCCAGGGCCAGGAAGCACCAGTCCGCGTAGAGCTCGGTGCACAGCCGCAGGTAGTGGCCGCACAGCTGGCCCGCCCCGTCGCCGCTCCAGATCTCCTCCTCCAGGCGCTTGAGGTGGTAGTAGTCGCCCGAGACCAGCGGCCGGACCGTGTAGCGGCTGCCTTCGGGCGTCGGGGTCTGCAGTTCGATGGGGGACATGGCGCACCTCCTGACCTTGAGGATCAGGGCGCCTTGTTAAGCGGTGATGCGCCCGGGCGACGGGGCGGGAGAATCTCTGCAACGGCTTTGTTACGTCTTCGACCCCGCGGTTCCACCCGAGGTCGAGGTCCGGGTCACCGAGGGCGCGGAGCGCGACCTCGCCGAAATCGCCGGCTTCCTGCCCGAGCGGGAAGGCGCCGCGCTTGCCGAGCAGATGCTGGACACCCTTTTCCAGGCCGCTGCGGAATTGACCCATTTCCCCGAGCGGGGTTCCCATCCCCGGGAACTTCTCGCGCTCGGCATCCGCGACTTCCGGCAGGTCCTGTGCCAGCCGTACCGGATGATCCATCGGATCCAGGGCCGGACCGTGTTCATTCTCCTCGTGGCCGATGGCCGCCGGGATTTCCAGAGCCTGCTGGAACGACGCATGCTGCGCGGCCAATAAAAAAGGACGCCCGGAGGGCGTCCATTTTTTGTTGGTCGGGGCGAGAGGATTCGAACCTCGGTTCGCTGACGCTCACCCCGCGGCACTGGCTGCCCACGGAAATCCGCCTGCGGCGGACCGCTGCGCACGCAGGGCGTGCTCCGCTTTTCCTACCTGGGCGCCATTGCCGATCGGAGGCCCGAATCCTCTCGCCCCGACCAACAAAAAAGGACGCCCCGGGGGCGTCCATTTTTTGTTGGTCGGGGCGAGAGGATTCGAACCTCCGACCTCTCGGTCCCGAACCGAGCGCTCTACCAGGCTGAGCCACGCCCCGACGAAGAATGAAGCTTACCCTATTCCGCGCCCCGGGTCCATCATCCTTTGTTCCGGCCGCGCAGGAGGGCCAGGACGGCCTTGAAGGCGTCCGGTTCCGGGGTGGCCCGGGGCTGGATGGCCGCGGGCGGGTCGCAAGGCACGATCTCCATGGAACGGAAGTCCTGGCGCCACATCCGGGTCAGGCGCGCGCGCACCTGGGGCCAGGTGGCGGCGGCGGAGCGGCGCAGGTTGGGGATGATGTGCGGCTCCCAGCAGCCCACCACCAGGACCCCGCGGTGCAGGCGCAGCAGACAGGTGTTGTGGACCAGGGCCGGGCCCACCACCAGCAGCCAGGACGCGCGCAGGCGCGCCTCGAGCCGGGCGTGGGCATCGACGCCGCGGCCGGCGGCGTCCCGCAGGGGCACCAGGCCCGGGTCGCCGGGACGGGTCATTCCTGCAGGCCCGGCGGCGGGATCCGGGAACGGGCGCGCAGGTCGTTGAACAGCACCGGCGAGGCCAGCACCGGAATCATCCGGCCGCCGGCCTCGTCGTAGAGGGTGGTGACCAGCTGGTGCAGCTCCCCGGCCTGGCGGAACAGGACATCGTCCACTGTGCGCACCCGGCTGGCGGGGATGGCGTGGGTGTCGCAGACCCGGATGGCCTCCTCCAGGGTGGTCCCGGCGAAATGGCCGGCCAGGATCGCCACCAGCCGGTCCCGGTCCCGGACCCGGCCGCGGTTGCAGCGCCAGTCCGGCTCCTGGTCCAGGTCGATGCCGGCCCAGAGGGCCAGCACCTCGAACTGGCGGTCGCTGCCGCAGCAGATGGCCACCTCCCCGTCCCGGCAGGCGAAGGTCTGGTGGGGCACGATCTGGGAATGGGCGCTGCCCTGGCGCCGGGGCGCTTCGCCGGTCATCAGGGTCTCGGCGGCCACGTTGGCGAGCAGGGCCAGGGCCGCCTCCATGAGCGGGACCTCCACGTGCAGCGCCTCGCCGGTGCGCTCCCGGTGCAGCATGGCGGCCTGGATGCCGTTGGCCAGGTAGAGGGCGCCGACGATATCGACCACCGGGACGCCGGCCTTGGTCGGACGCCCGTCTGGCTCTCCGGTGAGCGACATGATGCCGCTTTCCGCCTGCAGGACAAAATCATAACCGGGCCGCCGGGCGGCAGGGACATCCGAGGCGAAGCCGCGCACCGAAGCCACGATCAGCTTGGGGTAGCGGTCGTGGATCTTCTCCCAGGTGAGCCCCATCTCCTCGGCCGCGAGGGGTTTGAAGTTCTCCACAAGCACGTCGGCGGAGGTCATCAGCTCATGCAGGATGGCCCGGCAGCCCTCGTCGGCCAGGTCCATGGCCAGGCTGCGCTTGCCCCGGTTGGCGCAGCGGAAGAAGGCGCTGTCTCCCTTGGGGCCGTCGAAGGGCGGGCCCCAGCCGCGGGTGGGGTCGCCGGCGGCCGGCTCGATCTTCAGGACCTCGGCGCCGAAGTCCGCCAGCAGCTGGGTTGCGAACGGCCCGGCGAGGATGCGGGAAAAATCCAGGATCTTATAGTGGGAGAGGAGATGGGACACAGGCCGGAGCTCACGGGAGTGTCTTGAGGATACGCTGGATCGAGGCCGCCCTGCGCCCTTCCGTGACGACCAGCACGGCGTGCAGCTGGGCGTCCCCTTCGGCCACGTCCCAGCGTTCCCCCTTGACCTTGAGGAACCGGCTCAGGCTCGCCTCTTTTTTCATACCGATGACCCCGTCATAGGGGCCCACCATGCCGATGTCGGTGACGTAGGCGGTGCCGCCGGGCAGGACCTTGGCGTCCAGGGTCGGCACGTGGGTGTGGGTGCCCAGCACCGCGGTGACCCGGCCGTCCAGGTAGTGGCCCATGGCCTGGGCCTCGCTGGTGGCCTCGGCATGCATGTCGATGAACACCAGATCGGCCCGCTCCCGGGCCAGGATGCCATCGACGCACCGGAAGGGGTCGTCGCAGGTCGGCATGTGCACCCGGCCCATGAGATTGATCACCAGTACCTCGAGGCCGCCCGGGGTGTGCAGCTTCACCCAGCCGTTGCCCGGGGTGCCGGGCGGATAATTGGCGGGACGCAGCAGCCGGGACTCAACCTGATAGTAGGGAACGATGTCTTTAACATCGAAGGCGTGATTTCCCGTGGTGATGACCTGAACCCCCAACTCCTCGAACCATTGCCGGGCGATCCGCTCGGAGATGCCGTGTCCGTGGGCGGCGTTCTCGCCGTTGATGATGACGAAATCAACCGCATGCTCGCGCCGGAGCCCCGGCAGGTGCGTCTCCACCAGCCTGCGGCCCGGTTCCCCCACGACATCGCCAAGAACCAGAACTCTCATGGAAAAACCTTAACAGGGCCGGGCCCGGCCCGCCCGCGCCCGGCAAGGGGATGAAAATGAAAAAAATGCATTTACCCAGGCACTCCGGCCCCGCTCACGGCACCAGATAGGGAACCTTCCCCACGGCGGTCCGTCCGTTTCGATCCTGCTAGGCTTTCCTTTTGCCGAGATGCGCATGCCCTTCCCCTTGAAAACCCTTCTCACGGTCTGCCTGGCAGGCCTCCTGTGGCCCCGGGCCGCGGCCGCGGCGGAGCCGCCGCCGGCCACCATGCCCGTCCAGGATATCAAGGTGGGCATGAAGGGCGTGGGCCGGACCGTCTTCCAGGGCGGCAAGATCGAGACCTTCAACTTCGAAGTCCTGGGCGTGGCCCGGGACATCGCCCCGGGCCGCAGTCTCATCATGTTCCGGGCCAGCGGCGGCCCGCTGGCCGAGACCGGCGTGGTGGCGGGCATGAGCGGCTCCCCCTGCTACATCGACGGCAAGCTGATCGGCGCCCTCTCCATCGGCTGGGGCTTCGAGAAGGCGCCCATCGGCGGCATCACCCCGATCGGCGAGATGCTTGAGGGACTCAAGGATCTCAACGAGGCTCCGGCCATCCGCACCCCGCTGATCCTGCCCAAGATGGAACCCCCCAAGGTGCTCAAGGCGGCGCTCACCGGGCACATGGTGCCGATGGCCGAGCTGATGGGCATGCCGGACCTGCCGGCCGGAGCCCAGATGCTGCCGTTGCCGGTGTTCGGTGCTTCCGCCGACCCCGAGCTGCAGTCCTTCTGGCAGGGCACCCCGTTCCGGCCCATGGGCGGCGGCGGCTCCGGCTCCGGCGGCGGCGAAGCCAGCCCCATGGAACCGGGCGGGATGGTCGGGGTGAACCTGGTCCAGGGCGATTTCTGCTACTACGCGTCCGGCACCATCACCTATGTCTCGGGCAAGAAGATCCTCTGCTTCGGCCACCAGTTCTACAACCTCGGCCCGGTCGACCTGCCCATGTGGTCGGAGACCGTGGCGGCCTGCATCCCCAGCTACCAGGAATCCTTCAAGCTGGCCATGCCGGTGGCCCCGGTGGGGGCCCTGCGCCTGGACCGGAGCATGGGCATCGGCGGGCTGCTGGGCGCCGAGGCCCACATGGTGCCGCTGCGCATCGGCCTGAACCTGGCGGGCAAGCGCAACCTCAACTTCAAGTTCGAGGTCATGGACCACCCGGTGGTCACGCCCAACCTGGCCGCCGCCGTCCTCGCCCAGACCATCACCACCCACGTCCGCGGCCTGGGCTTCCAGAGCCTGTCCCTGCAGGGGAACATCAAGCTGGCGGGACACCCGGCCATCGAGATCGAGAACATGGTGGCCGACCTCAACGCCAACCGGCTGGCCAGCTACCTGGGCGGGATCCTGCAGCTGCTGACCATGAACCCCTGGGAGCGCCCGGTGATCGAGGGCATCTCCCTGACCGTCAAGGCCGAGGAGCGGCTGGACCTGACCGCCATCGCCGGCGTGCGCACCCTCAAGGCCCGGGTCAAGCGCGGCGAGAACCTGCCCGTGCTGGTCACCCTGCAGAACATCCAGGGCGTGCGCGAGACCACCGTGTTCAACCTGTACGTGCCGCCTTCGGCCCGGATCGGCAAGGCCACCCTGCTGGTGGGCGATGGCTTCAGCCTGATCAACGCCGACCCGGACGAGCGCGCCATCGACATCTCCGGCCTGGCCGACCTGGTCCGCCTGCTCAACGGCGGGCTCCGCAACAACCACGCCTACGGGCTGCTGGTGCAGGCCCAGGGCGGCGCCGGCCTGCGCGGGGCGCGCATCGAGGGTGTGCCCCCCACCATCACCGCCATGCTCGGCGCCGACGGCGACTTCAACGCCAACCGCCTGCAGCGGCAAGTCATCAGCCGAGGTGTCCTGCCACTCGATTCCGAGGTTCGGGGCCTGATCAGCATGGAACTGGAAATCGAGTAGGCCGCATGCGGAGAAACATGATGAACACGTCGAATACCCTCAAGACCGCGCTGGTCGCGACCGTCCTGGCGGCGGCCGCCCTGGCCCAGCAGCCCGCGGCCAGCTTCGCCTCCTTCAACGACTGGCTCACCGCCGACGCCAAGGGCGTGCGGATCGGCGCCGACGGCCGGCTGCGGCTGGCCCCGAACCTGCGCCGGGTCGCCCAGTTCCCGGAGGGCGTGGTCTGGGCCGCCGTCTCGGACGGCGCCGCCGGCGCCTACCTGAGCGCGGGCAACGAGGGCAAGCTGTTCCACTACACCGCCGGACAGGTCAAGCCCCTGGCCCAGGTCAAGGGCGGCATCGTCTTCGCCATGGCCCGGATCGGCCAGGACCTGGTCGTCGCCCCCAGCGGCGAGGGCAAGCTCTACCGGGTCAACCCGGCGGGCGAGGTCAAGCCGTTCGCCGACATCGAGGCGCGGCTGGTCTGGGCCATCGCCGCCGACGGCAGCGACCTGGTCCTGGCCGGCGGCGGCGAGAAGGGCGCCGTGCTGGTGCTGGCCCGGGAGGGCAGCAGCCGCAAGCTGGCCGGTCTCCCCGAGGAGACCGCCTTCACCGCCATCGCCCCGGACGGCAAGGGCGGCTACTACCTGGGCACCCACGGCCGCGGCCTGGTGGTGCGCTACACCGGCGTGCGCAACGGCGACCGGCTGGAGACCCTGATGGCCACGGGGTTCGAGGAGGTCCACGCGCTGGTCGTGGACGCCGGTCAGGTCTACGCAGGCGCCACCAACGGCATCTCCAACCGGTTCGCCTCGGGCAGCCTGGAGGCCCGCGAGGGCTACCTGGCCGAAGTCGGCACCACCACCAAGTCGGCCGTGATCCGGCTGGACCGGGACCGGGTGCCCCGGACGCTCTGGCAGAGCGCCCAGAGCCAGATCTTCGCGCTGGCCACCTGGAACGGCCAGCTGCTGGTGGGCACCGGCAACCGCTCGCGGCTGTTCGCCATCCCCCTGGACGAGCCCGCCCGCGGCGAGGCCCCCTTCAGCGCCCTGCAGGACCTGGGCACCGCCCAGGCCACGGGCTTCCTGCCGGCCGGTTCCGACCTGCTGGTGGTGGCCTCCAACCCGGCCGAGCTGCACCTGATCAACCAGGTGCAGGCCACCGAGGGCAGCCTCGAGAGCAAGGTGCTCAAGGCCAGCCCCCTGGCCGACTGGGGCCGCGCCTACGTGGAGGCCGACACGCCGTCGGGAACCTCGGTGGACTTCCAGTTCCGCTCCGGCTCCACCGAGACCCCCGACAGCACCTGGAGCCCGTGGACCCCGCCCCTGCGCAGCGGCGAGCGCCCCAACATGGCCCCCGCCCGGTTCGCCCAGTTCCGCCTGAAGCTGGACAGCAGCCGCGGCGGCGCCACCCCCACCGTCGAGAGCGTCCAGGTGCACTGGGCCAACCGCAACCTGGCCCCGGTCTGGGAGCAGGTGGAGACCATGCCGCCGGGCCTGGTGATCACCCGCACCGGCCCGGCCGACGACATCGGCATCGAGCGGGTGCCCCTGGGCGTGCAGAAGCTGATCCCGTCCCTGGGCTACGCCGGCAGCGAGAAGCGCAGCTTCCGGCGCGGCTCCCAGGCCTTCGTGTTCCACGTCTCGGATCCCAACGGCGACACCCTGCAGTTCGCCATCCGCCTTCTGCCCGAATCCGGCGCCCCCATCGAGCTGGACCGGGCCTGGAACGAGAAGTTCTTCACCTTCGACACCCTGGGCGTCCCCGACGGCCGCTACCGCCTGGAGGTCACCGCCACCGACGCCCCCAGCCAGCCCTTCAACGCCGCCCTCGCCGCCACCTGGCGGACCGCGCCGTTCATCATCGACCACACCCCGCCGGCGATCTCCGAACTCTCCGCCCTGCCCGAAGGCGACGGCGTCCGCGTCAAGTTCACCGCCACCGACCAGACCTCGCTGCTCAAGGAGGCCGCCATCTCCGCCGACGGCGACGGCTGGCTGCAGGTGGTGCCGGAGACCCGCCTGTTCGACACCAGGGAGGCGACCTTCGACGTGCTGGTGCCGCGGGAACGGATCAAGGGCAGCCGCGTCCTGGTCAAGGCCGTGGACACCAACAACAACGAGCAGACCGCCAGCGTGGCGATCGGGGAAACCAGGAAGAAGAAATAGGAACAAGCCTGTCTTGGCTTTCCTCGGCGAGCCTATTCGACGAGGAAAGCATCAGAAATTGGCATCCTACGAAACGATTTCCACCAACGCAAGGACCGCTCCAGCCCCAGCCGCTGCCCGCGCTTCGGTGCCGGTGGCTTCATCCAGGTCCAGGAGGTGGTTTTCTTCCAGGAGCACTCCCGCCACCCGCGCCGGGCCGCGAACGCAGTAGACAAGCAGACGCGGCGCATCCGGAAGGGCCACAAATGCGGGTCCCAGTTCCAGCACAGTCAGTTCGTGCCGGATCTTGCCGCGGGCGGAGAGGACGTTGAAATCCTTGCAGGGGCCGGCCAGGAGGCGGCCCTGGGTGGTCCAGTCGCCGGAGAAGGACACCGGTTCCAGGGGGCGCGCCAGCACTTGGCGGCCTTGGTCGCCGTGGTCCAGTTCCATGCCGCCGCCGGATAGGAGCATCAGGGTGCGGTCGAGGCCCGGGAAGGCCGAGAAGGGGCCGGATTCGGCCACGTCGGCCATGCTCAGGCGCCAGAGGAAGCCCCCGGCCAGGGTGGCGCCGGGGGGATCGATGAGGAGTTCGGTGGTGGCGCCCTGGCCGTTCTTCCAGGGCATCACCCGGTACTGGCCGGGGTCGAGGATCCGGGTCAGCGGATCACCACGTCGTACGGCATGCGGGCGTAGATGCCCTGGGCGCTGCCGAACGATTCCAGGCCGCGGAGCACCTGCTGGACCTGGGCCTTGACCGGATCGGCCTGGCTCCGGGTGTAGTTGCGCTTGCCGCCGCTCAGCGCGCGCATGATCTTCTCGACCGCGGTGCGGGGTTCGGCGGGGCCTTCCAGCCGGTAGTCCTTCTCCACCTTGGCCAGCTTGGCCGCGTAATTCACCGCGTCCTGGAGGCCGCCCAGCTCGTCCACCAGCCCGATCTTGAGGGCGGCCGCCCCGGACCAGACGCGGCCCTGGGCGATCTCGGCGACCTTGTCCTTGGGCAGCTTGCGGCCTTCGCTGACCTTGGTCAGGAACTGGTCGTAGATCCAGTCCACCAGGGCCTGGGCCCGGGCCATCTCGGCGTCGGTCTTGGAGCGGGCGATGGTCATGGTGTTGGCCAGCTTCGAGGTCTGCACCCCGTCCCAGGTGATGCCGTGCTCGTTGGCGAGGCCCTTGACGTTGGGCATCAGGCCGAAGACGCCGATGGAGCCGGTGAGGGTGTTGGGCTCGGCGAAGATCCGGTCGGCGTAGGTGGCGATCCAGTAGCCGCCGGAGGCGGCCAGGTGGCCCATGGAGACCACCACCGGCTTGTCCTTGCGGGCCAGCACCAGCTCGCGCTGGATCAGTTCGGAGGCCGGGGCGCTGCCGCCGGGGCTGTTGATCCGCAGGACGATGGCCTTGATCCCCTTGTCCAGGCGCAGCCGACGCAGTTCCCGGCTGAGGGTGTCGCCGCCGATGCTGCCCTCGGTGCCGCCGCCATCGACGATGTTGCCTTCGGCATACACAAGGGCGATCCGGTTGCCGCCGGTGGCAGGGTCGTCGCCGGTCTTGAGGTAGGTGGCCAGATCGAGCTGGGGATAGTTGCCGTCGGCGGGCTTCTTGCCCGCGAGCGCCTTGAGTTCGTCCAGCACTTCGTCATAGGGGGCGATCTTGTCCACCAGGCCGGCCTTGAGGGCCTCGGCGGAGTTGAGGGTGCCCTGCTCGTCGGCCACGGCCTGGATGGCTTCCGGCGCGAGCTTGCGGTCCCGTGCCACGGACTGCTTCCATTCCCCCCAGAGGTCGCCCATGAGGACCTGCATCTCCTCCCGGTTGGCATCGCTCATTTGTTCCAGGATGTAGGGTTCGACGGCGCTCTTGTACTTCCCGGCCCGGGTGACCTGCACCTCGATCCCGTATTTCTTGAAGGCGTTGCCGTAGAAGGTGATCTCCGAGGCGTAGCCGGAGACGTCCATCAGCCCCAGCGGGTTGATGCAGACCTTGGACGCGCCGGCGCAGAGATACAGCTCCCGCTTGGTCCAGTACTGGTTGTAGGCGATCACCGGCTTGCCCGAATCCCGGCGGAAGCGCTGGATGGCCTCCCGCAGCTCCTTCAGGGCCGCGGGCCCCGAGCCCACCCCTTCCGGGCGGATGATCCCGGTGAGGAACAGCCCGCTGATGTTGCGGTCCTTGGCCGCCCGGTCGAGCCCCTGGATCAGGGCGTTGAGCGGCACCGACTCGGTTTCGCCGCTGCCGGCGGCCTTCTGCAGGAGCTCGGCCGGGCCGGGCTCCTGCTGGGCGTCGGTGAAGTTGGTGTTGAGGTCCAGGATCAGGACGGCCTTGGCCGGCACGGTCGGCTTGGAGGGTCCCATGGCGGCCGCGAACCCCACCAGGAGGATCAGCCCGCCGCCCACGAAGATCGAGAGGGCCAGCAGGGATGCAAAAAGCGACTTGAAAAAGTCCTTCATGGATAATCCTCCAGTCCGATGGTAACTCCCCCGGCCCCAGGTTGCGCCATGCGCAATCGCACCTCAATGACATTGAGATGAATTTCTGTCCTCTCGCCAGGGGTGGCCTGGCTTTCTCTCCCCATCCGGGGTCGGGGATTCGTCAACCCAGGGTAAATGGCTCTCGATTACATAGTCGATTTATTATTGACAAGGACTCAACCCAACCTACCATGGTGACGATCGGCCCATCTGTTAGGGGATGGACTTGCTAAACGGGCAGGGCTTGGACCTGCCAGTTGAGGGCGCTGAAGGTAGGTTCGTTATTTGAGCCACCCGGGCGCCCTTATTTTTTTCGGACGTTGCATGACGGTTAGGACAATGATGATTCGACATTTCATTTTATAAATTCGCGGCAAAGAAACCCTGAGACCACGAGGAAAGGATTGATTCAATTGCTGTGTAGACTTTTTATCGTACCCCTTTGTGCTGGCATCCTGGCCTGTGGTGGAGGAGGAAGTGGCTCCAGTCCATCCCCAACACCCACCCCAACTCCAACTCCCACACCAAAGACCTATGGGGTGTTCCGTCCTCTGGTAGCCAAACCGGCGGCCCATGTTGCTGCGGATAAGCGTTCCATCGCTTCAGCTCCTCCCCTTGCCACCACCGCTACCTCCAACATCAGTATCACGGCTAGGGCTAACCATCGTGCTTGCCAGATGCTCAACGGCAAGGTCCTTTTGGTTGGCGGGGACGAAGATCGATATAACCCATCCATGAATATCTACGATCCCGCCACCGAAACCTTCACTCGATCCCTTGCTTATCCTTCCGTTGTTCGTTATTACCAGGCTGGTAGTGGTTCCACCTATTCTTCTTTCGCCATTGTCAATCTCTCTGACGGCAAGGTTTGGATCGGTGGTGCCACGGCTCTAAATGATGATCCCAGTGGCGGCTATGAAATTTATGATCCCGTTACGGACCAGATTACTGAATACACCATTGTCAACAATCCCGATGACCCTTATTCCTTCCCTCGCATTCAGCCTGTGGATGAGGCTTACTACATCGGAAACAACCAGATTATGATGTTCTTCTCCTTTGGCTCACAGGGTATTCTAGATCTCAATACCAGTTTCATTCATATTATCGCCAATGATAAGCTTCAGGGCATTGGCAGTATGACTGGCACTTCTACCATTCAGGATATCAATGGGGATATTTGGCAGATTGGTGGTCAGACCCAGCCTGGGGGTACCCTTCCAAATGGAGGTAGTTGGGCCACTATCTTCAAGTTTACAGTTGCGACTCAAACTTGGAGTCGTATGCATGACATGAATACTCTTAGGGATGGCGCGGGTCTTGCCATACTTCCTGGCAATAAAATCGGTATTTACGGTGGTGAACAGTATGGAGTTACGGTTCCCCTGGAAAGTGTTGAGATTTACGATGAAGCTACCGATACCTGCACCGCTTCTGTGGATCTGGTTGGTCAGCGTGTTATGGCCTCTACCACCTTCCTTCAGACTGGTTATGTCCTGATCGCTGGTGGTGTCAATTCCAAGGGTAGTCCTGAAGATTCTGAACTGGCTCATAACAGTCTCCTCAACCCTGTTTTCTCTGGTTCGACCGGCACCATGACCACGACTCGCTATGGTCACACCGCCACCCCTCTTGGCAATGGTCTGGTGCTGATGGCTGGCGGCAATGGAAACTCTTCGGATGGAACCATCATGGCTAATACTTCTGCTGAACTATTTGACCCCCAGGCCAAGCTTTACATCAATTTCACCAGTGAACAGATTGCAGTTGGCGGCACGATGCAGTTCTCGGCTCTGGATGCCACAGGAGCCACTGTTACTCCCACTTGGTCAGTAGATAACCAGACCCTCGCGACCATTGATTCAACCGGGCTTCTGACGACTCTGGTGGCTGGTGAAATCAACATCACCGCTACGAGTGGGACGGATTCGGCTCTTGTTAGAATTCAGATTCTTCCTCAGTAAAATGGTCTTCCTCCAAATCGCAGATCGGAACTCGAGTTCGGTTTCGGGGTTTGGGTTGTGAAAGAAGGCCAAGTCGCGATTTTTACTCGCTCTCGCTTCCGCGGGGTGCTTGCCATTTTTTTCGGAACACCTCCTTCATGGCGTCGATCTCCACCTCCCGCTGCCCCAGCAGGCGGAGAAGGCGAGCCGTGCCCCAGGCCCAGATCCAGCCCGATGGCAACTCCCCCAGCCCCAGGTTGCCCCATCCGCAATCGTGCCTCAACGATATTGAGACCGGGTTTCTCTTGTGCGGAAAATCCGTTATAATTCACCTGACGGCCGGCTGGATTCGCCCTCCCGTTGTTTCCATATTTTACAACCAAAGAGGTTAACAGCTATGAGCAACTATCCCGAGCACATGGACTTAGCCATATTTTTCTAGCCTGACCAACCCTCTATTGCTTGATTCTATTGAAGTTCACTTACTGAAAAATAGTTGGACAGTGACGAAAAGGCAATATCAACTAAGTCCTCCTGTTTTCTGAACTTCCTAAAAATTACGGGATACCTGTGTAAGTGAAGGTGTAAGTGGATTCCTGGGGTTGGGTGCCGATATCTCCCAAACCCTTAGATGAGCCTATGGGTCAAGGCATTTCTGTAAGTGGAATTTCTATGGGTAAATTTTTGAAAATTTTGCTTGGGGGTAACTGTCAGGGGTGACCAAAATTGATTCATCAAAACAGTCATCCCTGACAGACAGGAGAACCCATGAGAAGGTTTCACCTTGCCGTACCAGTCTGCTTAGCCTTCCTTGCCTGTTCCCCCGATGGCATCGGCACCAAGGAAGGTACCAAATTTTCGGTACTCTACAAAGAAGTGAAAACCACTCAAGCCGCCCTTCAAGTTGGGGTTACCTACAGAGGCTTTGGCGATTTGATACAAAAAATGGTTACAGAACTATCCATGGTTGAAGACAAGGTAAAAACAGAAGATGATAAACAGATTTTACAGTCATACATCAGAATAGTTGATATGTATAAAGACAGCTTTAAGGCTTGGGGCATCTCCTTTGCTCAAAAAATAGATTCAAGGCATATGCCTTATGATCTACCCGAAGGTTGGCTAATGGTTAACGATGACTTAAAACAGATTTTAACCAAATACCCGGCGATCCAGCCAAAAGAGCAAAAGCAAAAAAATGGTGGTGGAACCTATCAAATAGTAAGAGATGATTCACTCAGACAACTAATTTGGGTCAGTGCTACTATTGAGTTCAAGAAGATGGTTGATAGCCATAAATAACAAAAACATGACAATTTATTAATATTCAACCAACGAAAAATGAAATTAATAAATTCAGACAAAGCAAGTGGCACTGAATCGTTAAGGAGCTGGACCATGGCCGGAACTTACTACCAAATTGATGTGAGCCATCCTGGGCTGAACAAATTTCGGCGCATCCGACACTCTGACAAATGGGTTGTAGAGGAGATGGCACGAAAGCAAAGGGCCATTTGGGAAGAGCAGTGGTCCAAAAAGGTTGCGGCGAACAATTGGAGGAATGCCAGAGAATCAGCAGCCATGGCGCGTGAGGCCAAAAAGGAATCGGCAGCCGACCGAACAGAGGAAGCACAGGAAATCCTACGGGAAGTTGATGACATCCTCAAAGATGCACTTAAGCCTATTAGCATTTTTAATTGGGAATCCTTGCTGAAGCGGGACAAGTTCAACGAAGCGGAACCCACCCTTGCACCACCCAAGCCCCGGCCCTCAAAGCCAGACCCCCTTGGATCACAGTTTCAACCCAAATTCGGGCTTCTAGATCACTTCATGAAATCCAGGAAAGAGCAGAAAATTGAAGCGGCAAGACAAACCTATGCAAATGCACTCAGCGAATGGCAAACCCTAATTTCGGCCATTGAACGTGAAAATTTTACGACCAAAGAGAATCATGAAAATGCCCTAATCGAATGGAAGAGGAGAAAGAATGGTTTCTTTGAACAACAGAGCAATTTCAATAATCGCATTGATGAGCATAAAAAAGCCTATGAGAACAAGGAGCTTGATGCAATATCAGAATTAGCGGACCAAACTCTATCAATACTTGGTGTACCAGATTGTTTTCCTAATGAATGGGAAATCGAATACAATCCCATTAACAATATCCTAATGGTTGAGTACTATCTACCCAACCCGCAATCAATGCCAACACTTAAAGAAGTGAAATATATCCAAACAAAAGACGATTTTAAAGAATCATACCTTTCTGAAGCCCAAGCAAAAAAGGATTACGATAGTGCCATTTATAAAACCGCATTTGCCATTATACATACTTTGTTCAAATCTGATTATGCTGATTGCTTCAAGGCTATTAACTTCAATGGTTGGGTAAAAAGTATTGATGCGGCAACAGGTAAGGAAACGACAGCCTGTGTAGCCTCCATTCAGGTTTCAAAAGAAGACTTTTTTAAAATAAACCTAGCCCTGGTTGACCCCAAAACCTGCTTCAAGAGCCTAAAGGGTGTTTCCTGTAGTGCCCTTCACTCCCTAACCCCTGTTGCACCCATCCTGCAAATCAACCGGGAAGATTCCAGATTCATCAACTCCTATGCGGTAGCCGACAGCCTCAACGACACAACCAACCTCGCATCCATGGATTGGGAAGACTTTGAGCATCTGATTAGGGAACTCTTTGAAAAGGAATTCTCACAACCTGGAAGCGAAGTCAGAGTGACCCAGGCCAGCCGAGATGGTGGCGTTGATGCCATCGTGTTTGATCCTGACCCCATCAGAGGGGGCAAGATTGTCATTCAAGCCAAGCGGTACACCAATACGGTTGGGGTGTCAGCCGTTAGGGATCTGTACGGAACCCTGGTGAATGAGGGTGCAACAAAGGGGGTATTGGTAACGACTTCAGACTATGGCCCCGATTCTTACGAATTTGCCAAGGGTAAACCAATCTCCCTTCTCAATGGCGCAAACCTATTACATCTGCTAGCCAAGCATGGACACCAAGCCAAAATTGATATTTCTGAAGCAAAGTTGTTCAATATTGAACAGGCAAAAGCTGGCAAGTAGGCCTTCCCAAAAACGGAAGGAAGCCCCAACCTAACGATGACCTCGTTGCTGAAGCATGTGGAGAACCAGATTTGTTGAAGTAGATTTAGCTTCGCTTGGTTCATCACTGATCCGATATATAGGTATGGGATAATCCCGTCTAAGCAAGGAGTCTTATTATGAATTACGTAATCCAAGATCTAGCAACCGCTGAATTATTGAAAGATGCTCCCAAGCTGTCCGACAAGAAGTTCTGGAGCAACAAGCAAGCCAAGCGATTTCTTAGGGGATACGCCAAGAAACACAACCAACCGAGGAAGCGATTCCAAGTCATTGTCCTTAGTTTGTCCTGATTTTTTTACTACTCCCAAATTTCAACGATTTGATAGAACCTTTGGCTAATCAGGTTCAAGAGCAGGAGCGAACCCCCTTATTGCGGTAAACCGATGAAGCCAAGGCCCCACGAGCAGCCCTTGATCGCCACCATGCGCCTCGACCTGTCCCGACTATGAAACTCGTAGGTATGCGTATAGGGTCTCGCGGCTAATCCCAAACTCCTTAGCCAGGGCTGCCTTCTTCTCCCCACCCATAGCCCTGGAACGCAACTGGTCGGCCTGTTCGCTTGTTAGGCTAGGCTTCCTGCCCTTGTACATACCCTTCGCTTTCGCCAGAGCAATCCCTTCCCTCTGCCTCTCCAGGATGAGGCTGCGCTCAAATTCGGCAAAGGCCCCCATCATCGAGAGCATCAGGGTAGACATCGGGCTATCCTCCCCGGTGAAGGTCATGGCTTCCTTAACAAACGTCACCTTGATGCCCCGTTTGGTGATGTCTTGAACCAGATGCCGAAGAGCCATTAGGTTCCTGGCGAGCCGGTCCATAGAGTGAACCAGGATTTCGTCCCCTTCACGGACGTAGGCGAGCATGGCCTCAAGTTGGGGACGATCCAGACTTTTTCCACTGGCCTTCTCCTCGAAGATCCGATCCACCTGCACACCGTCAAGCTGCCTAGCGGTGTTCTGGCCCTCGCTGCTCACCCTGACATAACCAACCCTATGACCACTCGCCATTGAAGCTCCTGTCCGATTTAAATTATAAAAGCTAATCGGATTTTGTCAAGTTATTAAATTTGATTCCAACTTGACACTCCATATTGGCCTTCCCGAGCAGCCGAAACTATTTGGCTGGATGTGGTTGGGGTGTAGCCCAATCGGACAAGTTCCAGGACCAGGCGGCAGTTCTGGTCCTGGGCTCAAACGGTTTTGGGACGCTGATTGAATTTTCATCCATTTAGGAATCGCTTCTGACCCTTCTCAACCCATTTGGATCCCCCTTTCTTGGTAGTTCCTTTCTGCTCTCCAATGAAGGAGTGGTTGGGAATTATCAAAAATTCAGGCATCCTGATTGTCTTGACACCACATTTTTGGACATCACACTGGATAAGCAAATCATGCGAGGCCCCATATGAAGAAAGTAATAATTGCTATGTTGTTGGCAGTTATGACCGCGTGTGGCGGTGGGGGCGGCGGGGGAACGACTCCACCTCCTGTGATTCAACCCCCTGCGGGACTCACCTACACCCTGAGCACGGCGGTCTACACCAAGGGCGTGACCATCCCCGCCAACAACCCTTCCAGTAGTGGCGGGGTGGTTACTTCATACAGCATCAACCCGGCCCTGCCATCTGGCCTGAACCTGAGCACCTCGACCGGTGTCATCTCCGGCCAGCCAACCGCCGTCGCAACGATCGCCACCTACACCGTGACGGCAAGCAACTCTGGAGGCAGCACCACTGCCAGCCTGACCATCACGGTCAACGATGCCGCCCCTGCGGGACTCACCTACACCCTGAGCACGGCGGTCTACACCAAGGGCGTGACCATCCCCGCCAACAACCCTTCCAGTAGTGGCGGGGTGGTTACTTCATACAGCATCAACCCGGCCCTGCCATC
>Ga0316226_1001861_pt1 | contig 21194 bp, 16 predicted proteins | sample TBH18017metaG_FD_206009 | JGI IMG/M metagenome (GOLD analysis project Ga0316226, IMG submission 206009) | Freshwater microbial communities from Trout Bog Lake, Wisconsin, USA - TBH18017 | ecosystem: Environmental > Aquatic > Freshwater > Lake > Hypolimnion/Profundal zone | place: USA: Wisconsin...
GAGGCGGAGCGCCAGGTCGCGCGCGGCCTCCCAAAAAACGCCGCGCGGCAACGGCGCGAGCAACCGCCGTGCATAAGGGGACGCCACCCCGTATATGCTTGTCCCGGCCCGCGTGATGTCAAAGTCCTGAAATCCTTTTTGGCGCATCCCCTCGCGCACGTTGCTCCAAAAGGCGCAATCCTTGAGAAGCTCTCCGCAGGAACAGCGATAGGACTCCGCGCCGCCAATCCCGTCCGCCTTTAATTCACCCACCGTGCAGGCCTGGGGATGCGCGCCAAGGAGCATGGCCAGCAGCGTCGAGCCGGAATGGCTGGCGGCAAGAATGTAAGCGAGGCGGGGCACGCGGGGGATCCTGTCAGGCGGGGATTTCGGATGTCTGGACACGGGCGCCGGACGGGTCGCCGGAAGTTTCAGACTCTCCGAACAGCGGCGCATCCTCCTCTTTGGCGCGGTTTCGTTCAACGTAAACACGGAGCATCACCCCCATGGCGGCCCACATGCCGACAGCGCCTTCCCTGGGATAAAATGTTTCGCCGCCCATCGCCGACACGAGCAGGGCCAGGATCAGGGCGGAACCCACCCCGCCCGCGGCGGAGTAGAGGGGGTCCGTTTTATCAAGAAACAAACGGAACCCATTGCGCAGAGCCACGAGGTAAAAAGGCACCACCGCAAAAAATCCGACCAGGCCGCAATCAAGCAGGATTTCCAAATAGGCGTTATGCGGATGAGGAAACGACTCGTCGCCATCCGTTTGAATGAGAATGCGCTCATACACTCCCGTGGTGATCATGGCGCAGCGGCCGAATCCGAAGACAGGCCCTTCCTTGATTTTGTCAATCACGCAGGGCCAGGCGATATTGCGCCCCGAGGTCATTTCATAAGCGTCGGCGTTGGCGTTGTCGCCTCCGATTCCCATTCCCATCAGCATCCGGTCCCGCACCGCGGGAAGCAAATAGCAGACAACCGCGACGACGATGGGAATCACAATGAGCATCCGCCGCCAGCGGGCGATGCCAAGAACCAAACCCACCGCGAGCCAGCCCGTGTAGCCGCTGCGCCCGCCGGTCAAAGCCTGCCCCAAGGCGATTGCCCCAGCCACGCCCAGAATGGCGAGTCTGTATTTTTTAATTTTCGTCAGTGAAAGCATGGCCAGCATGGCCCAGGAAGCGCCGGCCAGCATCATCGAAAGCGTCACGCGATTATACCCCACCGATTCCTGGATCAGTTTGTATGCCAGATGTTGAAAGCTGTCGGCGGTGGCGTAACTGATGGGCACATGCTTGATGACCTGGACCGCCAGCAGGAAATAAAGCGCCATGATGGAATAAAGCGCGATGACAGCCCGCCGCCGCGTCCGGCAGGCGTCAAATAAAATGATTCCGGGCAAAACCCATTTGTAACAGTTGATGAAGTATTCGCTGATCATCCAACTGGCCCTGGGGTCTTCCCACCCCGAAGGATTGGCCAGAAGCCGCAACACGCTCACCGCGACGACGGCAAAATAAGCCAGCAGCAGCCGCTTCACCCAGGGAGGCGCGTCCCACGTCAAGCCCAGCCGCCTGCGCTCGGCCCACCAGCAGAGCATGACGCTGAACATGAGAATATTCCAAAGATTCATTCCTTGAATCCCGGCTATGCTCTTGGGCATGTCGGGATGCTGGAAAAACGCCATCAGGACGATGGTCGCGCACAACGAAGCGAACCAATCGCGCCGGGCGTAAAAGGCGAAGAACACCACGTAGAGGGTGCATAGAATGACGCGCAGTGACATTATGCCTTTGCGATGACTTCAAGAATACGCCCGGCCGTCCCGCCGTCCCACAAGGGCGGGATGGCGCCCACGCGCGGCGCCCCATCCAAAGCGCGCTGAAAATCGGCGGGGAGCCGGCGGACATCGGTCAGCCGGTTGCTGCCCAGCGTGACGGTGACGGGCCGTTCGGTGTTTGGGCGCAGGGTCAGGCAGGGGGTGCGAAAATAGGTTGACTCCTCCTGAAGCCCCCCCGAATCGGTCAGCACCAGGCGGGCGTTTTCCGTCAAACAAAGAGAATCGTGATACCCAACCGGCCCGATGACGCGCAGGCCGGGGCCGGGCGCGATGCCGAATTCCTCCAGGCGTTTGCGCGTGCGGGGGTGCATCGGAAAGACCACCGGCAATCGCGCCGAGAGCCGCTCCAATTCCCGCATGATGGCCGACAACGAGTCCCGGTGGTCCACGTTTTGCGGGCGGTGCAGCGTGACATAGACGAATTGGCCGGGCGTCAGGCCGTGGGCGTGGAGAACGCGGCTTTCACGGGCGCGGGCGAGGTTTTCGACCAGCGAGTCAATCATAATGTTTCCCACCGGGCGGATTCTTTCCGGCGCGATTCCCTCGCGGCGCAGGTTTTCGCCGGCGTCTTCCGACGGGGTCAGGAGCAAATCAGCCACTGCGTCGGTCAGAATCCGGTTGATTTCCTCCGGCATTGCCCTGTCGAAGCTGCGCAATCCGGCCTCGACGTGGGCCACGCGAACGCCCAGTTTGACGGCCACAAGGGTGCATGCCAGGGTCGAATTGACATCGCCGACGACGACGACCCAGTCGGGCTTTTCCTGGAGGCAGACCGGCTCGAAGCCGAGCATGACGGTGGCCGTTTGGCGCGCATGGGAGCCGGAGCCGGCTTCGAGATTGGCGTGGGGGGCGGGAATGCCCAGCTCACGAAAGAACACGTCGGACATTTGGGCGTCGTAATGCTGCCCTGTATGAATCAGGCGGCATTCCATGACGGGGCCGATGCCCTGGGCGTTGCGGGCCTGGGCGGCCTTGATGAGCGGCGCCACCTTCATGAAATTGGGCCGGGCGCCGGCGACGAGAAGGAGTTTGATTTGAGTTTTCGTGGGAGTGCCTCTTTTTAAACCGCGCCGGCGCGCCATTGGACAACGTCAATAATATGGTTTACCACCACGGCCAGCGCCGGGGCTGAATGCGCCTCCGCGTCCGGCGAACGGCTGCGATGACGCAATGGAATGCGGTCCACGTCCTCCACGGTTTCCACCAGAATCAGGCGGCCCTCCTTTTGGAGTTGATGATCCACCGCGCCGATTTTTCCGCGAAAGATGCTGTACACCGGCACGCGCAAGGCGGCCGCCTCGCGATTCATCGTCCCGCCGCCGCTGACGACGAGATCCGCGTGCCAGATCAAATTCAATCCATCCACGGCCATCCGCGGAATGAGGGTTCGCCCGCCTTCAAACCAACGGGAAAAATCGGCTTGAAGCTGGTCGGCTTGTTTTTTGTTTCTGGGAACCAGAACCACTTTGACGCCGGGGACCGCAAGCGCCCGGTCCATGAAATGCGTCAGCAATATCTCGGCTTCGGGGTTGTGATAGTGGGCCTCAGTCGCGGGAGGGCGCGCCACCACGATGATGTCACGGGCATCAAGACCGAGGCTGGCCAGGAACTTGTCATCGGGTTTGAAATCCGGGACATAAATGTCCTCCTTGATTCCCGGATATTTTTTTATTTTGTCCGGGGGGCAGGAGAGGGCGGAGTCAGGAATGACGTCCGGCGCCATTTCCCAAGTGGGACGCATAAACGGCGGATAGGCGGCGAATTCGTAATCCGCCATCAGAAGCGAGGGAATGCCCAGGAGATTGCAAATAATGATCTGGGAGCGCGAACCGTGAGAAAGCGCCAGGGCCGGTTTTTCCCGCCAGACCACGGGGGCGAGTTGCGCCGCGCGGTAAAACAAACCGAAGACTTTGCGCAATTTGTTTTTCCCGGAGTGGCGGCCGATTTTGCGGCAGGCCATTCCTTTTGACTCCGCCAACTGGCAAACTTGAAACGCGTCGCGCGCCGTCAGCACGACGCGGTATCCCCGTCTTTCCAGTTCCGCCGCGACGGGGGCGAACAGGGGGACATGGGGGGTGTTGTCCAGATCAATCCAAATCTTCTTTCCGGCGGCGGAGGGCCGGACGACCGGCGGCCGAACGCGAGCCGCGCGCGCGAACACCGCCACTTCCCTGGGCAGGGCGTGCCAGACCGACTGGCCGTATTTTTCGCGAACGTGTTGCAGCAGGCGGTTGTAAAAATCCGCCGGGAAAGTGCGGTAGCTTGCCCCCTCGCCGTCAAAACGCATGTAATCCGGATGGACGTTGACCAGGGCCATCCCGCCGTGCTCCGCCACCCAGTCGAACTTCCGCAGCCAGATGTCCGGATTGCTTTCGCCAAACAGGAGAAAAAGAGTGGAGTCCTGCGGCAGCGTGTAAGGCAATTCGATGTAGCTGCGGCCTTGGGGACCCTCTTTCCAGAAGGGAAAAATGGTTTCCACCCCGTCCGGCTGCGGCTCGAACGGGTCGGTGTCGAACGTGGAGGAATCGTACTGGATATTCAAATCGTGCAACCACTCCAGGTTGTGAAGCATGAATCCAGAGCGGAACCCGACCGCGCCCCATTCCTTGAGATGGCGGTTGATCCGGGCCGCGTTGGCGGCGAACTCCTGCCGCCCCCGGTACAACTTGCCATCGTGCCGCAAATCATGGACGCCGACCTCAAAGCCCTTGCCCCTCAACTCGTCCCGGAGTTCCTTGGAGACGCGATAAGGGCCTTCGGGAATAAAATTGAACGAGGATCGAAACCCCCATTTCATTTCCAGTTCCATCAACTGGCGGCATCGGCCCACGCCAACCTGACCCTCCACGTCGTGAGTCAATACGAAGGCAAATTTCTTCCCGTCCGGCCAGCCGGGCCAGCTTGGAGGGGGTTGCTCGGAGCCGGGAAGAACAGGCCAGACAGCGCCGACTTTCCGGCGCTTGCGCAAGGCATACCAGCGCCGGACGGCGCGCCGGATAAACAGCGGCACCAGCGGCTTGACTCCGTAATAGACCTTGTTGCCAAGCATAAAAAAACGGCTAGAGGTTTTTCACGGCGCTGACGATTTTGTCCTGCTCGTCCGGAGTCAGGAATGGATGCATCGGGAGGCTGAGAACCTCGCGCGAGGCTTTTTCAGATTCCGGAAAATCGCCCAAATGATAACCGAGCCTGGAAAACACAGGCTGCTCATGCAGGCACTTGGGATAATAAACCGCGGTGGGAATTCCCAGCGCCTTGAGCCGCTCCGCCGTCTTGTCGCGCTCCGGCAGGCGGATCGTGTATTGGGCATAGACGTGCGTGTTGCCCGGAGCCACGACTGGCGCCGTGCAAAAGTCCTTCAAAGCCGCCGAATACCGCGCCCCGATGCGCCCCCGTTCCCGAACCTCCCACTCGAAATGCGGCAGCTTGGCCAGCAGAATCGCCGCCTGAATCGTGTCCAGCCGCCCGTTGGTCCCCAACAGGGGGTGGTCATGGCGTTTGAGGCCGCCATGATTGCGGATGGCCCTCATTTTGTCCGCCAACTCGTTATCATTGGTGAAAAGCGCCCCGCCGTCCCCGAAGCATCCCAGGGGCTTGGCCGGAAAAAAGCTGGTGCTGCCAATCGTCGTCACGCCTCCGCTTTTGCGTCCCCGCTGCGAGGCCCCAAAGCTTTGGGCGGCGTCTTCGATCACAGGCAGGCCGTGCCGCGCCGCCAGGGCGTTTATCCGGTCGTAATCGGGCATTTGGCCGAACAAGCTGACTGGCAAAATCGCCTTGGTGCGCGCGTTGATCGCCCCGGCCAACAAATCCACGTTGATGTTGTAAGTCACCGGCTCGATGTCCACGAAAACGGGCCGCGCTCCCACCAGTGCAATGACCTCGGCGGTGCTGATCCAGGTAAACGGGACGGTGACGACCTCGTCGCCCGGCCCGACGCCCAAGGCGCGCAAGGCGATTTCCAACGTGTGGGTGCCGCTGGAGCCGGCGATGCCATGTTGGACGCCCGCGTATTTGGCCAGGGCCTGCTCCAGCTCGGAAATTTCCGGCCCCATGACATATTGGCCGTGGGCGAGGACGGCCCGGATTCGATCGTCAATTTCTGTTTTGTAGCGCCGGTACTGTTGTTTGCAATCTATGAATTCCATGGTGTTGTTTGATGAGAAAAATGACGCGCGGGACGCCTGGCCGCCAGGCCCCTTTTTGCAAACCGCCCGAATCGGTTGAAACCAATCGGGCGGATTCGCGGCTGATGATCGGAGTCGTGATAATCAGACATTGTGTTCCAACCGCTTGGGCAGGTAGGAGCGATTCTTGTTCAGCACCAGCCCCACGTTGGTCTTCGATTCCGACAACTGCGCCGCCACGCGCGCGGCCGCGTCGCGCGACGTTTTCTCCGATTCGATGACCAGCAAAACCATGTCCATGAACCGCGCCAGCCTCGGAGTGATGCTGATCTCGCTGACGGGAGGCATGTCAAAAATAATGTAATCAAAGTCGCTGGCCCTCATCATGGGAACCAGATGGCTGAAACGCTTGGGAAGCACGCGCGGCAGCTTGTCATCGGCATCCATTTCCCTGGCGGCGTAAAGATTGCCCTGCACCTGGGCGGGGGCCCGCTTTTCCCTTTCGAGAACGTCCTCGATCCCGCAAGCCAGTTTGCCTTTGTAGAAATGCTGGGCTTCGCCGTCGCCGGCATTCATGCTGACAAGCAGCACATTGCCGTCGCCAGTCTCGGAAAGCGAGGAGGCCAGGCCGGCGGCCGTGGTCGTGACCCCGGCGCCCGCGCCGCAACTGGTCACGGCCACCAGCTTGGGCTTGTGCGTCAAATTGATCATTTCAAAGTAAGTCATCATGCGGTCGCGCAAGGTTTCAAAGAAGGGCCTCAATTCGTGCCGGCTATCCCACGGGGCCACCTCGCCGTTGGTCCGCAACGCGACCGCTTTTTCCTCCGCGCCGGAACCGGGCGTTTCACTGCCGCCCGCGGGCAACAGCGGCGCGGAACGGCCTTTCATAAGCGCCGCGAGTTTGCCGTGGCGGCCGTTGGTTCTGGGTATGGTGATGAAGAAAGGCGCGGCAATCCTGGCTCTCACCTCCGATGGATGCTTGAGCGACTGGTCCAGAACCATCTCAATGAAGAAAGGCAGGCCGAAGGCAAGGACGATGAAGAAGGCCATGACGCCCCCGGTCACCTTGTTAACGTTCGTGCTGTCGCGAGCCGGAGGTGTTGGCTGTTCGATGGTGCTGATGTTGGAAACCTTGCTCCCGACGGTTTCATTGATGTTCTGTTGCTCGGCGGCCTGCTGGTATTTGTCGTATTCCTTGGCCATGATCTCCTTCTCGCTCTGCGCCTGCATGATTTTGTCTTCCGAGCCGTCCAATTCCACGGCTTCGGCCTGGACCCGGGCCAGTTGGTTGGTCAGTTCGTTATATTTGGCCACCAGGGAGTGCTCCTTGGCAATCTCGTCACGCAGCGCGGCGTTAAGATCCAACGCCGGCGACGCGGGCTGGCCGGGCCTGTTGTCATCGCTGGTTTTCAAGGCGAACAAACCGGGGTTTTCCGCTTCGTACTTTTTAAGCTCAGCTTCCGCCGCCGCCCGCTGCTTCTGGGCGAATTGCACCTTGACGTTGTTGGTTGTAAACTCACCCAGCAATTCCTGCTCTTTGACGCGGCGGGCGTTTAGAATGGCGTTCAGATTCCGATATTTGTCCATGACGTCCGCGCTGGGAGGCGCGGGCAGGGCGGGGAAGGTTTTGTTGGTCAAGGAGTTTGCGGCCGGCGAGTTGGGCATGGCGCCGGCAATGCGTTCCTGGAGGTCTTTGATGGCGGACCGCGCTTCCGCCAATTCCGTCGCCGTCTGGTAAATGTTCTCCGTGGTCCTGGCGATCAGGTCCGACTTCTGCTTTTTGGCGTCATCCAGCGAAGTGATGCCCCTTTTGCTTTTCTCTTCCTTCAACTGGTCCGCGGCCTGCGCAAGGAGGCCCTTGACTTCCTCGGTTTTCCTTGCCAGGGCGTCATCCGACATGCCGGGCGCCAAATGAACATCCACGTATTTGCTCCTGTAGGCCGAAATCAAGCCAGATAGAATCGGCTGCAGCATCGTTGGATCATCGGCGCTGAACTGCAAAAGGATCACGTCGCTGTTTTTTTGGACGCCCGCCTTGAGATGCATGGTGATGAAACTTGCGGCTGCCGAGGAAGAATCATTGCTGCCCCCCGACTTGCCCAATATCTTCTCCGGCCCCAGATTGGTGGCGACCAGCGCGGCCAGGTCGCGGCTGGTCAGAATCTCAAGTTCCGTGTTCAAAATATTGGCGGGCAGGTTGAGAGATTGCACCTTGGACGAGCCGTCGCCAACGGTGGGCGTCGTGGCATCCTGGATGTAACGAATGTAGATTTTGGCTTCGGAGTAGTAGGGAAAAGTCCACAGCGAGTGGACCACGGCGCCGGCCGCGACACCGAGCGCGATCAAAATGGCGATGAGCCACTTGTGCCGGAAAAGGACGTAATAGACGTCGCGCAAAGTGATGGCCGCGGGGGGCGGGGGCGAATCTTTTTGTCTTGGATTCATAGGGTCTGCAAACTTAGGCGCATTTTCTCAAGACAGATGCGGGTATAAAACGGCTCCCGAAAGCCGAAGGACGGGGAGGGGCAAACAAGCGAACACCCGGTTAAACCATCCCTCAACGCGATCCACGCCCCGGACAAACTGTTTGGTTGAAAAATCATATCTGGCGTAACGCAATTCTTCCTCTTCCGCACCCAGCCCAAGCTTGAAGCGGCGCAGACCATCATTAGACAATGAAGTCCGGCCCAAATTCAATGTGGCCAGCCCCCGCTCCGCGCAACGCTCCATCGCCGCCCACATCACAAGATTGTTGGGCCGCGCTTGTTGGAACGCGCCGTCTGAAGCGCCAAATTTGTAAAGCGCCTGGCGGCCGTCATCCAGAAAGACCGCCGCCGCCACCGGCCGGCTTTCCAGTCGCGCAATGGCAACAAAGCCCCGTCCCAGGCTCAACAAGTGCCGCTGAATATTCATAAAAAAACGGAGGGGCTGCGGAGGCAGTCCATGACGCCGGCGCGTCAGGCAATGCAATTTGAAAAACGTCCGCATGGATTCCTCGCCGCCGTCAAAATCAATCTTCACTCCCATTCGTTGCGCTTTTCGCACACCCGTGCGCACCGCTCCGTCCAGCCGTTGGAACAACTTTTCCACGCCCGCGCCCAGGTCTATCTTGTGGCCGTAAAAGGACAATGACGTCCGGGAACCCTCCCAGGCGCCATCGAAACCGCGGCACTCCAAAGTCTTCCACCGGCGCCGCCGCCCGCACTCCATCGCCCTTTGATAGAGGTCCCGTCCATCGAAACCCCCGCCATGGAGCGCGGGACAAAAATCCGTGAACGGAAGCGACACGCCCCTGCGCCCGGTCAGCCAACTGGAAACCTCCATCACCGGCAACAGCCCCGCCAGTTGCCGGCCTTCCTGGCAGGCGAAGTAATACGGCCTGTGCCCGTAAGTGTCCCGCAAGACCCGCGCCCATCCGGCGCCATGAAAAAGAGTGCCTTGCGGATGCGCCGCCACGCGCGCGTCCCAGTCTGAACACCCCAACGGATCCACCGTCATCGCCCCGGTGTCCCTGTCTTCGTCCGCTGGGACGACGGGTATGGACATGGCTGGCGTCATCTTTTAAGGCAGGCGCCTTTGGGCTTCCTGCCGCTGATGCAGGATTTGAGTTCCGCGGCGACAGCGTGAATCTGTTCCTTGGTCAGTTCAGGAAACATCGGGAGGGAGAGAAACTCTTCCGCGCAACGCTCCGCCACCGGAAAGGACCCTTCCTCGAAGCCCAAAAACCGATAGGCTTCCTGCAGGTGAACCGGAATGGGATAATGAATCGCGCACGAGATTCCCTTGTCCGCCAGCGCCTGAAGGATTTGATTCCGTTCCTGCACGCGAACAGCATAGACATGGTAAACGTGGCTGCCGCAAGGCGCTTCAAAAGGCGTGATGATCTCCTCCGCGCCGGCCAGCATCTGGTCGTAAAGCAGGGCGTGCGTCCGCCGCCGGACGTTGTTGACGTCCAGGTTCTTCAACTTGACGCTTAACACGGCCCCCTGAATCCCATCCATGCGGGCGTTCCATCCGACGCGCGAATGATGGTATTTCTTGTGCTGGCCATGATCCCGAAAGATTTGAATTCTGGCCGCCAGTTCCCTGTCATTGGTCGTCACCCCGCCCGCCTCGCCCAGGGCGCCGAGATTCTTGCCCGGATAGAAGCTGAAGCAACCCAGCACGCCGAGGGAGCCGGCTTTTTTCCCCTTGTACTGCGCGCCGTGTGCCTGACACGCGTCCTCCACCACGGGGATGCCGTGTTTGTTGGCCGTGTCCAGGATCGGATCCATGTCCGCGCACTGGCCGAACAGGTGAACGGGAATAATCGCCTTGGTGCGCGGCGTGACGGCCTGTTCCAGCAGCCCCGGATCCATCGTGTATGTCTGTTCGTCAATATCCACGAACTTCGGGCGCGCGCCGCAATAGCTGATCGCCTCGGCCGTGGCCATGAATGTGCTCGGAACGGTGATCACCTCGTCGCCCGGCCCAACCCCCAGGGCCAGCAGGCTTAACCACAGCGCGTCGGTCCCGTTGCCCACGCCCATGGCGTATCGGCATCCGCAATACTGCGCGAATTCCCCTTCAAACGCGGCCACGAACGGCCCCCCGGCGAAGGCGCTATTGTCAATTACATCTCGAATGGCGGCGTCCAACTGCTCGCGAATCGGCTGATGGTGCGCGTGGAGGTCTAGGAAGGGTACTTTCATGGATTATTTTCCGGTCCGGTTCAACAGCCGCAACACTCGCGCGGGATTGCCCGCCACGACCGCGTCCGCGGGCACGTCCCGCGTCACGACGCTGCCCGCGCCAACCACGGCGCCGGGTCCGACGGTGATGCCGCACAAAAGCGTCGCTCCCGATCCAATGGAAGCGCCGCGCTGGACGCGCGTCGGCACGCATTGCCAGTCCGCCTCCGTTTGCAATTTCCCGCTGCCGTTGGTCGAACGCGGATAAAGGTCATTGATGAACGTGACGTTGTGGCCGACGAAAACCTCGTCCTCCAACACCACGCCCTCGCAAATAAAGGTGTGACTGGATATTTTGCAACGGGCGCCGATCCGGGCGCCTTTTTGGATTTCGACGAATGTTCCGATCTTGGAGTCGTCGCCAATCTGACATCCATACAGGTTGGTAAAGCCGTAGATGCAAACGCCCCGGCCCAATTTCACGTCCGGGGCGATCTGCCGGAACGGCTGCGACTCCGGTTCGATGCGCGTCATGCTAACCTCATGAAACCAGGCGCGGTTCCGGCGCGGAGGCAATGGGGATGTAAAGCTTGCCGTTCTTTGCCTTGCCGTTGCGGCCCTGGGCCGGCGCGCCGTTGTTGCGGGACACTTGATGCCCATTCCCCTGCTCCGGGCGCAACGACACCGCGCCGCCTCCCCGCCGCAAAGACTCGGTGGACGCCTCCAGTATCCTCACCAATTCCAGGCCCTGCCCGCCGTGGGTCAAAGGCTCCTTGCCCTCCCGGATGCATTCCAGAAAATGCTGGCATTCCGTCTTCAACGGCTCCTCCTGCTTCACATACGGGGCGTAGGTGTCCCCGTAGTGGTAGGCGTAGTGGAACTCGGCAAAGGTGTCGTAGTGCGGCGGTCGCTCCACACGGGCGTCAAATATCCGAATCTTCTCCTGTTGCGCCACGTCGTCATAAACAATCATCCGCTGGCTCCCCACGATGGTCATCTCCCGCACCTTGCGCGGATCCAGCCAACTGCTGTGGATGATCGCCGACCGGTCGTTGGGAAAGGTCAAACTCATGGAGGTCACGTCTTCGATGCCGGGCGTGACGTGCGCGCTGCCGCGGCAGTTGACGCTGCACGGGGATTCCTCCAGCAAATGCAGCACGATCGAAATGTCGTGCGGGGCCAGGTCCCACGCCACGTTGATGTCCTTCTGGAACAAACCCAGGTTGAGGCGGCGGGCGCAGATGTAGCGAATGTCGCCCAGATCGCCGCGGGCGATGATCTCCTTGATCTTCCGCACGGCCGGGGAATAGAGGAAGGTGTGGCCGACCATCAGGACCAGCCCCTTCTTGCGCGCGATTTCCACCAGCTCGGCGCATTGTTCGGAGGAGGAAGCCATCGGCTTTTCAATCATGGTGTGTTTGCCGGCCAGCAGGGCGGCCTTGGCCATGGGAAAATGCAGTTTGACGGAAGTGGCGACGACCACCGCGTCCACTCCCACGCCGTTGAGCATGTGCTCGTAACTGGTCTGGCCCTTGACATCGGGATAAAGGGCGGACAGGTGCTTGAGGCGCTCCTCGCTGATGTCGCACATGGCTTTGAGGTGGCAGTCGGGCAGGGAGCGGAAATTGCGGACCAGATTCGGCCCCCAATAACCGCAGCCGACCACTCCGACTTTAATTTGTTTAGGCATACTTTTTTCTCTGTGTTGCGAACATTTACTCCCTGGCAGGAACCGTTCCAGACAGATGTCCGGCGGTTTTTGCGGGAAATTCCGTGGCGGGCTGGGCAGTCCTGTCCGCCGGGCCCATTTCGATATGAGGCCGTATCTTCATTTCCCAGACCAGCTTGATAATGGCGGGAACAGTCCATGCCAAGATTTTCAGGTCCAGCCACAAGGACTTCTCCTGGACGTACTTCAGATCCAAATCCATCATCTGCTCGAAAGTGGTTTTGTTCTTGCCGCTGACTTGCCATAACCCGGTCATCCCTGGCGGCGTCAGGCAGCGTTGCTTGTGACGCTCCGAATACAACTTGAATTCGTAGGGCATGCACGGGCGCGGGCCAACCAGGCTCATGTCGCCGCGCAAGACGTTGAATAATTGCGGCATTTCATCCACCCCGGACGCCCTTAACCACATCCCCCCAGGAATCAGCCGCTTGTCTCCGGTGCAATCCAACTTCCGCGTCGGCTGGTTGGCCGTCATTAATTGCGTCAAATGCGCCTGATGCACTCCGCTGTCCGCGTTGACCTTCATGGTTCGAAACTTCAGGCACATAAACCGGCGGCGCATGTAGCCAATCCGCTGTTGCCGGAAAAAGGCCGGGCCGGGAGAGGCGATCTTGATAAAAGCGTAAATAAGAATCCCAACCGGTATCAGAAAGGGAATCGCCATGAGGACAAGCGTCACATCCAGAATCCGTTTCCACTTGGGAAGGGGCGCATAGACCGTCCCCGCCGCCGTCATTGGGACGTCGCCTTCCTGTCCGGCGAGACTTATCGCCGGCTGCGCGCATTGATTCGAATCAGACAAAGGCATTCTCACGATTCCACTCTCAGACTGATGCCCGCTCAAAGGCACAGCCATCCATCCATGACGCATCTCTTTGACAGCCAACAGGCAAGATGACCCTGCCCTCTTTCAGGCAAGGCTCCGCACTTGCAGGCGTCGGCTATCCTTCGCCAGCTTTTAACGCAGGACCATTGTTCCCCGGTGATTTCATCGGCCGCACCCAACGCTTTCCCCTTCGGTCAGGGGATCAAGAATCCGATGTCGCCAAGAGTGGCAGGAGATCCGCTACGCGCCGGTTCTCCACTCTCAACGATTTTCTATCCACTTCCGCTAAAGTAACACGTCCCAAGAAGTCGAGCAGGATTTGTACCCTTTGCCCTGCTGATAATGCCTTCACCACCATCCCTGAAAAGCCCATGAACACCCCCTCGGCAATCTTCACCTCTGCTCCGGGAATAACCCCATCCTCAACAATCATAGGCTCTTCGGACTCAAAACATTGCTTTAATTCCACAATCGCCGCATCCGGCACGGCAGGTGTTTTATGACCGAAATGCACCAAACTGCTGATGCCCGTGACATGCCGCATCTCATCATAATAATTCTCAAGAATGCAACGAACAAAAATATAACATGGGAAAAGCGGCTCAATGACCCGAATCACCCCGCGCCGCGTCGCCCTCTCCAACCGAAGCCGCGGGTGAAAAACCTCCAAGCCGAGCCTCTTGCCGACATTGGCCGCCGCAATATGCTCGTGCTTGGGCTTCGTTCGCGCGCAATACCATGCTGTTGTGCCATTTTGCATTTAAATCAGCGACTTAAATTGAATTATTCCCGCTTCCAGGCGTTGAACCCTTCCGCTGGCAAATCCAGCCAGACGACACAGGTCCCGTCCAGTCATTCACAAAAATAATGGCTAACGACACATTGTTAAACGGCCCGCCGATTAAACACATTTCTCGTCTTTCAGCGCCCCCTCAATCCCCGCGGCGATTTAACGGCCATCACATGTTTGACGGCACAAAACCGTAACATATCACCATTACACTCCACAACCCCGCCTCCGTCAAGTCCTTTTTTTACCGGGTCAAAACGGCTCATTCCTGCTTCGCAACCGCCGGACGGTACCCGCGCCCGACCCAATAAAGCAGCAGTGTCAACGCCGCGAACGGAATCAGCGCCAGCCAGTCCGAGTTCGCCCCGGCGTACAGTGGATTGTGAGCCTCGGCCCATTGGGTGATCTTGTCGTCCGTGCCGCTCAACACGCCCGCCATGAACGCGATGACGATCCCCGCTATGGCCCCTCCCGCGATATAGCCGCTGGCCAGCAACACGCCCGGACTGCGGTCGCTCTGGGCGGACAGTTGTTCCCCGGATAAATGGGACTGGCTCAAACGCCTCCCCCGGTCCGCCAGCCAGCGGGCCAGCCCGCCCACCAGCAGCGGCGCGGACGACGAGAGCGGCAGATACACCCCCACCGCGAAGGCCAGGGAGGAAATGCCGCAGAGTTCGAGCACAACGGAGATCATCACTCCAAAGAGCACCAGCGCCCAGGGCAATTGCCCGTTGAGGATGCCTTTGATGATGTAAGACATCAGCACCGCCTTGGGCGCCGAATACTTCCTGACCTCCGAGCCGTCGGGGCGCCGGGTGAATGTGCCGTTGATGCCGGGATCCACGAAATACACCGCCGCTCCGCTGTCATTAACCAGATATTTGCCGGGCGGCCCGCCTTCCTGGCTGGTCTTTTGCCAGACACGGTAGGAATGGGAGTCTTCCCTGCCTTGCGGACCGCTGAGAGTCGCGCGCGCGCCCAGCGAAGCATCGGCCGCGGCGCGCAAGCCGGGAGCAACCCGCGCCGCGGGCACATACACCGTGGACGCCGTGTTCAGCGCCAAAAGAACCGGCCCCAACGCCAGCGCCGAAATCGCCGCGCCAATCATGATCGCGATCTGCTGGCTTTTGGGCGTCGCTCCCAGCAGAAAGCCTGTTTTCAAATCCTGCGATGTCGCGCCCCCGTTGGAGGCCGCCACGCAAACAATGCCGGCGACCGAGAGAGCGGTGACGTAATAGCCCACGCCAGTCCACCCCGCCAACAGAAACGTGAGGCAAGTCAGCAGCAACGTCGCCACGGTCATCCCGGAAATCGGGTTGGATGACGACCCGATCTCCCCCGTCAGCCGCGACGAAACCGTGACAAACAAAAAACCGAACACAACGATCAACGCCGCGCCAGCCGCGTTCATCTTCATCGGCGGCGCGGCCCAGATCGCGGCCACCAGCGCCAGACAGCCGAGAACGACAAATTTCATGGACAAATCGCGCCCGGTGCGAAGCGCGCCCGCCCGGGCCTGGACGGCTGCCGCGCCAAAATCCGCCAACCCCTCCCGGATGCCCCGCCAGATCAGCGGCATCGAGCGCAACAAGCTGATGATGCCCCCGGCCGCCACGGCCCCGGCCCCGATGTAAAGGATGTAAGCGCCGCGCACCGCGTCGGGATCCATGTCTCTGATCGGCACGCTCCCCGGCGCCACGGCCCCGGCCGCGCCGGCCCCAAAAAATTTGATCAGCGGAATGAGAACCAGATACGAGAGCGCGCCGCCCGCCGCCATGATGCAGGAAATGCGCGGCCCGATGATGTAGCCCACGCCCAGCAACTCCGGCGAAATCTCCGCGGCGATGGAGCCGCCGTTGAACGGCGCGCCAAAAACCTTCCCAGGCGTGTCCTTCCAACCCTTCAACGCCCGCATGGCGGTGCTGTACAAAAGTCCCACTCCGAATCCGCCAAAAATCGCCGCCCCGCCCGGCTGCGCGTCCTGCGCCCCCGCGGCGTGTTGCGAGGCGGCGCGCGACTCTTCGTTGGCGCCGGCCTTGAGCACTTCGGCGCAAGCCGTCCCTTCCGGATACTTCAACTGGCCGTGTTGCTGCACGATGAGCGCCCGCCTCAACGGAATCATCATCAGAATTCCCAGCAGCGCCCCGAACACCCCCACGATCATCACCCGGATCACCTCCAGATCGAAGCCCAGGATCAGGATGGCGGGCATGGTGACGCCGATGCCAAAAGCGATGGATTCCCCGGCCGAGCCGGCGGTTTGGGCGATGTTATTTTCCAGAATGGTCGCATCCCTGCCCCCCATTTTGGCCCAGAGGCGGAACAGGCTCAACGAAATCACCGCCACCGGTATCGAGGCGCTGACGGTCATCCCCACTTTGAGCACCAGATAAAGCGACGAAGCCCCGAACACCACCCCCAGCGCCACGCCCAGAATGACCGCCCGGGGCGTGAATTCGCGCAAGACCACATCCGGCCCGATGAAAGGCTGCGCGTCGGATGTTCCAGCGGTCGTTGAAACGGGCTTGGGCGCCATGCCGCGATATTACCGATGACAAGTTCACAGTTTAAAGTTCAAAGTTCCACCCCCTCCATCAAGCCGATTTCTTGACCGGGCGGCAAATCAGGGTACTTTGCCGGTGGTTCAAGTTCGCCGCCCAGGCTCAAATCCAGGGCCGAAACAACCTTGACCTTTATACCGCGAGCCGATGACTGATGACCTTGCCAGCCTGCGGGTGGCCCATGACCGGCTGAAGCTGCTTTACCAAGTCAGCAACGTCATCCATTCCACCCTCGATCCGGAGCAGGCTCTCCAACTGATTGTTCAGGAAGCCGTGCGGCTGATGCGCGCCTCCAGCGGTTCACTGGCCCTGATCAATCCCAACAACGGCCTTTTGGAAATTCACGCCTCGGCAGGACTCCCGCCCCATGCGCCTGAACTCAAGCTGCGCGTGGGCCAGGGCGTCACCGGCTGGGTCGCCCGCGCCGGCAAGCCCGCCCGCGTTGGCGACGTCCGCCGCGATCCGCGCTATGTCATGCTCCATCGCGATGTCCGGTCGGAACTGGCCGTGCCGCTGGAGGTCATGGGCGAGGTGCGGGGTGTGCTCAACGTGGATTCCATCAACCCCGACGCGTTCAGCCAAAACGATCAGGAATTGCTGGAGGAATTGGCGGCGCTGGCGGCCAAGGCGATTCGGAACACCTGGCTCTTCGAGCAATCGCGCCTGAAGGCGCGCCTGCTGGAAACGCTGGTCAGCGTCAGCCGCTCCATCAACTCGGCGCTGCACGTGGATGAAGCGCTGCAGCTTATCACCCGCGAAGCTTGCGCGTTGATGGAGGCGCGCATGTGTTCGCTGCTGATGCTGGATGCCACCGGCGAATGGCTGGACTTGCGCGCCAGTTTCGGGGCCGGGCCGTCTTATCTGGGCAAGCCGCGCCTGAGGGTGGAGGAAAGTTTCATGGGCATCGTTGTCCGCCGCCGGAAGCCGATGCAACTGGAGAACGTGCAAACCTCCGCGCTCTATCAGAACGTCGCCATGGCCCGGCGCGAAGGGTTGATCTCGCTGTTAAGCGCGCCCCTGGTTTTCGGCGGCCAGACCATCGGCACCCTCAATGTCTATACGGGCCTGCCGCGCAGCTTTTCCGACGAGGAAGTCCATATTCTCAGCGCCTTGACCGAGTTGTCGGCCATCGCCATTGAAAAGGCGCGCCTTTACGAGCGGGTGGTGGACGTGGAGGAGCAATTGCGCCAAAACGAAAAACTTTCCGCCCTCGGCCTGCTCGCGGCGGAGGTGGCGCATGAAATCCGCAATCCGCTCACGGTGATGAAAATGCTCTACCACTCGCTCCGCCTGGAATTCGCGCCCGGGGACCCGCGGGAAAGGGACGACGCGATCCTTCGCGAAAAAATGGAGCAGTTGAACAAAATCGTCGAACAAATCCTGGACTTCGCGCGCAGCGCCGAACCGAAGATGAGCGCCGTCAACCTCAATCAACTCCTGGACGACCTGGCCCTCCTCATCCGGCACAAATTGCGCAACCAGCAGATTCACTTTGTCCGCCGCCTGGCGGCGGATTTGCCGGAGATCATGGCCGACTCGACGCAACTGGCGCAGGCTTTTCTCAATTTGACGCTCAACGCGGTCGAGGCGATGCCCCAGGGCGGAACGCTCACCCTCTCCACCCGGGCCGTCACCCTGCCGGGCCGGGGCGGGAAGCCGTCGCACGTTTTGATTGAATTCCGCGACACGGGCCAGGGGATGCCTGAAGAACAACGCCGCCGCCGTTTTTCGCCGTTGTTGGGCACGAGCAAACAGAGGGGCACGGGATTGGGTCTGGCCATCGTGGAGCGCGTGGTGGAAACCCATCGCGGCAAAGTCCGCATTCTGTCGCGGCCCGGCAAGGGAACAGCCATCATCGTTACCCTGCCCGCGTGACACCTTGAATTCGCCTCCCGCTCAAGGAGGGCTGGCGAAGGAGGCGGGGACGGGGGCGGCAGGGTAGCGCGAGCCGGAGCCAAATAACGAGGGCAAGGCTGGCGCCGGATTGCTTGAATTGGCGTTGCCGGCCCAATTGGCCACATGCAGGGGTTCGGATGGATTAGGCTCCCAAGCCAGGGCTTCATCCGGCGCGCCGGTCCGCCAACTGTTATTGGGCGGCATTTGGGCGGATTGCTGGGGCTGCATCGTCACGGAATAGACCATGCTTGCGGCCAGGGCGCCAAAGGCGGCCAGGGCAAAACCATAAGAAAAAGCCGGACGGAAAACGAATTGGCCGAGGAAATCTTCCCAAAAGCGCGATTTGCCTTCCCCGCGTTCGAGACGCGCGGCGATTTGGTCCGGCAACCGGTTGAAATAGCCGGGCGGGGGCTGTTCATGCCGCTTGAGCGCCAACAACTTGCGCAATGCCTCAAATTCACCAGGGTCTGAATTCATACTGCGGATGCTTTTACTTCAAATAATCGGACAAGTGGGCCTGCAATTGCTGCCGCGCGTAGAAGAGGCGCGACCGGACAGTGCCGATGTTGCAATCCATAATCTTGCCTATCTCCTCGTGGGAGACGCCTTGAACATCATGCAATGTCACGACCATTCTGTGATCTTCTGACAGCTTTTGCATGGCGGCGTTCAATTTTTCCTGCAATTCGCTCAAATTCAGGTCGCGGCGCGGGGTTCTTTCCGAGCTTAAGGCAACCAGGTACGGGTCGTTCTCCGCGTTGAAATCCATATCGTCGAGGCTCATTTGCACCCGGTTCTTGCGCTGTTTGAGAAAATTAATGGTCTTGTTCACCGCGATCCGGTAAATCCAGGTGTAAAAGCTGGAATCTCCCTTGAACGATTTGAGCGCGCGATATGCCTTGATAAACGTCTCCTGCGCAAGGTCGTTCGCATCCTCGTGATTGGAGGTCATGTGGTAGACCGTGGCGTAAATGCGCTCCTGGTACCGGCGCACCAACGCATCGTAGGCCCCGATGTCCTCTTTCTTGGCGCGGCGCACCAGTGTCAGGTCGTCCACTTCCCCGTTTCCGGCGGCCTCCTCTTGAGGTTCGCGAGCCGGCGGACGGACGGTCGTTTTTTCCAGTTCAGCTTTCGTATGCAACAGTTTGCTTCCCGCTTGGAAGAAGCAATTATTTCAATACACAACCCCTAAAGCTTCGGTTTGTTCCGCCAAAAATTCAGTCAACCCGGCCAGACCCGATCTCGCCTGGCACGGCGGAAGGGTCATCAACGCTTCCCGCGCGCTGACAAGGTACTGCTGGATGACGGACCGGGATTCGGCGAAAGCTTCATATTTGACCATCAGTTCGATCACCCCCGCCAGGAAGGCCGGCTCCCAGTTGCCCAGCCAATGGCGCAACCGCTCCCGGTCCTCCGCGCCGGCCCGGTCCCGCACAATGAAAATCGGCAGGGTCATTTTCCCCTTGGCAAGATCCGCTCCGAGCGTTTTGCCCGCCGCCGACTCGGAACCGAGCACATCGAGGCAATCGTCGTACAACTGGTAGGCCGTGCCCAGGGCCATTCCGTACTGGCGCAAACATTCCCGCCGCGCCCCCGGGGCCTCGCTGACATATCCCCCCAAATCACAGGACAAGGCGAACAGTTCGCCCGTTTTCATCGCCAGCATTTTGAAGTAATGCGCGCGGGACATGTCAAAATCCCCGCGCGAGCGGCTTTGCAGAATCTCGCCCGCGCAAACGGTGTTGGCCGCGCCCGCCGCCGCCCGGCAGACTTCGGGTGTTGGAAAACTGGCGGCCAGCTTGAGCGCGTGCGCCCAAAGGCAATCGCCGAGCAACACCGAAACTTCATTGCCCCAATTCGCCGCCAGCGTCAGCCGCCCGCGGCGCAACTGCGCTTCGTCAATGACATCGTCATGCACGAGGGTGGCCAGATGGATCATTTCCACGATCACCGCGACGGTGAGATGCTCCTCGCGGAGAGCGCCGACGGTTTCGCCGCTGAGGGAAACGAGCATGGGGCGGAGCAATTTGCCCTGGGCGTTCAGGGCATACCGCGCCAGCGCCGCGATTTGCGGTTCAAATCCCTCCGTTTGCGCCGCCAGAAGCCGGGCCACGCCTTGCAAAAACGGTTCCATCCCATCGGCAACCTGTTTCCACCCGGATCCTTGCGGCATGGATGGTCCGACGGGAACGGCAACCCGACTGGTTTCAGCAACCAACATGTGTTTCACTTTACGAGCGGATTCCGGGTGAAGCAAGTCAAACTTGGAAGATGCGCGATGCCTGCGCGCCCGCGAAACCCGTCCCAAGGGCTTTTTGCGCATCAAGCGCCAAGCCGCAACCATCTGCAACCAACAGCGACATTCGGGGGTCAAAACGGTCGGATTTGCCTGGGGGAGGATCACCGCCCTGAAAATCCATTTTATATCTTGTCATCACCTCCGGCCGGGGGGTAATGAAACTGGCACGCCCCGGTGGGAGCATCGTCAGGAAACGAGCATGAGATTCTACGCGCACACGGCAGAAGACGAGCAAGGCAACCGTTTGCCAGAGGAGAAATGGCAGCCTTTGTCCGAGCATCTCTGCAACGTCGCGCGACTGGCGAAAGGATTTGCTGCCCCGCTCGACCTTGCCGCCGAAGCCGAACTGGCCGGGCTGCTGCATGATTTGGGGAAGTATGCGGAACGATTTCAGGCGCGGCTCCGAAACCCGGCCATTCATGGCATCAATCATTGGGCGGCGGGCGCTGCACGAGCGGGCACGATGAACGCGTG
>Ga0316226_1001862_pt1 | contig 21184 bp, 17 predicted proteins | sample TBH18017metaG_FD_206009 | JGI IMG/M metagenome (GOLD analysis project Ga0316226, IMG submission 206009) | Freshwater microbial communities from Trout Bog Lake, Wisconsin, USA - TBH18017 | ecosystem: Environmental > Aquatic > Freshwater > Lake > Hypolimnion/Profundal zone | place: USA: Wisconsin...
AGGTCGACATGCCGGGGTCGATCGCAATCTCCATTGAGAAGTACGCGATGGTGTCTGCTTTCATGATGGAAGCACTCCTTAATAATCGTCATGATTCAATCTTCCCGCAGCAACGCCGGCTGGCGGTTGGGGGCATAGGCGGCGATGGCGGCGCACCACTCGGGGGCCAGTTCGGCATCCGGCGTGCGCCAGAGCTGCAGGTAGGCTTTGCGGCAGGCGGCGCCGTCGAGGAGGAGATCGAAGAGCTGTGCGCGGCTGAGCGCGCCGCTCCCCTCCCGCAGCAATTGGCGTACGAGCCGTTCATCGACCGGTGGCCGGCGATATTCGTCCGTGGCATACGGCTGACGCTGCAATTCACCGTGCAGCGCGTTCACATACGGCTCCACAATGGCCTGCAGGAACGCGTTGCCGTTGATCCGGTCCAGGCGGCCGCGGATGCGTTTCTCGGCTGCTTCAAAGTCGCGGATTTCCTGAGGCGGATTCGTTTCCTCCGGCGTCTGCAACAAGCCCGCGCGCCGCAGACGATCGCCAACCGGAACGGAGGAGAAAAACACGTTGAGCGGAATCGACAAAATCAGGGGCGCCAAAACCGGCAGCATGGAATAGCCAAAATGCGGATCGACCGCCAGGGCCAGAGCGGTCCACGCCACACCGATGAGCGTCATCCACCCATGACTGCGCGCGGCCGCCTGCCAGGCCAGACTCTGATCCTGCGCGCGATTCTGCACGCCCCACGCCACGCCCTTGCCAAACAGCATTGCCATCACAAAGAATGAATGCCAGAGCATGAAAAGCGGCGCCTCCAGGACGGAAAAGAGCGACCCGAGCACGACGCTCGCCGTGGTGCGCACGCCACCGCGAAACAAATGCCGGCGCATCGGATTGCACAGCAGATCCGCCAGGCTCAGGGCGCGCGGGGTGAACAGCAGCAGCAGGCAGAGTCCGTAGAGCAAGGCGCCGTGGGCCGCCAGCGAGAAATTGGCCAGTGGCGTGAACCCCGAGGTGGCGACGAAGGTGAGCCCCGCGTTTTTGAACTGCACGACCACCAGGGTGCTGAATATCAGAAACAACAGCCACAAGGGCGAACTGATATAGGTCAGGATTCCCAGCAGAAAATGCGTCCGGCTCACCAGGGGCAATTCGCGGCTGAACAGCAGCCAGAAATGCTGCAGGCTGCCCTGGCACCAGCGGCGGTGGCGGCGCAGGCTTTCCACCATGTTCGCGGGAGTCTCCTCGTAGCTGCCGTCCAGTTCCCGCGCCACGCGCACCTCCCATCCGGCCCGCCGCATGAGCGCCGCCTCGACAAAATCGTGGCTGAAGATCTGACCGCCGAGGGGCTCGCGCCAAGGCAGGCGCGGCAGCCGGCAGTGCGCCATGAACGGCTGCACGCGGACAATCGCGTTGTGGCCGAAATAAAAGGCGTCGCCGGCCTGCCAGAAATCCATGCCTGCCGTGACCAGCGGGCCGTAGAGCCGGATCACAAACTGCTGCGCGCGCGCATACACACTGCGAGCGCGGATGGCACCCGGAACGGTTTGCAGAATGCCGATTTCGGGATGCTCTTCCATACGGCGCACGAGTTCCACCATGCGGCCGCCGCTCATCAGACTGTCGGCATCCAGCACGATCATGTACCGGTAGGCGCGCCCCCAGTGCTCCAGGAAATCGGTCAGGTTGCCGGCCTTCATGCCGGTATTGACGGGCCGGTGCCGGTAATGCACGTGGCCTACGGCGCGCAGCCTGCGCGCCACGTGAAACCACACGATTTCCTCTTCAATCCAGCGTGCGGGCTCGAGCGAGTCGCTCAGCAGAAAAATGTGAAAGCCGTTCTCCAGGCCGGTGCGTTGCAAGGAGCGCCAGATGGCCTCGACACGCGCCAGCACACCGGCGACGTCCTCATCGTGAATGGGAAATACTACGGCGGTGGGTGCCAGCGGGCTCGAGGTTGCCAGCGACGGCCCCACCGGCTTTTCCGGCGCGCTGCGCCCCAGGCGGATCGCCAGAAATCCAAACAACACGGTGCAGAAGACAAATGCGATCAGTGCGAAGAGCAGCGCCTGCAACGCCAAGATGCCGTACTTCAGGCCGTAGAGCCCCGTGCGCCAGAGGAAATCGGCAAACAGCAGCGTTCCGCCGCCCCAGACAAAAAGAAAGACGCACAAAAAGGCGGCGCGCCGCGCCGCCGTGCGGGATGCGCCGTTTCCTTTCGCTGCAGGTCCATTCCCTGGCGGTTGACTCGTTGGTGGATCGTGTGCCACACCGTGCCTCACCGGGTTAGCCAGAACACAAAACCGAAGAAGGCCGCAAAGAGCCCCCACAGCAGCAGCACCCGCAGCCAGCGCAGACGATCCATCGTGCGCAGAGCCCTGTCGGCCAGTTGCGGCACCAGCCCCAGCGCGAGCGGTGGACTGGTCACCTGCCCCAGTCGCAGGGCGGGAACCGCCTCGACGTAGCTCGCGCGCACCAGGCGCACGAAGGCCTCCGGCCATGGCGGATCGGAAAGAAAAATCCCGTTGTGCTCGGGTGCCGGCATGTCGGCCAGCAGCATCGCCAGCCGGCCACGCAGCGAAAGCTGGGCCGGGTCGCCAATCGCGGCCACGTCGGAGGGCGCGATGCCCAGTACGGCCTGAAACCAGTCCAGCACCAGACGTTCCGTTTCGTCGGTCGCCACCTGGACCGCATGCTGCGCGGGACCGGCGCTGAGGCGTACGGCGCACCGCTCCATCACCTGTTGCACGAGCAGATGCAATTGAAACTCATGGCGAACGCCCAGCGCCGTCAAATAAGCCCAGACGCGACGGTACGCCGCATCCCATTCCTCGGCCGTAAGTCCGGCCGGAATCACATCATTAATTCGTGCCATGCGTACTCCCATGTTTCCGACAGCAGTTGTCCCTCCATTTCGAGATGAACACGGAAGCGCGCCTCCTGCGGGGCGGCTGGCGGCTGAAAACGAATGAACAGCCGCCAGGTGCCGTTGAAGTTGTTTTTCTGCAGGATGGTTTTCATGTCCGTGACGCCGGCGATGGAATCGAACACCGCCTTGACCGGATCCACGTCGTGCAGCGTCGCCAGGGTTTTGCTGCTGAAATCGACCACGCATTCGTAAAAGCCGGGAGCATTCGGCACCTGGCCCGTACGGGTGGCCACGACAATGCCCAGAGAGGACGGTTCCGTGGACAGGTAGCGCAGCAGATAATCCACATCGTACGGCACACCTTTCGCAGGCTGCAGGTCCGGCTGCCAGAACGCGGCGACGTTATCGACCGTGTCTTTGTTTGACGGAAACGTATAGAGCATCACGCGACCCCGTCCCCAGGCGCCCGGCTCCACCAGCACGCTGGGACGCAACTGATAGGCATCGTCGATGTCCTGATAATGCTCGAAGTTCCGATCGCGCTGCAGCAATGCGAACCGCACGGGAATTTCGAACGGAAACACGCGCGCCGGATACGAGATCGGCGGGTTATCCAATGGCGCCCAGATATAGCTGTTGGTGGATGGGATCAGCAGCAGCCCGTCCGAGTCGTGCACTTCCGGACGGTAATCCTGCGGTTTTTGAAGTGTGTTTTCGCCGTAAAGAAACATGCTGGAAAAAGGCGCCAGACCAATCTGAAGGGGAACAGCCCGGAAAAACAACCGGCCCCGGACATGCACCGACGTTTCTTCACCCGGATGCAGCACGAACGAATAGGCGCCGGCAACGCTCGGGCTGTCGATCAGCGCGTACAGGCACAGGCTGTCGGCGTTGGCTTCCGGCTTGCCCAGCCAGAATTCGCGGAACAACGGAAATTCCTCGGGCAGATTCGTGGTGGTGGTGTTGATCGCCAGACAGCGGGCCGACACGCCATAGCCCAGTCCACGGGCCGTCACGCGAAAATAGGAGGAGCCGACAAAAACAGCGACTTCATCGAATTGGTTCGCCTTGTTGATTGGATAACGCACGCGAAACCCGGCATAACCCAGCGAGGACGACACCCGCCGGCGGATATCCGTCTGGTGTCCATAATCGAAGAAGTCGGTGCTGAAGGGGATTTCCTGCTCATGCGTGCTGCTGAATTCGTGGATACGCACCGCGCGATTGTAATAGCGGCCGGGATGAAAGAACTCGATGCGAAACGGAAGCTTATCCTCCGCCCACAACGCCCGATTCGGATTAAAACGGATGTCCTGGTAGGCATCATAGCCGAGGTCGCGCAGAAAAGTCGGCACATGCCCCCAGTCGTCATCATACGCTCTGGCCGACAACTCTTTGGCGCGCTCCGCCACATAATCCAGATCGATCTTCACCCGCTCGGCAGCCATGGCGAACCCAGCGGTGATGACCAGCAGCAATGCGCCGAGCGGAAGCCGGTTCCGCGGCGACCGGTTGTATTGCGTCTGCATCGTCCGACTCCCCCCGTCCGCCGCAGGGATCCGATTCAGAAATCGTCACCCTTCAGGTCGATGAAGAAGATGCCCGCAAGAAAATCCAGCGCCTCCAGCGGTTCGACGCCAACACTCACACCGATGATCCCGGCCTGTACCTCGGCGCCGATCTCCATCGGCCCGTAGTACGGGTGCCGCTCAGCCTCCTCCTCGGTTTCCTTGGCGGGCGCGATCAGCGGACCGTAACTGTCCTCAAGGCCGAAGATCCATGGAATTTCAGGTTTGCCGCGCGGACCGGGCAAGCCGACATAGGCGGTGCTGTGACCGCCGACGAATACCGTGGCGATCGAGGTGGCGCGTGCGCCCACCGACAGACCCGGGCCAAGACGCACGCGCAGCCGCACGATGTCCAGCAGATCGAAGATGCGGTTGGGAATATACATGAGGATGGGATGTTTTTTCGGTTTTTCGGTGGTTTGCGTCGTTTCCGTCACGGTCGTTTGCGTCGTCTGCGTCGTTTGGTCAGTCGGCGTCGTCTGCGTCGTTTGCGTCGTATAGGTGGTCGTCGTCGACTTTGGATTGTCCGATGGCACGGCATCGTCCGCAACCGCCGGCCAGGCCGCGCCTCCCGCCAAAAGTCCAAGCGTCAGCAAGAGGGTGGTGCTTTTTTTGATGGCTGGATTCATTGGGGCTCCTTCGTCCGCGGAGGGCGGGCTGGGGTTGTTGTTCACACGTTGTGCTCATCTGTCATCTTGCCTGCGGAAATGGCAGGTCGACTACCAGGCAATGGCCGGTGAACCTGCGCGAAAAGCCTGAACCGCAGGCGGATCAGGCGACCGCCTGGTTACGCGGCCGTAGGATTTGTTCAATCACGACGCCGGCAAGGTCGGGCGCCGACAGATCCGCCCGCGGATCATCGGCTGCGTCGCCGATGGCCAGAACGCGCATCCCGGCATGAAGCGCAGCGGTGACGCCGGCGCGCGCGTCCTCCACCACCAGACAACGATCGGGCGGCAGATCCAGACGTTGTGCCGCGAGAAGGAACAGGTCAGGCTGCGGTTTGCTCCGAACCGGATCGTTGCCATCCACGTACGCGTCGAAACTCGTGTGCAGGCCGATCCGCTGGAGAATGTGGGGCGCATTTTTGCTCGACGACGCCACCGCCAGCTTCACGCGGCGGCGATGCAGTTTCCGAAGCAGCTCCACGACGCCCGGCAGAATGTCATCGGGTCCCAGATGCTCGATCCGTTCGGTGTAGTAGCGGTTCTTCCGATCGGCCAAGCGATACTTTTCCGCGGTGGTGCAGGCGCGCCCGGCGGCTTTCAAAATGATGGCCAGGCTTTCCTGCCGCGACACGCCGCGCAAGGAACGGTTCAAGGCGCGGTCGAACGGCAGACCCTCTTCATCGGCCAGCCGTTTCCATGCCTGGTAGTGGTCTTCGTCGGTCGAGACGAGAACCCCGTCCAGATCGAAGATGACGCCGTGCCGGGTCATGGCAGGCCCCCTTCGGATGCCGGCGGATCGGCGTCGGGTTGTCGCAGGGTCACCCGGCAGTGGTCGTGTGTGGCATCGATGTCATACCAGTTGCCGTGATGGTGGATCTGCAGGCGCACCCGCTGCCAGGCTTCCGGCAGCCGCGCGCGGAACCGGGGGGTATCGCCGGTCAGATCCATCCCCAGAAATCCGCGCGTCACCGCCAACCAAGTGCCGCCCAGCGCCGCCATGTGCAGGCCGGTGCCGGTGTTGCCCATCCCGTTGGACAGATCGAGAAATGCGGTCCGCCGAAAATAATCGTAGGCTTCGCGCGGCTGATCCAGATCGCTGGCGGCGATGGCATGCATGCACGGACTGAGCGAGGAATCGTGCGTCGTGCAGGGTTCGTAATAATCCCAATTGGCGCGCCGCCAGGCGTCCGAAAAGGATTCGGGAAAGAGCACGCCCAGCAGGAGAACGTCGGCCTGCTTGAGAACCTGGGAGGCGTGGATTTCCCGGAGGCGCTGGTGTTCCGGCGCGCGTGAGACGCGCGAGGACAACGCCCGGGGATCCGCGCGACGGAGCTTGAAAAAGCCCTCGTGCTGCTCCCAGACACCCGCGGGGGTGGGCTCGGGAAGGTAGAGGTTGCGGGCAATCGCCTCCCAGTGCTGCACTTCCTCCCGGTCGACGGCCAACTGGCGCAACAGTCCGCCGCGGTGATGCACCTGCAACATGCGATCAATTTCCCGGGCGGCCAGACGGAGATTCCAGGCGGCCATGAAATTCGTGTAGGCGTTGTTATCCACCTGTTCGTGATATTCGTCCGGGCCGATGACGTTGTAGATCTCGTACCGGTTCTGCGTCGGATTGAACACCACCCGGGAGGCCCAGAAACGCGCGGACTGAACCGCCAGGACGCACAGTTCGCGTTCCCGGAAGATGGCATCGCCGGTCGCCTGCACGTACTGCCAGGCCGCATAGGTCACATCCGCGCCAACATGCTGCTGCAAATCCCCCGTGAGAACGCGCACCTGCGCGCCGGTCCGGGGATCGTTGACGTAGGCCGGGCAGGTTTCATCGCCCGTGTCCGCACTTTCCCAGGCATACAGGGCGCCGGCATACCCCAGGGCCGACGCCTTGCGCATGGCGCCGTCCAGCGTGGCCGTGCGGTAGCGCAGCAGCCATTTGGCCGCCAGCGGATCTGTGCCGATGAAAAACGGCAGCATGAAGATTTCCGTGTCCCAGAACACATGCCCGCGATAACCTTCCCCCGAAAGGCCCTTGGCCGCAATGCTCACGCGTTTGTTGCGCAGCGGGGCGTGCTGCAGGAGATGGAAAATGGCCAGGCGGATCGCCCGCTGGTCATCCTCCGGTCCGTCGATGGCGATGTCCGCGCGTTCCCAGCGCCGCTGCCACGCCTGGACATGCACGCGGCGGCGGACGCCATAGGCGCCGCCCTCCGCGCCCCGCACGTCCTCCAGGCAGTCGCGTTCGACGGAGACGGTGTCGCTGTCGCGCGAGGTGTAGGTCGAGATCAGCCGCTCGAACACCGCCTGCTGCCCGCGTTCCAGTGTGACGTTAAATTGAAAGCCGATCCGATCATCTTTGCCGATGAGGAGAGGTTTGACTGGTGCGCCCTCATGCACCCAGGAATTACACCGGCAGGCATGGGCCAAGCGGACCAGCGCCGTTTCCGTCTGCGCCGCCATTAGAATGCGGTCGCGCCCCATGTGCTCCGCATGCACGATCTTGAGGCGCCGCGCGCGCGCATCGAGCCACAACTGCACGCTGATTTCGCCGCGCCAGTCGAGGGGCGTCACGGTGATGGACTGTCCCGCCAGATGCGGATTGGACAGGCTTGCAAAGCGCTCGAACTCGAGGCGGGTGGAACACTCCTGTTCCGTGTAGACCAGCGTTCGCTGCAGCATGCCGCGCTTGAGCCCCAGGGTGCGCTGGTAGTGTGCGACGCGTCCCGGTTGCATGCGGAAGGGACGCCCGCCGAGAAGAATTTCCACCGCCAGAAAGTTGGCCACATTCACCAGTTCAGGGATGCCATCCGCACCGGAGTCGAAAAGCCCGGCCAGGAAAATCCCCGGCTGCGTGGGCCCGGCCTCGAACGGCTCTTCGGGAAAACCGCGCAGGCCGAGGTAACCATTGGCCAGCGTGCAGATGGCTTCCCAGGCTTCATTGCGGGGGGGTTCCCATTCCGTTTCCTGCACCATCCATGTGGGCGGCGATTGGAGTTTGAGAAACGGCATGCTTTTACCCTTGGATTACTTGGTGACGCCGACCTCCTGCTCGACTTCCGCGAGTTTCTCATCGGGCAGTGCGAGCATGTAATCCAGGAAAAACCAGTACGCCCGGACGTGGTGCGTGGATTGGTCGGCTGACATCGTGTAGTCGTACGGAGGATCCCACGACCAGAAACCCCAATGCGTGTTGGGATCGTCGCCGTACGAGGCGTCCTGCCGGCCGGGAACCTGCTGCTGCGACAGGGAATAGCGGAGCGTGCGCACGGCGGTGGCGGCATATTTGGCATCCGAGGTCATCCAGTGCGCCAGCAGCAACGCAATGGCGATGTTGGGCATGTCGCCCGGCCCCCGGTAGTCGGTCACGGGCACCCCCCACCGGTCCTCGCTCAGGGGCCAGGCGCCGGAAGGCATTTGTCGCAGCACGTGCCAGTCGGCAAAACGCAGCCCGCTCTTGAGGAAACGCTCGCTGCCCGTGCGCAGGTGCAGCCGGATCAGGCCGCGAATTTCATCCGCCGCAATGTCGCTGCTGTAATAGGTGTCGTTGATCAGATAAAAGCACCCATTCTCCGCCTGCAGCTTGAGCGCGTTGGATCCCCAGGCCTGCGCGCGCTCCAGCCAGATCTGGTCGCCTGTCGCCTCTCGCAGGGCGATCAGCGCCTCGATCACGCGTCCGAATGACTGCCAGCCCTGTGGAATCCAATGTTCCTGCCAGTGATCGTATTTTGCGGCAAAGCCGTGATTTTGCGCCTGGAGCAGGAAGCGGCTGCTTTGCGCGGCGCGGGCCAGAAAGACCTCCTGATTCAGCCGGCTCCATAAACCCAGGTTGAGCAACACATAGTCCGCCGTGTATTTTGTCCAGAGCTGGTCCCGCTTGATATTGTCCAGAACGCCACCCAGCACCAGACTCATGGGATGGGTTTCCACCAGATTGGCCTCCAGCCAGTCCGCGGCGCGGCGGGCCATGTTCAGCAGCTTTTCGTCGCCGTACCGGTCAAACGCGGCCAGACATTGAAAGGGCGCGATCAAATTCACGTTCTGCGGCGCAGCCAGCGTGCGGGTGCGGGCATCGTAATAGCCATGGAAGGCACCCATTTCCTCGTTGAACTGGCGGGGCAGCCATTCGCAGGAATTGTTCTTCGCCCGCATTTCAAGCTCATCCCGGGGAAGCCGGAGCCGGGCGAGCACGGCCGAATCCTTCGCCGGCGCCGGAGACAAACCCCAGTCTTTTGGCGATATCGCGGCATGAATCATTTCGCCTGTTAACGGCTGTAAAGCTGTCATCCGTTCGCTCCTGATTCCATTGCGCGTCCAGCGTCCAGCGCCTACGGCGCGGCGTCCGCCATGTTCGTTCTGGCGGACGCGCGGCATCCCAACGCGGTTAACCTGGGAAAGGCGCTATAAGTGTGTGGTCAGCTTTTCAAACAGAGCCTGTTCGGCATCGCGATCGTTCTGCATACCGAACGTGCCCACGCGCACGCGAATTTCGGTCGTTTTGTCGGTCTGCCGGATGAGCTGGATCCGCACAACCTGATCCTTGGCGTTGCGCCCCTGCACCACGCCGCCGGCACCGTCCTTGTGCGTTTCAGCCGGAATGATGGTATAGGCCATGTCCTTCATGGCGGCCTGGGCTGCATTCCAGCCACGATCCACGGTGATTTCCCGCGTGGCGCGCAATTCATTGTCGTAATAGGCAACGGCGCCCACACCGGCGCCGGCGCCCACACCCACCGCGAATAATATACACCCGGCGGTCATCGACAGCAGCACCGCCAAGCCGCCAACCATGCCATACATGCGCAGGAATCGTTTCATTGTTGTGTCCTCCTTTTTGTTGGTGTTGCCGGACGCAGATGTTTCGTCTGCGTCAACGTGATGACGCTCAGCCAGCCTTATGCCGCTGGATGGCGCGCTCGTAGACCGCCACGGTGTCGCGGGTCATGCGATCGACCGAGAACACATCCACTGCGCGCTGCCGTCCCTTGCGGCCCATTTCCGCGGCCAGGGTCGGATTGGCCAGCAGTTCGATGACGCGGTTGGCCAGTTCGCGCACGTTGCGCTTCTCCACAAAATAGCCCGTTTCATTGGGTACAACGGATTCCACCATGCCGCCGCTGGGCGTCACCACGGTCGGCTTGCCGCACGCCATGGCCTCCACGGGCACCAAGCCAAAGGGTTCCTCGCCAATCGTGGGATAGACCACGACGTCGCAGGCGTTGTACACCCAGGGCAGTTCCAGATAGGGAAACGGCTGTGTGATCACGTTCGACGAAAGACCCAGCGAACGCACCAGTTGCAGCACTTCCTCCTTGTAGCCCTGCAGTTCGCGAATCCAGTCCACAATGTCGTCCGTATCGGTGACGATCAGCAACGCTTCCGGAAACCGCTTCCGGATATACTGCATGGCCTTGACGCTGTAGATGACGCCCTTCCAGGGGAGCATGCGTGCCGGATGCATGATCACCCGGTGCCCCTTCAGATGCAAGGCGTCGGCCCACTTGGGGTTTACATTCGCGGCGGAGAAGAGCTCGACGTCGATCCCGGGATAGATCACCTCGATGTTGTCCAGTTGCGGAGCCTGCTCGAGAATGCCCTTGGTCACATGCTTGCAGAAGGTGATGATCGTGTCCCACTTGGCGCGCCGCAGCAAATCTTCGCAGATGAATTCGCTCCACACTTCGTGGACGGTCAGCACGTTGGGCATGCCTTTCTCCCACAGCGCCGTCAGCGCCATGGCGTGTTCCGGCACGAAATGATGGAAATTATGGCCGTGCACCACGTCGATCCGGCGTTCGGCGATGAACTTCTCGTACATCTCGCGAATCGCGGCCACAAGCGTGGGATCCTCCTCGTCGGCGGCAATGTCTTTCTTCGCTTTTTCATCCCGGATCCATTCGGGATTCATCAAGTCCGTGCGCGTCACGTCAATGCCGTCGATGACTTCGCGCGCCGGACGATCCCGCAGGGAGCCCACCAGGACATGCACCTCATGGCCCTGTTTCCTGAGGCCCTTGCACAAATCCAGCAGGTGCGACTCCACGCCGCCGGTGGTTGGATAGAATGCGTAATGCGTCATGCAGATTCTCATTTTGCGCTCCTCTGTTTGGCCACGCGCCCGACGATGCTTCCGGTTTTTCCACCGCCATCCGCCTGATCCGCGTTACACCCCGTACGCTAGGATTTGCGCGATGCAATCAAAATCGGGAAAGCGCGAATTCCCCTCGGCAGAAAACCGCAGAAAACAACGGATCGTTTCCAAACGGGGTTGGGCGCGACGCTACGAAGCCGCCGCCACGATGCCATGCAGGGTGTTATTGATGATGGCCTCCACGTCCTGCGCCGTGGTGGCGGAGAGGACTTCGCGGGCGAGATTTTCCGCGCGTTCGAGGGTGATCTGCCGAATGGCCTGCCGCACGCGGCTGGCAAGAAACGGACTCATGCTGAGATTCCGCACGCCCATGCCCACCAGCAGGCACGCCGTGGCGGGATCGCCGGCGGCTTCACCGCACACGGAAATTTCAATGGCGTGCTCCGCAGCCGCCCGCACCACCTGATCCGTGGCCCGGAGCACACTGGGATACAGGAACGAGAGCGTGCCGCGCAATTCGGGGGAGGCGCGGTCGCTGGCCAGAATGAACTGGGCCAGGTCATTGGTCCCGATGCTGACGAAATCCACCATCTCCATGATCTCGCGAATGGCGAAAACCGCCGCGGGGGTTTCGATCATGGCGCCGAGAGGGACGTGTTTGTCGAGCGATTCGCTGCCCAACGCCTCATCCACCACATGGCGCGCCTCGCGCAGATCCGCCACGCCCAGCACCATGGGGAACATAATGCGCACGTCGGCCTGCCGCGCGGCGCGCAGAATGGCGCGAATCTGCTCACGGAACATGGTCTTTTCCGCCAGGGAGTAGGCCAGCCCGCGCTTGCCCAGGCGTAATTTCAGATCGTCCGCCGCACGCGTAAAACGCGGCAGCTTGTCGCCGCCGAGATCCATTGTCCGGATCACCACCGCATACGGACGGACCGCCTCCGCCACGGCGGCATAAGCACCCACCTGGATGGCGGGATCCGGCGGCGCGTCCACATCCAGAAAGAGAAATTCGGACCGGAAAAGTCCAACCCCCTCCAGTCCGCACGACCGCACCAGATACGCTTCGTCGGGTCGCCCGATATTGGCATGCAGGGACACACCCACGCCGTCCCGGGTTGCGCACCCTTCGATCGAAGCCTGTGCTGCGGTGGCCGCCAATGCCGCGTGATGCGTCCGCCGCGCGGCAAATTTCACCGCCTGCGTGCGGGTGGGCGCCACGGTCACGGTCCCGGCGTCCGCATCCACCAGCAGCCGGTCGCCGGTTGTCAGCAGCATGGTGGCTTTGCGGACATCGCAAACCGCCGGAATGCCCATGGCCCTGGCCAGAATCGCGACGTGCGAGGCGGGTCCGTTGCGTTCGGTGACAAATGCCACGACATTGGCACGGTCCATCTGCAGCGTATCCGACGGCAGCAGCTGCTCGGCGACGAGAATCGTGCCCGGCGGCAGTTTATTCAGGCGGTTTGCCGAGAGTTCGCCGGAGTCGCGAAGGTTCGACAACACGCGGCGGCCGATGTCGCGGACATCCGCGCTGCGTTCCCGCAGAAACTCCTGTTCCATGCCCTGCAACACCTCCTGCATCGACCGCACTTCGGCGGAGACCGCCTGTTCAACCTTGATCAGCCCTTCGCGGACGCGGCGCTTGCATTTCTCGGCAAAGGCGGCGTCTTGCAGCATGGCCAGGTGCGCGTCAATCAGCGACTCCTCCTCGTCGGTCATCTTGGAAAACACATGTTCGCGCAGGTGTTCCAATTCCTGAACCGCGGCGTCCAGGGCGCGGTCGAAACGGCTGATCTCGCCCTCCACCTCGCCCGCCGAGATGGGATGTCGCCCGGCGGCGGCATCGCTTTCCAGCGGCAGACAAATCAAGGCCTCCCCCTCGGCCAGGCCAGGCGAAACCGCGCGCCCATGCAGGGTGGTTCCCATGGTACGGGTGAAGGCGCGCAGCCGTTGCTGCACGCGCTGCATTTCCATCTCCTTCTGCTGGTGTTCGGTGATGTCGCTGCCGACGCCCAGGATTTCCGCCATGCGGCCGCCGGCATCGCGAATCGTATGGTAGGACCAGCGGATCCATACCCGGCTGCCATCCTGCCGCACATGTTCGGATTCGCACGTGGCGTGCGGCTGCAACGGCGCGCCGCCATCCCGCAGAAACGGCGGCAGCGGTGCGCCGACCTGATCCACGCCACCGTCCATCTGCGCGCGCACCACCCGGCCCGCCGGATAACCGAAGAACTGGCGCGCGTACCGGTTGGCATATGTGACGGTGCCCTCGGGATTCCAGCGCATGATGATGCTGTCCACGTTCTCCACCAAGGTGCGGTATTTGCGTTCGACGACGACCCGTGCCCGCTGCGCGCGCTTGTGCCGGCTCACATCCAGCAGGCAGAGGAGCAGGCCTTCCGCCTGTCCGCGTTCGTTGCGCACCGGTTGCAGGCTCCAATCCCAATACGCCTCGCGCCCCGGCGGTGCGCCGTGGGGCTCCAACGACTGGGCCTTGGCCACATACGGCTCGCCGGTGGTCAGCACGCGCTGGAAGATGGCGCGAACTTCCTCATTGGGCGAGATTTCAAAGTAATTCCGGCCGGGGAAATCGTCGAGGGGGCGCTGGTGCACCTCGGCAAAGGCCCGGTTCACGCGCAGAAAATTGAACTGCGCATCCAGGTGCGCGATCAGCACATGCGTGTTCTCGAAGAGACGTTCGAGCAATCCAGAGATGCCTTCCAACACCTGGGTCAGGCGCAGGTTGGACTGCCGGAGTTCGCGATCCGCCTGCAGGCGGCGGTTCTGTTCCGCCGCTTCGTCCAACGCGCGCCGCAAGGCGGGCATCAACCGGCTCAACCGATGCTTCAACACATAATCGGTGGCGCCTTGCTTCATCAGATCGATGGCTTCCTCCTCGCCCAGTGCGCCGCTGAGAAACACAAAGGGGGTGCCCGGCCGATGCGCGCGCGCCTGGGACAGCGCCTCCCGCCCGGCAAATCCCGGCACGCGATAATCGGCCAGGATCAGGTCATAGGTGGCGTCATGCAGGGCGCGCAGGAACGTCTCGCGGGTGTCGACCACGGACATTTCCACCACCAGCCCCTCGGCGCGCAACGTTTCGCCGACGAGTTTGACGTCCAGCGGATTATCCTCAAGATACAGAATTTTCACTCTGGCGCTCATCCATCACCGCCTTTTCTTCCACGTTCGAACGCAGCAGGCTCCCCTGACACACCGCTGGCGCCTCATTGACGTCCAGCCAGAACCGGCACACCGCTCCCAGCGCGGTCACACACGCATCGAATCCCATCGGCATGACCACGTAGCCATCGGCGCCCAGCGCATAAGCCTGCGCCAGATCGCGCGCCTCGCGCGAGGAGGTCAGCACCACGACCGGCACCACGTGCATCACGCTGTCGCTTTTAATCACCGACAACACGCCGAAGCCATCCACACGCGGCATATGCAAATCCATCAGCACCAGCGCCGGCTGCAGGGAAACGCGGTTCGCAAACGCCCCCCGGCGATACAGGTAATCAAGCGCTTCCTTCCCATCCGCCACGGTTTGCACGCCCTCCGAGACGCCACACGCGCGCAACGCCAGCAGGATGAGCCGGGTATCGGCTTCCTCATCCTCCACCACCAGCAGACGAAACGGCGTTCCCATGGTCAGGTCCTCGGCAATGTGAAATAGAAGATCGCGCCCTTGTCCTCCGCGCTTTCCGCCCAGACCCGGCCGCCATGGCGCTGGACGATCCGCCCCACCGTGGCCAGTCCGACGCCGGTGCCCTTGAACTGGGTCTGGTTGTGCAGCCGCTGAAACACGCCAAACAATTTGTCGGCATACACCGGGTCGAATCCGACGCCATTGTCGCGCACAGAAATGATGTCCTGATGCGCATCCGGGCAACTGTCGATCTCGATCTCGGCCGGGTCGCGGGTGCGGGAGAACTTGAGGGCATTGTCGATGAGATTGATTAGAACCTGCCGCAGCATGGCGGCATCGCCGGTCACCTCGGGCAGCGCGCCGATCTTCCAGTTGATGCGGCGGCCCACGATGTCCGGTTCCAGTTCATGCCGCACGTCCAGCGTCAGCTGGCGCAAATCCACGCGGTCCCTGTGCAGTTCGGCGCGGCCGATTTGGGAAAAGGCGAGCAGGGCGTCGATCAGCGCCACCATGCGCGCCGCAGCTGCTCCGATGTTTTCCAGATGCTCCGCAGCCTGAGGGTCGAGTCCGGACGGCAGGGTCTTCTTGTACAGGTCCAGAAAGCCGATGATGTGGCGCAGCGGCGCACGCAGATCGTGCGAGATGGAATAGCTGAACGCCTCCAGTTCCGCGTAGGCCTCGGTCAATTCGGCCGTGCGGATCCGGACACGCTGCTCCAAGGTGGCGTTGAGCCGCGTGATTTCTTCCTGGGCGTGTTTGCGCGCCGTGATGTCCTGGAGCGTTCCCGACAGGCGCACCACCATGCCGCGGACGTTTCGTTTGGGCTGGACCCGCAGGGCCAGGTGCCGCTCCGAGCCGTCCGGATGAATGCACCGTACTTCCAGGTCGTGGCCAGCGCCGTCGGACAGCGCTTGGTCAAACGCGGCCGCCAGTCGCGGGCGATCCTCCGGCGCCAGTGCCTGTTGAAACGCGGCAGGACTGGCCTCGGCCGTTTGCGGATGACACCCCAGGATGCGAAACATCTCCTGCGACCAGCTCATGCGATCGCCTTGCGGGTTGTACGTCCAACTGCCGATTTGCGCGATGCCTTGCGCCTCGCGCAACCGGTTTTCACTGACGGCGATCAATTCGGTGGCCAGCCATGTCCGCTGCTGCACCACAAAGAACGCGAGCAGCAGCAGGGAGATCAGCAGGATGACCGCAATCACCAGCAGACGGGATTTGGCCACGCTTTGCTGCCAGCGCTCGGCGTCCAGATCGAGCGCCAGCACCGCAATCACCCGGCCCGTCGAAAGTTCCCGCACCGGGGCAAATCCTGAAATGCAGGCGCGCCCGTCCTCCTCGTACGCATACGCCAGCACATTCGGTTTTCCGAAAAGCGTGGCCGCTTTTCCGGCAAACGCATCGTACAGTTCCCGCGGCGGGTGTTCATAGATCCGCGGGAAGCGGGAAGCGGACGCAGACTGGACAGCAGGAACGGAAAGAACGGACTGGACCTCGCGCGGCGTATTGAGCACCAGCAAATGAACCCAGCGAAATTGCGGACTTGCCTCGAGCATCTGCTGAAACTGCAAGCGCAGTCGCCGGGCTTCGGGATGCGCATATTCGGGTGAGCGCACCAGAGTTTGAATGGCTTCGGTATCCGCCACCGCCGCCGCGACCTCGACATGATCTTCCATGTTTTCCAGCAAATCGCGATCCGCATGACCGCCAACCATCTGCGTCACGACACAACCCGCCACAAGCACCACGCACAAACCAAAGGCGATCTGCCAGCCATGGTAGGGCACCGGCCATTCATCGACATCCAGCGCGCGATGACGGCGTTGCAGATGGAAAGCCCACAATGAAGCGCCGATCAGAACCGCCAGAATGGCGCGGACCACCTGGATCGGATGGCCGGTATAGGCGGCATACGATTCCGTATTGAGCGCAGCTGCGGGAAAGAAATTCGCGTGCGGCACGATCAACCCCGCGGTGATCGCATAGCCCAGCACTGCCGTGGCGGCGAGAACCAGACCGACGTCGCAGGTCTTCTCGGCGCGCGCCGCACGCATCAGGGTCAGGGCGGCCCAGATGATGCCGGGCAACCCCAAGGCATATCGAATGGTGACGTTCAGACCCGGCTCGCCCAAGCCCGCGCCGGAAACTGCGCCGATCAGGCATGGCGCATAAATCCAAGGCCCGGGGCTTCTGCCGCCCAGACCGCGCCAGCCCGTCCGGGAAAATTCCAGCAGCACGCCAAAGGAAAGCGCCAGCACGCCCAGCCGCAGATAGGCAAACAGCGGATCATCTCCCAACGACAGCGCCAGCGCTTCCAGCCATTCGCCGGCCCCATGGATGAAGCCGAAGAGACCCAGAACCGCCCAGGGAAGACCGTGCGGATCGTCATGCCGGATGGTAATGCAAATGGCCGCCAGGAGCACAAACGCCAAGCCATAGACGAAAAAAATGTAATCCATCTGGGAGTTGAGAAACCCGTCCAACATTGTTCGCCTCCGGGTTCGGCGTTCGAACGGCAAAAGCGTGCCGTGCATTTGCTTATCCGTTCGTTCTCAGTCTTGATTATGTCCATATCGCGTGGCTTGTCCGGACTGCCGGCAAAGTTTGTCGACTTCCTGTTTCAGTTCGATCATGCGTAACTCGCGCCCAATCATCGCACTGTTGAAGGCTTTCAGCTCCGTATTGGCCTTCTCCAGATCCATTTGATATTGCTGCCTCTTTTTCTCGGCATCTTTGCGAACTGTGATATTGCGAATATTGCACTGGATGACCTTGTGGTTGTTCACCAGATAAACGTTACTGACAAATTCGACTTCAATCTTCCGACCATCCAGGGCTTCCAGTGGCAAATTCTCGTAGCGGACATATCCTTTCTTCAGCAAGATCGCGAAATTTTCCTCGTTGGGGATGACATCCTTGAGAAACCCCAGTTCCCAGACATGCTTGTCAAGGAACGCATCATAGGTATACCCCAGCAATTCCATCATGAATGGATTCACATCGACAACCGTTCCCGTCTCGGCATCGAGAATCAGTATGCCATCCTTGGCAGACTCGAAGAGCCTGCGATACCTGAGCTCCGAGGCGCGCAGACTTACGAGGGCACTGGCTGCCTCCGCAGCGACATCCGGTTTTTGCTCTGTTTTCATCGTACCTATTCCTTGGTTGTGATCAGTCCCAGGCCGTGACGCAGGTAGGCGTGCCGCGGGACGCCTGCACCACGAAACTAACCACTCACTTTCAGCACAATCTTGCCGACCGAGTTCCGCCCTTCCAGCAAGCGGTGCGCCTGCTCCGCCTCGGCCAGTGGAATGACATGATCGATGCGCAGCTTCAACCACCCATCGCGGATGCCCTGCAACACGTCCTTCGAGCGGCGCGCCACATCCGCGCGCGTGGCGGCAAAATGAAAGAGGCTGCCGCCGGAAACCGTAATGGACCGGTTCATCAGGGCGTTGGGTGAAATAGGATCCGCCGGACCGCTGGAGGCGCCGAAGATCACGATGTGCCCAAACATGGCCACCGCCTCCAGATCTCCTGCAAACGTGCTTTTGGCCACGCCGTCAATGATGAGCTGCGCGCCGTGTCCGTTGGTCAGCCGTTTGGTTTCCGCCACAAAATCCTGCTGCGCGTAAAGGATCGTGTGATCCGCGCCGGCTTCCCGGGCCACGCGCGCCTTCTCGCCGGTGGAGACCGTTCCAATCACCGTGGCGCCGAGATGCTTCGCCCATTGCACGACCAGCCGCCCCACCCCGCCTGCCGCGGCATGCACCAGCACCACATCGTCCGGTTTGAGTTTGCGGAATTCGTGGACCAAGTAATGCGCCGTCATTCCCTGCAAGGGAAATGCGGCGCCCTCGTCAAAGGATAGCTCGGGCGGCAGATGGATCAATTTATCCGTGCTGACCGCCGCAAATTCGCTGTAGCTGCCCAGATGGCCGGTGTAGGCCACGCGATCGCCGCGGCTGAAATCCTTCACATCGCCGCCGACCGCCACCACCACGCCCGCGCCCTCCAATCCGGGAATGTAGGGCGCCCCCACCGCATAACGCCCCTCACGCTGGTAGATGTCCACGAAGTTGACGCCGGCCGCGTGGATCTTCACGAGCGCCTGTCCTTCGCCCAGGGTGGGAATGGGTTCCGCGTCGCTGATTTTCAGAACACTGGCATCACCATAATTAGCAACTTTGATGGCTCGCATGAATCGTCTCCTGTTTTGCGCCACTCTTCTTTGATGGCCTTTGCCGACATGTCCCGAGAGCGGCGCCGACGGCGCGGCGCCCTCCGACCCGATGACTTTTACTGGAGGGCGGCGCGCCGTCTCCGCCGTCACCGATCCATCACTTCGTCGTTTCCGGACGGAACTTGATGGTGCAGCCCACGGATTTCGTCTCGGGTTCCTCGATCACCCGTCCCGCCACCAGGGCTTCCAGCGCGTTTTCCAGATACGGATGCTTCACCTTGGATGCATCGTACGTGGAATCGTCAATCGTGCCGTGGTAGACCAGCTTGTCGTCTTTGTCGAACAGAAAAGCCTCCGGCGTACGTGTGGCGCCAAACGCACGCGCCATGCCGGAAGTCTCGTCCATGAGGTACGGAAACTGGTAGCCCTTGCTTTCGGAAAGATTCCGCATGTGCGCCAGGTCATCCTCCGGAACAGCCACCGGATCGTTGGCATTGATAAAAGCCACGCCCACGCCCTTTGCTGCGTACAGGTTGGCCAGCCGGACCATGCGGTCCTGCCAGGCCTTGACGAACGGACAGTGGTTACAGGTAAAGATCACCAGCGTGCCGGCCTTGCCCTTGATGTCCGCCAAGGCGGTGCTTTTACCCATGGCATTCGTCATTTTCAAGTCCATGGACGGCATTGTCGCGCCGCGTTCAAGCGCCGCCGCGGGGGACGCCGACAGCGCCAGCAGCAGCATGCCGCTTGTCGCCAGATGTAATGCTGAGCGTTTCATTTGCGCATCTCCTTTTGTGCCGGCTCCAGCAGTTTTTCGGCCGTCTCCCGGTAACGCGCGTACTCCGCCTTCCCTTCCCACCAGCGCTGCAGCCGGCCGCCGGGTGTGAAGAAAAACGAAGCCGGCAGCGCGCCGGACCAGTTGGTGCACAGCAGATTGATCAGGCGCGCATTCGGGTTGTCGATCAAAAACGAGGGAAACATGGCGTGTTGCGCTCCCAGAAAACGCGCGACCGTCGCGCGCGTGTCCGGTGCGTCGGCCGACACCAGGATCACATCAACCCCGCGGTTCGTGTAGTTCTGGCGCACGCGCAACAGCACCGGCAGTTCCTCCTTGCAGGGCCCGCACCACGTGGCCCAGACATGCACCAGCGTGACCGGCGCTGCAGCTTGCTGCAGGCGCGCGCCCAGTTCATCCGCCGACAAGATCCTCACCACCGGCAAATCGTTCTGTTGCGCCCGACGACAGGACGAAGCCGCCAGCGCAAGCAAAGCCAGCAACCCCCACAGTCCGGCAAACCGGATGGATGGAGCAAAACGCATACGGAAAAAGTCCCTTTTCCATAATCCAGTTAATCCTGTCAGAGAAACAGCCGTGTCAACATCCACTACCCCAGCAACTGATCCAGAAATTCGCGGGCTTCCCGCTCATAGGCTTCCGTTTCGATCAGCACCACCCCTGGCGCACCGAAATCGGCCTGCACCAGCAGATGCCCGGCGTCATTCTCGTGTGCGGCGTGCAGATGCAGCAGCATGAAAACGGGCTGCAATCCGTATGTATTTTTCACATGCGCCACAATCTGGTCGAAGGCCTCGCGTGAATCGTGGCTTCCGTTCCCCACCAGCCGCGCGCCGGCAACTTCGATCTGCACGGCCCCTTCCGTTCCATGCAAGTGCATCACGCGCTCGATCAGCACCAGACCGCGGACTTCCACAAACTGCACGTAGGCCTTGTCGATGATTTCACCCGGCGTCAGCCGTGTTTGCGCCGAAAAATTCTGCATGGCGGACTCCTTGTATTCCCGCGCATCGCGTTTCCAGGTTGCGAAAACACGCGGTCAGTCTGCCAGCAAACCGCACGGCAAACCAATCGGCTGAACAACCATTACCTCGTGCGAAAACCCTGAGGATTCTCGAAAATCCAAGTTCTCAGGCTTTTCACCGGTCTGAATCAGGCGCCGGCCACTGGTTCAGGCGCCCCGAAAAATCCATACTGCCCACTATCGAAACGTGCCTGCGAAAGAATGCCCATGCCGATACATCCCGTCACACATCATTCACCGAAAAACCGGGGTTTGCGTGCGATGCTGTGCGTCGCTCTAAGCAGCGTCGCCGGCCTGATGACAACACCGGCAACAGCCGATGAGAATGGAACTCCGCCCATG
>Ga0316226_1001863_pt1 | contig 21184 bp, 22 predicted proteins | sample TBH18017metaG_FD_206009 | JGI IMG/M metagenome (GOLD analysis project Ga0316226, IMG submission 206009) | Freshwater microbial communities from Trout Bog Lake, Wisconsin, USA - TBH18017 | ecosystem: Environmental > Aquatic > Freshwater > Lake > Hypolimnion/Profundal zone | place: USA: Wisconsin...
CAATACTTCGCCATCAAAAAGCAGGTCTACGGTCTCAACCCAGACCAATATGAATACCTGCTCCCCGTGGGTGGCGTGGACGTCTTGAACGCCCTCTATCGCTGGATGACACGACCAACTCCTGCCGCTGGTGGTTCGTATTTTTCTTCGTCGGGCGTGACAGGTTTGGCCTTTGACAACAACGTCTTGACCTCAGATGCACAGACATCGCCCAATGGCTACATCGGCGTCAACTACGGCCAAAACAACCCAATCTATGCTGGCTCAATCGGCATCTTGCCTGCGACGTCTGGCAGCTTTCACATCTTGCTTGAGACGTCCAGCGATGGCTCAACATGGACTACGTTATTGGACACTGGCGTCACCCAATGGGTGAGCGGCCAATGGCTGTGGTACGACATCGATCCCGGTGTGACTGCACAGTATTACCGCATGAGAGAAACCTCTGGCGGCACATTGAACGTCGCTGAGTTCTACGTTGGCAACAATTCGACCGAAGTCACAATGAGTCGGTTGAACCGAGACGACTATACAAACTTACCAAACAAAAACTTTACTGCAAACCAACCGTTTCAGTTTTGGGTAAACCGTACCATTCCGCAAACCACCATCACGCTGTGGCCGACCCCAAGCGACCCCTTCGTTCAAATGACCGTTTGGTACTCGTCGCAAGTGGAAGACGTAGGCGCATTGAGCGGACAACTGGCTGTTCCAGATCGATGGCTTATGGCCATTCAAAACATGCTGGCTCACCAGATGAGCCAGACCCTACCTGCCATTCAACTGCAACGCATCCAATATTTGGAAGGCCAAGCTGAAAAGTATTTCCAAATGGCAGAGCAGGAAGAGCGCGACCGGTCTCCAATATATTTTTCGCCGAATATTTCTTGCTATACACGCTAATGATTGGATAAAATATGATTTCCAATCATTACTGTGTACAAGACATGAATTACCAAAAAGTCTATGACGATTTGATCGCCAAGTGCCAATCGCGTCAGTTAATTGATGGTTACAAAGAGCGCCACCACATCACTCCAAAGTCAATGGGTGGGTCAAACGATCAGTCAAATCTTGTTAATTTGACTGCCAGAGAACATTTCATTGCGCACTTTTTGCTGGCAAAGATTTATGGCGGCACTCAGTGGCATGCTATTAAACGCATGCGTGGCAACGATGGTTTCTATATCAACTCTCGTTTATATGAGGTTGCTCGCACAGAGATCGCCAAAGAAGTCAAGAAACGAATGGCAGGCATTCCAAAAACGGATGAGCAAAAAGCAAAAATGTCTGCGGCAGCCATGGGAAAGAAAAAATCTTCAGAGGCTGTAGAAAAAACTCGTCAAGCAAATTTAGGGCGAAAGCCGAATGAGGCGCAATTGGCAGCGCTTCATGCAAACAGACAATTAGCATGGACGCCAGAAGCGCAAGCAAAAAAATCTGCCAAAACCAAAGGCGTCCCTCGTCCATACGCCAAGAACTCCAAGCCACCATCAATTGATGCTTGCATTGCTGGAGGCAAAAAGGCAAAGGGACGAAAGCAAACGCCTGAGCAAATTGCAAAACGCGTCGCATCTCGTCGTGCAACGCTTGCAGCGCAAGGAAGGACTGTTTAATGCCTCGTTTTATCAACACCGAAGGCAATGCAGTCATCGCAATTTTTATTTGCGATCGTTGTAAGTTCAAACGACCGATCATTGAGCAGATGCCTGACCCCAACTTTCCGGGGTTGCGCGTGTGCCAACAGGGCTGTGCCGACGAAAAAGACCCATATCGCTTGCCTGCACGCAAGACTGAGCGCATCAACTTGGCCTATCCACGGCCTGACGTCAGCGTGGCGGTTGACCCAAGCGACATCACGACTGGGGGCGATAATGATTACATCATCAGCACCGAGCAAAACACCAACGATCCCGACAATGATGGCAACATCGACGTGATCCAACTGCAACCGTGATATGGCACAAGTAAAAATCACCGATTTACCCAATGCTCTTGCCCTCACGGGTTCTGAAGCAGTGCCGATTGTCCAAAATGGCGTCACCGTGCAAACAAGCACGGGGTCAATCGCATCTATCCCAAATCAGCAATACACCTTTTTGACGGCAACACAGCAATCGGGCTTGGCCAACTCGCGCTATTTGGCTGTGGGCAGTGGGTTGTCAATCACCGACAACGGTGCGCAAAACACTTTGGCCATCTCTTTGACTGGAACTGTGCCAAGTTTGAACACTGTGGGCAATGGTTTGATGGCTAAAACAGCCGCAAACACGCTCACAGCGCGTCAAATCACTGTCGGCAATGGGTTGGCAGTCACCAATGGCGATGGCGTCGCCGCGAACCCGCAAATCAATCTTGGCTCATACCTCACCAGCTTTCAATCAACGTCCAGCTCAACTGGCTTGCTCGGCGTAAGCGGCGGTTCGTTTACGTCAAGAGCAATTGCTGGCACAAGCGGCAACATTGGCGTGACCAATGGAGATGCTTCCACAGGCAATCCAACCATCAACTTAATTGCCACTGGCACATCAACAGGCACCTTTGGCTCGACAACTGCAATTCCAGTCGTCACGGTTGACGCCTATGGCCGCATCACGTCCATCAGCACCGCATCTGCCATCGCTGGCGGCACGGTGACTGAAATTGACACTGGAACTGGCCTCACAGGTGGGCCGATCACATCGTCTGGCACTATTTCTCTGGCAAACACAGCCGTGACCGCTGGGACGTATGGCTCGGCCACCCAAGTCGGCATTTTCACGGTCAACGCCCAAGGCCAACTGACTGCGGCCAGCAACACCACGGTGACGCCTGCATGGTCATCCATCACATCAACCCCAACAACAATTGCTGGATACGGCATCACCGATGCAGTTTCGCTGGCTGGGTCGCAAACGCTGACCAACAAAACGATTAGCGGCGCAAGCAACACACTGACCAACATTGGCAACGGTTCGCTCACCAATAGCACCATTACCATCAACGGCAATGTGACGTCGCTTGGTGGCTCTGTGAGCGTTGGCACGGTGACTTCAGTGGCCGGCACTGGCTCGGTCAATGGCATCACGCTTACTGGCTCGGTGACGGCAAGCGGCAGCCTAACCCTTGGCGGCACGTTGAGCGGGATTGGCAACAGCCAGTTGACCAATAGCTCAATCACCATCAATGGCAACTTGGTGTCGCTGGGCGGATCAACCACGGTGACTGCATCCACCACCAGCACGCTGACGATTGGCACAGGCCTGAGCGGAACAAGTTTCAATGGCTCCGCCCCCGTCACCATTGCAATTGCAAACACTGGCGTGAGTGCAGGCACATATGGAACCGCAACAACCATTCCATCCATCACGGTGAATGCGCAAGGTCAGATCACCTCCATCAGCACCAACCCGCTGAACTCGCCTGCCTATCAAGGCACATGGAACGCTTCTACCAATAGCCCCACGCTGACCTCGGGCGTTGGCACAAACAACAATTACTACGTGGTGTCCACCGCTGGTACAACTACGTTGAACGGAATTTCTCTTTGGTCTGTGGGCGATTGGGCAATCTTCAATGGAACGACCAACGCTTGGGAGAAGATCAACGGCTCAAGCTCTGAGGCGTTCACGTCTTTGACCGTGACTGGCCTGACTGGCTATATGTACGCCAACGGCAGCAGCGCAGTGACGGCATCGACCACGATACCCACCACGGCATTAAGCGGCACAATCACCAATGCGCAACTGGCTAATTCAACAATTTCTGGCGTGGCGCTGGGTTCAAATTTGAACGCGCTAACGATTGGCACTGGATTGTCTGGCACGAGCTACAACGGTTCTGGCGCAGTGACGATTGCCATATCCAACACCACGGTGACGGCTGGCAGTTACACGAATGCGTCTTTGACCGTCAACGCGCAAGGACAGATCACAGCAGCTTCAAATGGCACAGCACCAGTGACGTCAATTGGCGTAAGCGCACCAATCACCTCGACTGGCGGCACAACGCCCACCATTGGCATCACGCAGGCCACAACAAGCACCAATGGATACCTCAGTAGCACTGACTGGAATACATTCAACAGCAAACAACCTGCGGGAACATACGTCACATCAATTTCCATTTCGTCAAGCAACGGTTTTGCTGGAACATCCAGCGGTGGCGCAACACCAGCATTGACGCTTTCCACAAGCGTCACAGGATTATTGTTTGGAAATGGGACAGCAATTGCGGCGGCAACAATAAGTGCCCCACTGTCGTATTCGGCTGGCACTTTGAGCATTACTCAAGCCACAACATCGACCAATGGCTACTTGAGCAGCACCGATTGGAACACCTTCAACGGCAAGCAACCTGCTGGCACTTACGTGACCTCAGTCAGCGGCACGGCGGCGCAGATCAGCAGCACAGGCGGCACAACACCCACACTGGCGCTAATCGCCACCGCCGTGACTGCGGGGTCGTATACCTACGGCAGCTTCACGGTAGACGCCTACGGTCGCTTGACTGCGGCATCCAGCGGAACAGCGCCCGTGACGTCAGTGAGTGGCACATCGGGTCAAATTTCAAGCAGCGGCGGCACGACACCAACTTTGGCCTTGATCACCACTGCGGTCACAGCGGGTTCATACACCAACGCAAACATCACCGTTGACGCCTATGGCCGACTGACTGCTGCATCAAGTGGCACATCCAGCGGCGTATCATCAATCAGTTTTGGTTCGACAGGCCTAACACCATCCACTGCGACCACTGGTGCGGTGACCGTGGCTGGCACGCTGGTGGTGGGCAACGGTGGTACTGGCGTGGCAACTTTGTCTGGCTTGGTCTATGGCAACGGCACATCGGCTTTCACCGCCGCAACTGCCGCACAAGTGGTGGCAGTAATTGGCACGACTGCGGTGACAAATGCAACAAACGCAACAAACGTGGCCGCCACAGCAGGCTCAGGCACGACAAATTACATTCATTTCAGTTCTTCAGCAACAGGTAACGTGGGGGTTAACACAAACACCGCACTCACCTACAATTACACCAATAACGCCCTGACAGCAGGAGTAAGCGGTGGCGGATTCTAAGGAAACATCATGGCACAAAGCGGGTATACTCCAATTTTAATTTATGCAAGCGGCACGGCCACCAACACGCCTTCTGCTGCAAACTTGACCAGCGGCTCGACAGGCGCAGAGTTGGCGATCAACTACACCGATGGCAAGTTGTTCTACAAGGACAACAGCGGTAACGTGCAGGTGATTGCAAGTAAAGCAACTACTGGAGGAACATTCCCCGCAGTTGTGGCCACTGAAACCATCACAGGTTCTCTAACGGCTGGCGCTTTCAGCTATGGCACATTGGGATACTCTGATGTCAACATCTTTGGATCGTTCACCTCCAGCGTCAACACCTACAACCAAATCATCCTGCAAAACACCAACAGCGGTACAGCGGCATCGACAGACTTCGTTGTGAGCAACAACAACGGTACCGCAACGACCTATTACGGTGACTTTGGCATGAACTCTTCGGGGTTCAGCGGCACAGGTGCTTTGGGAGCCGCAAACAACGTCTATGTAACATCGACCAGCGCCGACTTGGCAATCGGCACAACGACTTCAAACGCAATCCACTTTGTGATCAATGGCTCTGCAACAGACGCCATGACCATCAACACCAGTGGTGCTTTGGCTTTGAATGGTTTGTATGGAACATCTGGATACTTGCTTCAAACAGCAGGTTCAGGCGGCGCACCAACATGGGTTGCTCAATCAACAATTACTGCTGGAAACGTATCTGGAACTGTTTCAGTTGCCAACGGTGGATTAGGTATTACAACAACCCCTTCAAATGGGTATATTCCAATTGGAAATGGTACAAATTACGTTTCTGCGGCATTAACTGCTGGAGCGGGTGTTTCAATCACCAATGGATCGGGAAGCGTAACAATAGCGGCAACTGGCACAACCATTAATTCTCAAACATCTGCCTACACATTGGTAGCATCAGATGCCGGAAAGACAATTTCCATTACAACTGGTGGTGTGACAATTCCAAATTCAATAATGAGTGCTGGAAACATGGTCACAATTTACAATAATTCAGGATCAAATCAAACAATTACTCAAGGAAGCGGGCTTACATTGCAATGGACTGGTCAAAGTTCTTCAACTACTGGCAATAGAACTTTGGGTTTGTATGGTGTTTGTACAGTTTTGTTCATTACTTCTTCTTCTGCCATCATCAGTGGATCGGGGTTAACTTAATATGTCAATGCTTCAATTGCTTTTGGTTGAAGGAGGTTCAAACTCTTTCTCATTCAACATTGCTGGCGGTACAAACGTCAACTTGCGCACTGCTGCGGTTTCTGCTGGATGGAATCAATCCTCTGCGCTTGTTGCAACTGTGACTGCAAACGTAGGCTCAAGTTCTACAGGTACGGCTGCCATGACGATCAACGGATCGTTCCCTGGCGGTGTGAAAATGACCGTCAACTCGGGCGTCTACATCACAGGTCGAGGTGGTAATGGTGGCGGTGGTGGCGTAGCATCTTGCGGCGTTTTTCCTAGTGGAAGTCCCGGCGCTGGTGGTGGTTTGGCTTTAAGTGTTTCATCTGCTGTGACAATTACCAATAATGGTGTTATTGGTGGAGGCGGTGGCGCTGGCGGTGGTGGTGGCGCTTATAACAGCGCATGTGTTGGACCTGTAAACGGTAACGGCGGTGGTGGTGGTGGTGGTAATACTGCTGGTTCAGGTGGTTCAGGTAATTCGTCAGGAAACAGTGGTTCTTTAACGAGTGGTGGCGCATCTCGATTTACTCCCGGCGGAGGTCCCGGCTCAAATGGAACAGCAGGAGCTGCTTATGGTCCTGCTTCCGGCGGTGGAGGAGGTGGTCTTGGTGGGTCTGGGGGTGCTGGCGCTGCTGGAACTTGTAATTCAGGCGGTTCTGGTGGTGGGGCAGGTGCTTGCACATCAGGCAATTCAAACATCACTTGGTCAACAACAGGAACACGCTACGGCGCATTGAACTAAGGAGTAAAACATGGCAACACTTGAAACAATTCAACACAAAATCATTAGCGTTGACACAACGCATGGAAGCATCCAAGTTAATTATTCAACAAGCATCGTCCCTGCTGGTTTGACATATCAAGTTGATTTGACTTTGGATCAAAACGGCAACATGCCCAGCGGGCAAGCATTAACAGAACTTATTAATCAATATGCCCCAATTGGACAGTTGACTGATGCTGAAAACGTAGTCGCATTTTTGGCAACTCGACAACAAGAATTTGCAGGGAAAGATTTCAGCGCAATTCAAGCAATGGTTCAAACACCTTCTTCATCACAACCAATTTCTAACGGTGCTCAAACTTTATGACGACCGCAGTCGTTCCAGCTCATAGCGTGACATATGACGGTGCTACAGTTAACGTCTATCATGCCAATAAAGGCGAGGGCTTGCCCCGCCATGAGCACGTCTTCGCCCATTTGACCATGTGCCACGCAGGGTCTGTGATTGTGCGCAAAGAAGGTCGTGAGTTGGTGATGACCAAAGACACACAGCCCGTAAATCTGGTTGCTGGTGAATGGCATGAAATTGAAGCGCTTGAAGACGGAACGGTGTTTGTCAACGTCTTTGCGGAAGGCAAGTATTAAAGGGGTCAACCCGCCACCCCAACATGGCGGGACTAGGAGAATGAAAATGGAAAAAGTAACTTTGTCAACACAATTGGTCAACGGCATCATGCAATATCTGGGCAACCGTCCTTATGTTGAAGTTGCCAACTTGATCACCGCACTGCAACAAGAAGCTCAAGCCAGCATCATGGCTTCTCAAACAATTGCAACAGTTGAGCCAGAAGCACCCGCAGCGGAGTAAGGCATGGCACCACCGAGACTAAGCTGGCCGTGCATGAGGCGATTTGCGCCGAACGCTACGCCCACATCAAGGGTTCGCTCAGTGATGGCGAGAAGCGCATGACAAAGATCGAATACCTCTTGTATGCGGTCATTGCTTGCGTGCTGCTTGGTCCAGGGGTGGCTGCTGCCATCATTCACAAGTTGTTTGGTGTCTAAGATGTGGAACCCATCTCAATGCTCATGGCGGCTGTCGCAGCAGTGCGGCAGATCAAAAAGGGCTGCGAGATGCTCCGAGAAGGCCGTGCTGAGATCGACGGATTTAAAAAGTCCATTGAGCAAGGCATTGGAGATGCCAAGGCAATCTTCAAAGAGGTCACGGGACTTTGGGGCTGGGTCAAAAGCCTATTTGGCGTCAAGCCTGCCCCAAAAGTTTCTGAAGTTGTTCAGTTGCCTCAGTCGGTTCAACCGACTAAAACACCAAAAAGAACACAAAAAGAACCTGAGCTGTCATACGAAGAGTTTCAGTTTAAGGTCATTGTTGATGTCAGCGAACAACTGGGTGTGTTCTTTGACATTCACCAAAAGCTCACCACGCAGTTTCATGACATGGAGTTGGACTCGCAAGACGTCTACGACCCCCATGCAAACCTTGCGACTCGTGCTGTGCAGCGTGTCACCGTGGGGTTACAGCTTGAGATACTGACCACCCAAATACGAGAAGCAATGGTGTATGCGCCCCCTGAGCTAAAGGACATATACACGAGGTTTCTTGAAGCGTACAACCAGATTGTCGATGAGCAGGAATTTGCCCGACTTGAACAACTCAGAAAGGCAAACGAATCAAGATGGCTACGCGAGGAAATGCGCAACTTTCAAATCGACTTGGCAATGGCTCTGGTCGCGGTGGCAACGGTGATCGTGATTCTGTGGACAATGCTGTTGGGCGTCGCCTCGCGGAGAGAAACTCTTCTTACTTCCTCGTTGGAATGGTCTTGTTCGCCGTGGTGTGCTTCATCCTTTTACCCATTGAGGTGATGATGCTCATGGACATCAAGACCACCAATGTGAGGTCGCAAGAAGCGTTGGCCGAGGCCAAAAAGATCAGGGCTGAGTTGAAGCAAAAAAAGGACAACGAATGAAACTTTGTATAGTTATTTTTTTGTGTTGGATACTTATTGGTTGCGAAGATCGTTACCGCTACACCTGCCAAGACCCCAAACACTTCCAAGACGCCGAGTGCCAGCACCCAGCGTGTGACTTTTCGCAAACCTGCCCCGAATATCTTGTGGCACCAATTCTGGAGAAGAAAATTGAAGGAAATAATACTCAAGCTCCTGTCCAGCAACAATGCACGTCTCAGTGCCGATGACATTGAAGTTCGTGTAAGAGCCTTCGTGATCATCATGGTCACGTTGGTGTTTGCGTTCATCACTTTTGCCCTGCTGTACTCGGTGACTTTTGTCACCCAGCCCATCAAGCAGATGGCTCCGATTGATCAGGCGTACACCAAGATGCTCAACGACATCGTGCTACTCATTGTGGGCGGCATCGGCGGCATCTTGACCAAAGGCGTGAGCAATGAGGCCAAAGACATGATGAATGCGGCCAAGGCCAACACAGCGGCCTACGTCGCCCCGCCGCCACCTCCGCCTGCTCCAGTCGTGATGATGGCTCCTACGGCTGGTTGGACGCCCCCACCAGCCCCTATGACGCCTCCGCATCATCTTGAGTCTGACGAAGAACGTGCAGCCATGGCAGAAGCCCGTCAAAGCGTGAAAGGCTGATATGTTTAGCTTGTTCAACCCCTACGTCCTGATTGGCATCGCAGCCTTGGTGGCGGCCTCCTTCTTTGAAGGGCACCACATTGCCTACCTTGAGCAAGAAGCCGAGATTGCCAAACTCAACGAGAAGGCGCGTGGGCTTGAACAAGAAGCTGCCCAGCGTGTGACCGACCTATCAACTCAACTTGTGAAGGCCAACCAAGATGCCAAAGTTCAAATACAAAAGCGTAATGCTGCTATTGCCTCTGGCCAGTTGCGGCTTTCTATCGCCACCCGCCCCGTACCAGCCTCCTCAGATGCCTCCTCTTCCTGCGGAAATAGCGTTCAAGCAAGAGCCGAACTTGACCCAGCGGCTGCTCAATCTCTTGTCGCCATCACCGACCAAGGAGACGCCAACACCCGCCAGCTCAACGCCTGCATCGATGCCTACAACACCGTCTTCAAAGTGATTAACGGGGGCAAGAAATGATTAATGCACTCCAACTGCAACAACTGGGCATTGGCATTGAGTGGGTTGGCCCACTGAACGAGACGTTTGCCAAGTTTGGCATCGCCACCGTGGATCAGCAGGCGGCCTTCATCGGGCAGTGCAGCCATGAGTGCAATCACTTCAAGACTTTGGAGGAGAATCTGAACTACAAGGCCGAGACGTTGCATAAACTCTGGCCACAACGGTTCCCAACCATGGAGATTGCAAATGCCTACTCGCACCAGCCACAACGCATCGCCAACAAAGTTTACGCCTCACGCATGGGCAATCGTGACGAAGCGTCTGGGGACGGGTATCGGTTCCGAGGTCGGGGTGCGATCCAACTTACCGGGCATGATAGCTACTGGCACTGCGGTCAGGCCATCGGTGCCGATCTGGTGGCCAACCCCGATCTGGTGTCCACACCTAAATACGCTGCGCTGAGTGCAGGCTGGTTTTGGTCAACTCACAACCTGAACGCTGCGGCGGCCGCGGAAGACTGGACAAAAGTCACCAAAATCATCAACGGCGGCACATTTGGGCTAGACGAACGGGTAGCATTGACAAAACATGCTATTGCTGTTCTAAGCGCTTAATGGGACAATCACGCAACCGTAAAGGACTCACATGGCGACCGTTACACCAGCCACAATAACTCCGTCATGGGCGATGACCTATGACAATCTGACGACGATGGTGCTCCAGTATTTGGAGCGCAGTGATCAAGCGACCATTAACGCTATCCCCACCTTCATCACTTTGGCTGAGTTTGAAATTGCCCAAGAGATCAAAACCTTGGGTCAAATGGCCGTTGCCACGGCAACCATGTCGCCCAACAACCCCGTCTTGGCCAAGCCTGCACGTTGGCGCAAAACTGTCTCCATGACCTTGACCAAGGCCGATGGCACACAACAACCCGTCTTGTTGCGCAAGCTGGAGTACCTTGAGAACTATTGGCCAAACGCCACTCAAACCTCTACGCCGTTGTTTTATGCCGACTCGGACTACCAGCATTGGTACTTGGCGCCCACGCCAGATCAGGCGTACAGCTTTGAAATCTTGTACTACGAGCGCATCCAGCCGCTGAGTTCTGTCAACCAAACCAATTGGCTGACCCAGTACGCACCGAATGCAATGCTGTATGGCACGCTGTTGCAAGCCATGCTGTTCTTGAAGAACGACAATCGTGCCGTGTTCCAGCAAAAATATTCTGAAGCAATCAATGCCCTGAAAACCGAGGATGTGGCTCGTGTTGGGGATCGTCAATCCGTCGCCGTGGATAGCTAAACATGACAACATATACCGATGCCTTCACGGGCTTAACCATCAACCCATCAACGGTGGGTTATGAGAATCTGTCCATCAGCTCGAATACCGCGCTGCAATGGCCGATCAATGGCAACACCTCAAATGTTGCGGCCAACATCATTGAAGTCACGGCCACCACGACTGGCCTGAATTTGTTCATGCCGCCAGCCACGCAAGTGTCAAGCGGCCAAAACGTCATTGTGCGCAACATTGGTTCCAACACCTTCACGGTGACGGACACCAGCGGCAACACCATTGCCAGCATTGCGTCTGGCTTGGCTGACTTCATCTACTTAACCGACAACACCACAACGAACGGTACGTGGGCGGTGGTGACGTTTGGTGCAGGCACATCGTCTGCCAATGCGGCCACGCTGGCTGGGTACGGCCTAACCGCCATCGGCGCGACGCTGAATCAGTCCTACACCGTCAACAACGTGACAACTGGGTACACCTTCTTGGCGTCTGATCGCTCATCGTTTTATGTGTGGGGCGGCGGCGCTGGCACGCTGACCATGCCTACTTCGGCAAGCGTGGGCAACAACTGGTTTGTGATGATCCGCAACAACGGCACGGGCATCTTGAACTTGGTTCCCCAAGGCACAGACACCATTGATGGCAACCCAAGCGCTCAATTGCAGCCCACCGAGTCGCTGGTGATCGTCTCCAACGGCACGGGCTTCAACACCTTTGCCTATGGCCGCTCAAACACGTTTTTCTACACCCAGTTGCAAGTGACCGTGACGGGCGGCACAACCACGCTCACGTCTGCTCAGGCCTCAAATACGATTCAAGAGTATCTTGGCACGCTGACGTCCAACCAAATTGTGATATTGCCCCAAACCGTCCAGTTGTACTCGCTGCAAAACAAAACGTCTGGCTCGTTCACATTGACGTTCAAGACGGCGGCATCGGGTGGCACAACCGTCACACTGCCACAAGGCCAAACGATCATTGCGATCTGCGATGGCACGAACGTTTACAACGCGCAAACCGCCGCAGCATCTTCGCTCACGTCTATAACTTTGGCAAACGGCTCCGCCGCCGCGCCATCGGTCAACTTCTCCGGCGACACATCGACTGGCGTCTACTTGGTTGCCAGCGGCCAGCTTGGTTTTGCTGTCAGCGGCGCAAACGGCATGACATTGAACGCCTCAACAGGCTTGACGGTGCAAAACCAAGTCACGGCCTTGGGCGGCATTCTTGGCGGGGGCTTCTAAATGACCGCAAAGGTTGCCGTACTCCAAGTCAAGCCGGGCATCCAACGTGATGGTACGAGATTCATGTCCGCCTCCTACGTGGACGGCCAGTGGGTGCGCTTCCAAAATGGTTTGCCTCGCAAGATTGGCGGCTACAACAGCATGTTCTTGAATGCCTCGGGCATCTCTCGCGGCATGATCATGCAGTCCAACAACGGTTCAAACTACGTCATTTCAGGCTACTCCAACGGCCTAGAGCAATGGGTGACAGCCAACTATGCTGGCGTGGGAACTGGTCCACTGGAATACACCATCTCCAGCGGTTTCACAGCAAATGCCAACAACTTGTGGCAGTTTGACATTGGCTACAGCTCATCGGGTGGTGGCAATTTAAACTTGATTGCGCATCCCGGACAAAACTTGAGCGACATTTCTAGCGCTGTCAACACTCGTCCATTATTCGGATCGTTCTCAGGCACCACCCTTACTCCCGTGGGCGTGTTTACGGCATTTGCATCAATCACAAGTGGCTCAACAACCATGACGTTCCCCGCAACCAACTTGGGTGTTGGCGCAGGCGTTTCGGTGTCTGGATCTGGCATACAGTCTGGCACAACAGTTGTTTCTGCTTTGATAACTGGCGGCGTGTACACAGCCACATTAAGCCTTCCAGCAACATCTTCAAGTCCAAGTGCCGCATTGACAGGTGTTGCTGTAACTGGAACAGCTGGTCAATTTTCTTGTACAGCAACTTCAAACATTGCAGTTGGTCAAGCGGTCGTGGTGGCTGGCACTTTATCTGGCAGCGCTACTGGTATTGCGGCAGGCACTTATTACGTTATTGCAACAAACACCACAAGCACATTTACTTTGTCGGCAACTTTAAGCGGAAGCGCAATCACCACAACGGCTGGTACAACAACTGGATTGACTTTTAACGTCTATCAAGTTTTGAGTTTTGACAACAACATCTCGGTGTCTGGCGGCGTGGTGATGTTGTATCCATACCTTTTTGTGTATGGCAACAACGGCTTGATCCAAAACTGCGCAGCGGGTGACTTCACCAACTGGACGTCATCGGACGCCAACGCCAACAACGTCTCATCAACCAAGGTGGTCAAAGGCCTGCCCGTGCGCGGCGGCACAACAGTGCCAAGCGGTTTGTTTTGGACACTGGACTCGTTGATTCGCGTGAGCTACGCGCCGCAGACCGTGGGCAACCTGACTTATTACTGGCGCTATGACTTGGTGACGCAACAGTCGTCCATCATGTCGAGCCAGTGCGTCATTGAGTATGACGGCATCTACTACTGGGTCGGAACTGACCGCTTCTTGATGTACAACGGCGCGGTGCAAGAAGTCCCAAATAGTCAAAACCAAAACTGGTTCTTTGACAACTTGAACTATCAGCAACGCCAAAAGGTGTGGGCAAGCAAAGTGCCGCGCTGGGGCGAGATTTGGTTCTTCTACCCCCGTGGTGACGCCACCGAATGCACGGATGCCATCATCTACAACGTGCGCGAAAAAACTTGGTATGACGCAGGCCAATCACTTGGTGCGCAGCGCTCGGCTGGGGCATTCAGCGAAGTGTTCCGCTACCCCGTGTGGGGCGGCAACACCGCATCGGGATATGAGGCCACTGGCGCGACTGTTGTCAGCGGTGGTGCATCGTATGCCGTGGGCGACATCGTGACCGTCTTGGGAGGCTCTGGTGCACCTGCATCGCTCAAAGTCACCACCGTGTCTGGCAGTGCTGTTACGGGGTTGACTGTGGTGGCCGCTGGCTCGTATAGCGCGGCTCCATCTGGCACGTACACCACATCGGCGCGGTCGCCCTCAACTGGCACTGGCCTGACAGTGAGTTTGACCACCGCTCAGTTCTACACCTTGTGGCAGCACGAGATTGGCACAGACCAAATTTACACCGACCAAGTCACGGCCATAAACTCGTACTTTGAAACCCCCGCGCTCGGCGTGCTGGGCGGACTTGTGGGTGCGGTTCAACAGCCGGGCGACAACTTGTGGACGCGCTGCGAACGGATTGAACCTGACTTTGTTCAATCTGGCACGATGAGCGTCACCGTGACTGGTAAGGGCTACGCCGATGACAGTGACATCACATCCAACCCGTACAACTTTGACCCCACCACGCTGAAGGTGGACATGCGCGAACAACGCCGCGAGATGCGCCTGCGCTTCACCTCCAACACCACTGGCGGAAATTATTTCATGGGCAAAGTGCTCTTGAGTCTTGACGTTGGTGACAGCCGCTCGACGGGCAATCCGTGATCACATACGACCCTCGCGGCATGACATGGGATCAGTATTGCAAGCTGATGGAAGAGCTATTTGCACCGCAGCAGCTTGGTCATGTGCCAGAGGAAGAGTGGCGCACATGGGTGGACGGCATGAACGGCATCGGGTATTTTGTAAATTCAGCAATACCCGATCAAAGACAGTTTGCAACTTGGCAAGAATGGGCTGAGAGCATGGTAGGGATAATGAACTTGGAATACAAATGACACCTTCAGAAATCATCACAGCGGATGCGCAACAGCACGGGATTGATCCTCAAAAAGTGCTGGCGTTTGTGCACGACCACATTGTCAAAGGTCATGCTAATTTGACCCAAGCAAACAACACGCTTTTGTTCATCATTCATTTGGGTCAGAGCGCCGCAGAGGTGCACCTTTACACCGTGGACAACTCGGTGACCGTCGCCAAATCAATCATTCACTTCATCAAGATTCTTAAACAGTCTCCAATCAAAGTTCTTTATGGCAAAGCAGACAACCCCGGCATCATTGTCATGATGCAAAAACTTGGCCTTGATGTTCAACACTCAAACATGCCCCAGTACAACTGGATGGCAACTCTGTGAGGTAAAACATGGGAGTCGTAAATTCAGTTCTAAACACGGTTTCAAATGTCGTGAGTGACGTGGGCAAGGTCATTGACAACACTGTCAGCAGCGCCATTCACAACCCAATCCAAACCATTGCAGACATCGCCGCCGTGGCGACTGGCAATGCCGCTTTGTTGCCCTATATCAACGGCGCAATTGGCGTGGCACAAGGCAAAGACCCAACCAAGATCGCAGAGAATATGGCCGCAAGCTATTTGGCTGGGCAAGCAACATCTGGACTTGGCGGTCAAATTGCGGACGCCACGGGTAGCCAAACGCTTGGAACCATCGGCGCGAACGCTGCAAAAAGCGGTTTGTCTGCTGGCCTGACGGGTGGCAACATTGGCAACGCCATTGAGAACTCGGCAATCAACACCGCAGGCAACATGGGCGTGCAAGATATTACTGGTACGTCAAGCCTGCCCAAGTTAGACTTTGCCAGCGTTGTGAACCCTCAAACTGGTCAAACTCAGCGTGCCCCGACTCAGTTTGCAACGCCATCGGCTGTAGCGTCCAATGTTACAAACCAAAACACCGTGGGCATTGCGCCGTTGACTTTGGGCAACCTTGACATGGGCAAATTGCAGCTCAACAACATTGGCCAACAAGGCTCAACCCAGTCTGCACCCAAGTCAACCATTGCTTACCAAACCGCCCAAAACAATTTGCCAAGCGTGGACACGGCGTCAATTGTTCCAAACAGCAATGCCACCATGAAAGACGGAGGCTTGGCGCACATGGCCAGCGGTGGAGCGATGTCAGGATACGACGATTACACCCAGCTTTACAACACAATTGACCCTATTGAAGATTTGGTCGTCAATGGCCGCTTGGTGACGCCGCAGCAAGCTGGTTTATTAAGTGCGCAACCCGTGGTTTATTCTGCTGAAGGTGGTGAGATTGAAAGAGAAACCGTATCAGGCATCCCGTCCTATGGCACATCGTTTGACAAACAAATTGCCCCAAAGTTTGCAAAAATTTATGAACCCAAGACTTTGCGCGTGGAAAGCCACCCAAATTCTGATGTGATGAGAAAACTGGGGCAACTGGCAGAAGGTCCATTGGGCGATCCGCACATGTTCGATGTGCACAATCATCACCCATTCGATGCTCAGTTGGCGCACGCCAAGGGCGGGGCATTGCATGAATACCAAAAAGCAGCCCCTGAAGGCCACCACCCCGAATTCATCACGGGCGTGACAGGCTACTACGCCCATGGCGGCGGCACAGGCCAATCGGACGACATTCCTGCCATGCTCCATGACGGCGACTACGTGGCTGACGCCGACTTGGTGGCCGCATTGGGCGATGGATCAAGCAAGGCAGGCGCACAAGCCCTTGATCACTTCCGCCGCAGCATACCCCACCATGAAGGTGCTTCAGGACATCCAGTGCCTGCTCAAATCGCCGATGGGGAGTATGTCTTCCCAGCCAACTTTGTCACCGCCATTGGCCACGGAGACAACAAGGCAGGTGCCAAATTGCTTGACAAAATGCGTGAAGAAATCCGTGCTCACAAAAGAGCGGCTCCAGACACTAAAATCCCACCAAAGGCAAAGTCGCCGCTTGAATACCTCAAGATGGCTGCGAAAGGTTAAACATGTCAAATTTACTGACCAGCACCCAAACCACGGCGACGACTGCGCCGTCGTTCTACACCAATTACCTGCAAAACCAAGCAGATAAAACATCCGCTGCCGCAAACACCGCAGCCGCAAATTATGTGGCGCCCAATGCACTACAAACAGGTGCATGGAACGAAGTTGGCAACGTCGCAGGGTCATACCAGCCACAACTGACAAGCGCCTCAAATACGCTCAACAATGCCACCAGCGTCACAAGTCCTTTAGCGGCTGCATCGCCTTACTTGAGTTCGGCCATGCAAGACCCCTCACAGGCGGCTCGTGGGTATGTCAGCGACTATTTGATGCCAGCAGCACAAAGTCTGTCTGACATCAACGAGAACAACATCAACATGAACCTGAACCCCACGGCAACCGCTGGTGCTGTAGGCTCAGGTCAATTTGGTTCAACTCGTGCCGCACAAGTGCTGGGTCAGACCGATGCTTTGGCTAGACAACAGACAAACAGCCAAATTGCCAACATGCTCAACACGGGCTATCAGTCTGCGCTCCAAGCCGCGGAACAGCAAAATGCTCTGGCTGGACAGGCTGGCGCGACCGCCGCAAACGCCGCTGGTACAGGTCAAAGCAACCTCATCAACGCTGGCACAGCGCTGTCAAACGCTGGCGTGCAAAGCGAAAACGCAAAGCTGGCCGACATCAACGCGCAGGCCACTTTGGGTGCACAGCAACAAACAGCGCTGCAAAACCAATACCTCTACCCACTGAGCGTGTACAACACCGCAGCAGGCGCGTTGTCTGGCGCAAACATCCCAACCACCACCAACACCTCGTTGACCGCCTCTCCGTTGTCTGGTGCTGCTGCACTTGGTGCTGGCGCAATGGCGATCCCATCGGTGAACAGTTTTATAAGCAGTAGCCTTGGTAATTTGCTGAACGGGGGTGGTGGCGGAGGATCAGGAAGTACAGCAAATATGGGAACAACAGGCATAACTGGCGGTGATGGCACGGCAACATCTACTGGAACAATGGATTATTCTGGTGGAATTCCGACGGGATCAAATACTGGCGCATATCAAAGCTCCAGTAGTCCTACTGGTTATGTAGGACAAGATGGCGTTACTCCCGTCAATCCAGATGGAACACCAGTTTAAGGAGATAAATCATGGGTGAAACAAAAATTGACATGAAAAGCCCGTTGGGTGAAATTGACAAGGCAGGCAATCTTGCTTATGGCGAAAATGATCCATTGGCTCCAATTTATGAGGGAATCAAAAAAAATATGGACGATTTGGAAGCGCGTTATGCGCAACCAAATTGGTTCAAAATTGCCGCTGGATTTGCCAAGCCACAACTAGGCGGCTTTATTGCATCTTTGGGTTCTGCCGCGGAAGCCGCTGGTGAAAATTTTGAACAACAAAGACAGTTGGCAATTCCTCTTGCCAACATGAGAACTGAATTGGCTGTCAAAGGTCAAATCTTGGCCAGAAACAAAGAAGTCAATGATGAGATTCGTGCTTGGCAAATTGCCCATCCAAAAGAAGCAGTTCCAAGTGATAAATTACAAGATTGGTCTGGCCGTGCTCCTGACTCAACTGGGGTCAAATCGTTGTTGGCTGAACGCACCAATGCTCAGAAAAATTTGGAACTGTCCAACCAACAGCGTCAACTCTCGCAAGCCGAACAAAATCAAAAATTGCAATTGTTGACATTGCAACAAGGCAACCTCAAAGAGATGGCTCGTTTAGGTCTATATCCTCCTTCGGAATTTACAAGACAAAACTCAGAGATCATGGCTCAGATCAATGCCATTCAAAGCGCTGTGCCAAATGGTCCTGCAATCGGAGACATTACAACGCCTCCTGCAATTGATTCATCAAAAGGCTCTGGCGCTGTTAGTACGACCACAGACAATTCAGCAGCTCTTGCAGAAAATCAACGCAAGGTACAGGCATTGCAGAAAAAAATTGAAAAAGATGGAATCACTCCATCAGACAGAGCCGAGTTGAATCGTCTGAACAAAGAACGCTTAAGCCTGAATGGTGGCGCACCAGTTCCAGCTCCAACAAGAACCACTTCTGGCAATGAGACGGAGCCAGAAGGGGGATACTTGCCCGAGACTCATGTGATTCCTCATCCATCTCCAGCAATAAGCGATTTGGAAAAGAAAAAACAAGAATTAGAATTGCAAGCCGCAGCAGATCGTGCAAAAAAAGATGAAGATTTTTATCAATCCCAAGCTCAAGACTTAAAGTTTTTTTCAAGTGCAAATGGAAATTACAGAGACGCAGAAAGAGCATGGAATACAATTTATAAAGCCTACAAAGAAGACCCATTGTTATTGCAACAATTAAATGATGCAGTCCGTGAAAAAGGTCCTATGGCTGCCGCTATGAATGAAGGTTTTGCATTCCATGCTGGGTCTCTAAATGCAAATGTCAGTCTTCCAGTAAGCGCTTACGCAATCGCTGGCCTTGATGATACAAAACGAACAAAATACGATAATTTGGCAAGTGCATACGCAACTCTTGCTAACGCTGAATTAGCAAGATCAGGAATTTCTCCAGAAAAAGCAACTATTCAACAATACAAAGATGCTTTATATAAAACTCTTGGTATTGGTTCCACTGCTGAATCCTCTGTGCAAAAATCTGGAAATATTTTTTACAATCTCAAAGAAAAAAATGAACTTAGCGATTTGATTGATAAAGAATATAAACGGACAAAGTCATCAAGTATTTCTCGGTACACAGACGTTTTTAATTCGCCTCGTGTTAAAGATCATCATAAAGGTTATAAATTAGTTCATGATGATTTTAATCGTGCATTTGAACAGGGAGAAAAGTAATGGGTGAAGATCAATACAGCCCTGAAGCGATTAGACGTCGAGTTGCTGAAGAAACTGGCATAGCAATTCCGCCTGAAACAAATGCTTCTGACTCTCAACAGAGTGCTTCTCAACCAGTATCTGAAGCCGATGACATGGCAAGGATTGTTGCTAACGCTCGTGCTGCTCAAGCAAAACATAATGCAGAGGTTGAAAAAAACAAACCTTATTCAATGAGCGGCGTGGATGTCGTTGGATCTTTAGTCGCACCGGGTGCTCATGCATTGGGTAGAAAATTTGGAGTAGTTCCCGATGAAGCACGTAATGCTCAATCTTTTTCAAATGACTTGCAAAACAGAATTAATTCTGCTGCGCAAGCTCATCAAAAAGCACTCCAAAATGAAATGGAGTATTTACAGAACCACGATTATTGGCACAGCGATCATGCCATGAATGAGTTTTTGCCTGAAGAGCATCAAATTCCAGTTAATCAAGAAACAACAGGTCAGACAAGAGCAGAGCGTACTGTTCAAGGAGCCGATGTAGATGAAATTGGCACTGGAAGACAACGTCAGACTGGCTATCTCACCAGAACGGCTCAAGAGTCTGCACGCTTACAAGAGCAAGAAGAGATTGCTAAAAAATTAAAATTAAACACGAATAAAGTTTTGGCTCAATATCCAGATGTTGATGCAACAAAATCTGGTTTGATTGTTAGCAAGTCACCATCACCACAAGAACTTGCTCGTCAGAAAGAAATTGAGAATGCTCGTCAACAAGCAAGAAGACTTCTTGAGCCGCATCAAGAGTCTGCAAAAATAGGTTTGCAAGAAGCACAGAAAGGTACCGCCGCAGCCGCTGAAGAACTTGCAAGACTTAAAAACGAAGCGGCAATCGTTAACGAAGCAGCGGCAAGATCAAAAACAGGATTAAGTTCAATAGTGCGCCGAGCTGCTGAGGCGGTTGGTTCTGACTCAAAATATTTGCCAGAGATTTTGCGTGCTGGATCAAACATGGCAAGTAAATATCTTGGTCCAATTGCCGCCGCAACCGCACCAGAAAACATTGGCCAAGGATGGAGTGAATTAAGAAACGGCGAATATGGTAAAGGTGCTGCTCATATTGCTGGTGGACTTGGCGGCGTTGCTGCATTGGCACCTTTAGCTGTAGGCGCTGGTCTATTAGCCCCAGAAGTTGGCTTGGGCGTTGCTGGAGCTGGTGCACTTGCTTCATTGCCTGCTCTTGGCTATGACATTTCAGACATATACAAAAA
>Ga0316226_1001871_pt1 | contig 21122 bp, 15 predicted proteins | sample TBH18017metaG_FD_206009 | JGI IMG/M metagenome (GOLD analysis project Ga0316226, IMG submission 206009) | Freshwater microbial communities from Trout Bog Lake, Wisconsin, USA - TBH18017 | ecosystem: Environmental > Aquatic > Freshwater > Lake > Hypolimnion/Profundal zone | place: USA: Wisconsin...
GCTCATCGAGCACGTGTGGGGCTACGGCGCCGACCTCTACGATGAGAAGTCGGTCAACGTCCACATCCGCCGGCTGCGCGAGAAGATCGAGCACGAACCGAGTGACCCGCGCATCGTGCTGACGGTCACGGGCATCGGCTACCGGCTGGTCACGTGAGCCGGCCCGCGACGTGAACGCCGGCGTGCACAACGCTCGTCAGCGGTCTCTCCGGCGCCGTCTGACGCTCACCTACGCGGGCATCGCCCTGCTCACGGCTGCGGTGCTCGGCGGTATCCTCGTCTTGGTGCTGAGCGCGCATTTCTCCAGCGTCGACGAGGCGAACCTGCAGGGCGCGGCGCTGCGCGCGGCGCGCAACATCGGCGCCACGCAGTCGTCGTCGCTCGAGCAGGTGCTGCGGCTCACCGCCTACGGCACGAACACGCGCGTCCAGGTGCTGGGCGGCGCGCACCAGGTGATCGCCGACTCCGGCTCGCCCCAGCAGATCACGGGTGCGTCGCTCGGCGCGCCGTCCGCCGCCGGGCAGGGCCAGCAGGCCGGCGCCGGAGATGCGACGGCGCCGGTCGCCGCCGCGCCGCCGAGGACGGACGAGACGCGTTCCGCCCGAGTCTACGTGCGGGCGGCGCTTCCCGGAAGTCCTGCCGGCGTCGCCTTCATCCGCGTCTCCGAGGGGCCTTCCTCCGGCGGATCTCTCATGGGCAGCGTGATCGTCGCCTGGGCTGTGGCCGCGGTGGCCGCGGTGATCGCCGCGGCTCTCGCAGGCTCGCTGATCAGCTCGCGCATCGCCCGGCCGCTGACGCAGCTCGCCGCGGCCAGCGACCGCATGGCCGCCGGCGACCTCGGCACGCGCGCGGAGGTCGCCGGCGGCGACGAGATCGGTCGCCTGGCGCGCTCCTTCAACGACATGGCGGCCCAGGTCGAGGCGACCGTCACGGCGCTGCGGCGTTTCGTGAGCGACGCGGCGCACCAGCTGGGGACGCCTCTCACCGCATTGCGGACCGACCTCGAGATGCTCCAGGACACCGCCGGCGACGAGGGCGACAGGCGCCGGCTCGATCGCGCCCTCGCGCAAGAGCAGCGCCTGGAGGATCTGGGAAGGGGACTCCTCCAGCTCTCGCGGCTCGAGTCGCCGGATGCGTCCCGCGCCGGCTGGCCGGTCGATCTCGTCGGCCTCATCGAGGCCGCGGCCGACGCGGTGTCCTCGCGGGCGGAGCAGGCCGGCCTCGACCTCGAAGTGGCCGCCCCGGCCGCCCCGGTGATGGTGACCGCCGACCTGGAGCGGCTGCGCACGGCGGCCGAGAACCTGCTTGACAACGCGATCAAGTTCACGCCGCCGGGCGGTCACGTGCGTTGCGGCGTCGGCGCGGAGAACGGCTGGGCGCTCATCTGGGTAGCCGACGACGGGCCGGGGATCCCCGCCGCGGACAGAGAGCGCGTCTTCGAGCGCTTCTACCGGGCGCCCGGCACGGCCGACCGCCCGGGCAGCGGCCTCGGCCTCGCGATCGCCCACGCCGCGGCGAAGGCGTGCGGCGGGAGCGTGCGCGTGGCGCCGTCGGACGTGGGGACCCGCATGGAGGTCCGCCTGCCGCTGTCTTCGCTCAGCGCCTGAGGTCCCTCGGCGGCCCCGGCGACCAGCCCGGCGGGTGGCTGGGCGAGTCCATCAGATCCTCGACCTCGAAGGTCAGGTCGTCCTCGTAGCAGTAGAGCCAGTCTTCGCCGGGTTCGAACGACTGGATGATCGCGTGGCCGGTCTCGTGCGCGTGCTTTGTGGCGTGCCGGTTCGGCGACGAATCGCAGCAGCCGATGTGGCCGCAGACCGCGCAGCGGCGGAGGTGCATCCATCTGCCGCCGGTCTCGAGGCACTCCTTGCAGCCGTCGCCGCTCGGCGCCACGCCGGCCACGATCTGGTCGAGATGAGAGCAGTCGTCGCTCATGAAGCCTCTCCTTGGGACGCGGGTTCGGGGCGGCCGGGGCAGATCCAGGCCGGGTCCCACCCGGCCTTCTGCGCCCCGGCCTCATAGGTGGAGTCCAGGAACTCGAGCAGCGCGGCCTCGGGGTCGCCGGCCGCGCGCACGTCGTCGTAGTCAAGGATGAACTCGCCGAGGCCGGCGTCCCAGCGCGCCGCTGCCGGCCGGGGGGTGACGGTCTCGATGCCGGCGGGCTTCGGGTACGTGTACGAGTAGTACGCCGCCCGCGGGTAGGCCGGGCTCCCCGGCCACCAGCCGCTCATCACCTGGTCCTCGTTCATGGAGTTGCGGCCGATGTAGCCCATGGCGTCTTCCGTGGGCACGGACGTGCCGCCGAGGCGGATGTCGCGCAGGTCGAACGAGCCCCACATGAACCCGATCGGCGGCGTCTTGGCGGCGAAGCAGGCGCGGTAGCGCTGTATCACGCCGGCGGAGGTGTTCAGCGCCTGGAACCACGCCTCGACAGGCGCGGTGTCGTAGGGCCGCGGCGCCGTGTCGTCGGGGAAGAGGATCGGCTCGGCGAGCTCCTGCGGCTTCTCGTTGATGGTCGCGGCGATGCCCGCCTGCGCGAGCATCGCGAAGAAGCGGTCGTGCCAGGCGGCCACCGACATCGGCGCGAAGCCGAGCCCTCCGCCCGTGCCCCAGGATGTGGAGACGCCGACCTCGTGAGCGCTGAAGTCGGCGTCCACCGTGAACGTCCCGCCCTTCCAAGGGATCGGGCCGGTCGTGAGCCCGCGGCTGGTGAGCCCCAGGACGACGTTGGCCCACTGGGGCTCGAACGGCTTCAGCAGCGTGAGCTTGCCGATCATCTGCATGCTCATATGGAGCAGGTGCATCGTCGGCGCCAACTCGGCGTAGGACAGCTCCGGCCAAGGTGGGGCCGCCGGGGGTCTCTCGTCCATGATTCCTCCCTATTTCGTCGCCGGAGTCAGATCTCGGGTGGTCCGGCCGGGACCGGGCGCACCTCGACCGGCGCCTCGATGAACGAGACCACGCGCGAGGCGATCTCGATGGCGCGCGCCTCGCTCGCCACGTCGACCACCCAGAAGCCGATCAGCGACGGCCCGTCCCCGGCGATCTGGCCGTCGCGCGCTACCGGCACGCCGCCCTCGAGGCCGACGATCTTGGCGGTGCTGCCGTCGGCGAGCCCGTCGTCGTAGACGAGCTCGCCGGACTCCCTCAGGTCCGCGTCGAACCGCGTCATGAACGCGATCATCTCGCGGATCCACTCGGACGACCTGGTCTGCGTCATGGTCGTCGCGTCCCCGAACATCATCAGCATGTACTTCATCTCGTCACGCCCCGTCGCCGAGCACTTCGTCGATCCAGCCCATGCCGGCGATGGACGCCGGGAACCCGCAGGTCGTGATCGCGAGCAGCGCGACGTGCTGCACTTCCCCGGGTGAAGCTCCGGCCGCGAGCGCCTTTCTGGTGTTCGAGCGCACGGCCCCTTCGGCGGCCGCGCCCACGGCCAAGCCCAGCTTCACGAGGCGCACGGTGCGCTCGTCCAGCGGTCCGGCTTCGTCCGCGGCGCGCCCGAGGCCGTCGAGCGCTTCAGCCACGCCCGGATAGCCGGCCCGGAACTTGCGATACACGCTTGGAAGATGTTCCTCGGTCATGGTGAACCTCCTCGAGACTAAGACCCGGCCCTGCTCTCATCCCGGCGGCTCCTCTCCGGGATCGTCGCAAGGATACCCTGACCACCGATGGCGGTCGTCTCCGCGATGAGCCGGCCGTCGCGTCCCGCGACGCCGCGTCCCGGACGGCGCCAGCGCGCAGGCGTCGCTCAGGCTTGCGCGAAGCGCGCGCGGAGCGTCGTGGCGAGCTCCTCGGGGGCGACGAAGATGAGCTCGCCCCCGAGCTGCTTCTGCAAGAAGTAGTCGTCGGTGCGGAAGTCGGGCTTGAAGGCCGAGCGCGCGACGATGCGGAGGGTCACGGCGTGCGGGTCGAGGCCATCAGCGCCTGCCATCCCTGCGCTGGCAGCGCCTGCGCTTGCCGTCCCGGGCGCTGCGCCGCCCAGCGGACCGCCGCCGAGCGTGAAGTTGAAGGCCGAGAGCCCCTCGTCCTCGTACCAGGCGAGCACCTTGGAGAGCCCGCGCGCCAGGCACGCGACCTGCTCAGCGGTGAGCCCGGAGACGCGGCGCGTGCCGGGCACGACCGCGACGACCTCGCGACCGCCCGTCGGTGCGTACGCCGCCAGCCAGGTACAGCCGGCCTCCTCGGCCACGAAGCGCTCGCCGCCCGCGGTCTCCTCGTCGACCAGCGTCCGCCAATAGGACGCACCGTGCGCGGCCGCGAACGCCTCGCTGCGCTCCCACACGAGGCGCAGCAGCCACGGCGCCGCCGGCCCGCCGAACACCTGGAAGTGCGGATGCACCATGCTCGCGCCGGCCGGCAGCATGTGGTTGCAGCACAGCTCCAGATGCTCGAGGCCGGGGTAGGCGCTCTCGGCGCGGCCCATGAACTCCACCGCCGCGCCGAGCCCTTCCTCCAGGAGATCGGGCGTGAACTGCGAGGGCCGCAGGAAGTGCTCGCCCGGGAACGTCACGACCGAGTGGACGGCCGCGAGCGGGAAGAGGTTGGGGAAGACGAGCGCGCGGCCCCGCTCCAGACGGCCGCCCGGCACGACGTCCTCGGGGTAGCGCGGCGTGGTCTCGAGGACCCTCTCGGGGCAGAAGAAGCAGCCCTCGCGAGTGCGCGCCGCGAGCCCGTCGGCGTGCGCCCAGTCGGTCTTGCCGTAGAACATCTCCTCTTTGGTCGCCAGCTCCGAGGAGCTGACGGCGGTCATGCCGGTGAGTGGGTCGCGCCGTACCGCGATCGCCTGGTCGGCCAGCTCCATACCCGCGAGAGGACTGAAGAAGGTCGCCGTCTCTACGCTGCGCTCGAACTTGATGAGTCCCATGTCGATCCCCCAGGCAGGCGGTGGATGGATGTCCTGGGGAGATGCTACGCCCGGAGCCACTCCAGCGCTTCGTCGCGATCGGCGAAGATGCGTACGTTGAGGCCGCGATTGCGGCACGCCGTCTCGAAGAACTCGACGTCGGAGGCGCCTCGTTCGCGCGGCGGCAGCAGCAGCGCCTGGCGCTCGATGGTCCCTGGAGGCAGGGCCGCCAGCAGTGCCGCGGCCTCGACCATGTCCACAGGGGAGGCTGCAGGACCCTGAGCGCGCAGATCGATGAGAAAGCGCCTGCAGCCGTGTTCGCCGGCGACCGAGGCTGTCTCCTCCCAAGCCTTCTCCAGTTCGGCGGGCGAGACGGCGCCGGAGTGGACGGTCTCGACGATGCCCTCTTCCTCGAGATAGCGCACGCTGAACGGCATCCCGTCTCCTTCTCTTGCGGTCGCGCGCGGCTGGCCCCAGCCGGCGACAGACCTCAGTGTGCGACGCGGTCGGGGATACTCCTCCGGCGGCGGGCTACGACGCGAGCCACCGCAGCGCCTCGTCGCGGTCGTCGAGCATGCGCACGTCCAGCCCGCGGTTCCTGCAGGCCGTCTCGAAGAACTTGATCTCCTCGGCCGCCTCCGGGGTCCGGGGAGTCAGCACGGCCTCACGTTCGATCGTGCCGGGGGGCAACGAGCAGAGGAACTCAGCCAGGGAGAAGATGTCGAGCGCCGAGCCGCCCGGCGCCTGCTCGCGCAGGTCGACCAGGAACCGGGTGCAGAGCTTCTCGGCGGCCAGGATCCCGGTCTCCGTCACGCCCACGTCTACGTCCGCCGCGGTCACGTTGCCGGACCAGGTCGTCTCGACGACGCCGTAGGACTCGAGAAAGGCCACCTTGAACGCCATGGGCTCGCCCCCATCCTTTCTGCCGGCCGGCGGGGCCCGGCCACGCCGCCTCTCCTACAATAGCGCGGCGCGGTTTCCTCCGGCCGCCTCTCGCCGTTTGTCGCCGGAGGCAGTACTGTGTGCCGGACTCGGCATCAAGAGCCTGACAAAGGAGACCGGCGGATGATCGCCACTGCAGCGTTCTGGTCCAACTGGGGCTGGGCGGCGGCCACGGCCGTGCTCGGCTTCGTGTTCTTCGGCCTCGTGCTGCGTCAGTACGTCCTGCGCCGGCGGATGCACCAGCTCGCCTGGGCGATCGGGCTGTTCCTCTACGCCGCCGCCGCCGCGATGGAGGCTTGGTCGGAAAGCAGCGGCGACTGGCGTCCGTTCGTCTACCGCATCTACATCGTGATCGCTGCGTCCCTCGTCGGCTTTCTCGGCCTGGGGACGCTCTACCTCGTCGCCCGCAAGCGCCGCTGGGGCGACTACTACTTCGTGTTCCTCCTCGCGTGCATGGTGGTCTTCTTCATCGGGACCTTCACCGTGCACCTGGACATGGCCAAGCTGGTGCCGGGCATCACCGTCGGCGGGCAGGCGCTCGGGGCGAGCCTCAGCTTCCCGCGCTTCATGTCGCTGCCGATCAACATCACCGGCACGATCCTGCTCTTCGGCGGGGCGGTGTGGTCGATCGTCCGCTTCGCCCGGCGGCGGGAGTACGGATACCGGGTGTGGGCCAACGTGCTCATCGCCGCCGGAGCCGCGGTGCTCGCCGCTCTCGGCTCACGCGCCCGGCTTGGCAACACGGCCGGGCTGTACCCGGCGGAGATGGTGGCCGCGGCGCTGATGCTCGCCGGTTTTCTGCTCGCCGGCACCCTGGACAAGGGCGCGCGCCAGGCGCGCGCGAACCGCCGGGCTGGGGGGCCGCAGGCGCCGGCACCGGGAGACCAGGCGGCCGAATAGCCGTTGCCTCGCCGGCGCAGGGCCGGCCGGCGCGGTCACAGGCTCGTGAGTCGCGCCATGTTGCCGAGTATGGCGGGGCGCAGGTCCCACAGCCACGACAGTTCGATCACGTCCGGGTTGTTGCACTTCGTGCATGAGGCGGATCGCTCCAGCATGCGGCGGTAGCGAGGCGACTCGAACAAGCTCGACAGCGGCTCGCCCGCCGCGCGAAGCAGCCCCACGTCGAGCAGAGGCCGGTCGCTCTGCGTGCAATCGCGCACGAGGCCGCCGGCGCCGACGGTCAGGCGAGCCTGTGGCGCGCGGCAGCGGTATGCGTTCAGCGCCGGGTCGCGCTCCAGAAGCTCGAGGTAGGGGCGCGACGCGAGGATCGGCAGGCCGTCGCGCTTGAGGTCGGCGGCGAGCCGCGCCGCTTCCCGCAGTTCGCCGGCCGGCAGGGCGAGCGACGCCAGCATGACGTCCACACCGGCAGACGTCACTTCGCTGGTCTCCATCGGGCAGAAGTACAGGCCGGCGTGCCACCGGGCGGCGACGGGGGCGACTCGCTCCAGCGCTCCGCGGTTGAGGCTCGACAGGACCGTGTTGACGAGGAGCGCCGGCCGCCGCGGGTCCGCCTCGAGCGTCGCGACGAATGCGTCGAGACGCTCGTGGAGGCCCGGCAGGCCGCGCAACTCGTCGTGGGCCCGGCCCACGTCATCGAGGCTGAGGATGAGAGCGTCGACCAGGCCGCGCAGCTCGCTCCACCGATCGCCGAGGAACCATCCGTTCGTGATCAGCGTGGTGAACAAGCCGGCGCGGCGGGCGGCGAGCAGGAGCTCCGGAAGATCTTGCCGGAGCAGCGGCTCGCCGCCCCACACCACCAGCTGGGCCATCCCGGCGCGACCGGCCTCGGCGTAGAGCCAGCGGACGGTGGCGGTGTCGAGCTCAGCCGGCGCTCGCTCTCCGCGCACGCTGCTCGCGACGCTCAAGCTTCCCCGGCCGGACACGCCGTGGTCACTCCAGAGGCAGGTGCGGCAGCGACCGTTGCAGCGCGTCGTCACGAGGTGGCTGAGCGTGTGCGGGCGGCCCCGGGCGCGCGCCCGCGCGAGGCGCACGACGAGGCGTGCACGGCCTGCGCCGCGCCGCGCTCTCAGCGCAGCCTTGTCGACCTCGGCGCGTCTCGCCGAAGTCATGGGGGATGTGTCTGCCGGGCGAGCCTGCATCGCAGAGGGAGTCTTCCCGGCCGCGCGCGCCGTCAGCCGCCGGGGCGGCCGGAGGCGCGGCGGCCGCGGCCTCTGGTATCTTGGACGTTCCGACGAGAGGTGTGCTCGGCCGATGTCCCGTCTTCTGTACCGCCTCGGCGCGCTCTGCGTCAGGCGCAAGTACCTCGTCCTGCTGATCTGGGCGCTCGCTTTCGCGAGCGTCGTCGCCTGCGTGCTCGCCTTCGGGATGCGCACCAACAACGACATCAGGCTGCCGGGCACGGACGCCCAGCACGCCTCGGACCTCCTCAGGCGCGAGTTCCCGCCGCAGCAGAACGGCCTCAGCCCGATCGTCTTCCATGAGCCGAGCGGCAAGCTCACAGACCCTGCGCAGAAGCGTGCGGTGGAGGCTTCGGTCGCGGCCATGAAGCGCACCGCCAATGTATCCACCGTCATCAGCCCGTTCTCGCCGGCGGGCAAGTCGTTCTTGAGCGCCGCCGGCACGACCGCCGTCGCCCAGGTGCTGCTCGACGTCAACGGGGGCCAGCTCACGCGCGCCGTGGCCAACCGGGTCTTCTCCGCCGCGGAGCCGGCGCGCAAGGCCGGGATCCAGGTCGAGGCCGGCGGCGCCGTCGGGCTCCGCCTGTCGGAGACCAAGTCGCGGCGGAGCGAGGCCATCGGCCTGATCTCCGCCGTCATCATCCTGGCGTTCACCTTCGGCTGTCTGGCTGCCGCCGGCATGCCGGTGGTGACCGCCATCGTCGGGCTGATCACGGGCCTGGGCCTGGTCGGCCTGCTCGGCCACTTCGTCGCCATCCCGGACGTGGCGCCCACGCTTGCGACCATGATCGGCTTGGGCGTGGGCATCGACTACGCCCTCTTCATCGTCTTCCGCTACCGCGACGAGCTGCACGGCGGCGCCACCGTGGAGGGCGCGATAGCGCGCACCATGGCCACGTCGGGGAGCGCCGTGGTGTTCGCCGGCGGGACGGTGATCATCGCGCTGCTCTCGCTGCTCGTGGCGCGCGTGCCGATCCTCGGCGCGATGGGCTACGCCGCCGCCGTCGCCGTGGTCGTCGCTGTGCTGACGGCCGTGACGCTGCTGCCGGCGGTCCTGGCCGTCCTCGGCCCACGTATCGATGCGCTACGGCTGCCGGGCCGGCGCCGCCCGCACGAGACCGCCGGCGAGGACAACATCTGGGCGCGCTGGGCCGGGCTCGTGACGCGGCACCCGTGGATCGCGCTCGTCGCTTCGCTGCTGGTGCTCGTGCCGCTCATGCTGCCGGTCCTCACGCTGACGCTCGGCCAGGAGGACGTCGGCGTCACGCCGGCCGGCACGACCCAGCGCCGCGCCTTCGACCTCATCTCGGCCGGGTTCGGACCCGGCGCCAACGGCCCGCTCGTGGTCGCCGCCGAGTTCCGCCCGGCCGCTTCGCCCAGCGCGGCCTACACGAGCAAGATGGCCGAGGCCGTTCGCCTCAAGAAGACGCTCGACGCCGGCACGAAGCGCCTGACCCGGCGCGCCGACGCGCTCAAGATGCAAGGCGCCGCCCTCAAGACGCAGCAGGCGGCGCTCCAGGCGCAGGGCGCCGCGCTCCTCAGCCGCAAGAACGCGCTACTGGCCCAGTCGGCTGCGCTCCAGCGGCAGCAGGCGAGTCTCCTTGCCGGCAAGAACCGCCTCGTCGCCGCGCAGGCCAAGCTCACCGCCCAGGGCCGGGCGCTCACCGCCCAGGGCCAGGCGCTCGCTGCCGAGGGCCAGGCGCTGGCGACGCAGATCGCTCAGGTCAAGCGCCAGCTTGCCACGGCGACCGACCCGCTGGTGATCGCCCATCTCCAGGCGCAGCTCGCGGGGCTCGCCGCGCAGGCGCAGCAGGTGCAGGCGCGGAGCGCGGCGCTGCAGAAGCAGAGCGCGGCGCTGCAGCAGCAGGGCGCGGCGCTGGCCGCCCAGGGCACGCGGCTCCAGGCTCAGGGCAACGCCCTGCTGGCCAAGGGGAACGCCCTCAAAGCGCAGGGCGCCGCTCTGCAGGCGCAAGGCGCGAAGCTGACGGCGCAGGTCGCGGCGCTCACGAAGCAGGGCGCCGCTCTCCAGGCGGAGGCGGCGAGCCTCAAGAAGGCCGAGCGCCGCCTCAAGGACCAGGGCAAGCGGGCGCTCGCGCTCAAGGACGAGCTCACGAAGCTGCTCACCAAGGCCGCCGGGCAGCCGCGCGCCACCGACCCGCGCATCGTGGGGCTGCAGGACGCGCTCGCGGCCACGCCGGGCGTGAAGTCGGTCGCGCCGCCGCGCGTGAACAAGTCCGGTACCGCGGCGGTCTTCGCGGTCACTCCCACGCATCGCCCGGCCGACCCCGTGACCGCGGCCCTCGCCAAGCACCTGCGCAGCACGGTGATCCCGGACGCCACCCGCGGCCAAGGCGTGACCGCCTACGTCGGCGGCGTCACCGCCGCCTACGACGATCTCGCCTCATTGATCGCGCGGCGCCTGCCGCTGGTCATCGCCACGGTCCTCGCCTTGAGCTTCCTCATCCTGCTGCTCGCCTTCCGCTCGGTCCTCGTGCCGCTCAAGGCCATCATCTGCAACCTGCTCGCCGTGGGCGCGGCCTTCGGCGTGCTGACGGCGCTCTTCCAGTGGGGCTGGGGGCTGAGATTCGTCGGGCTCGCGAACCCGTACGGCACGGTGCCCATCGCGAGCTACGTGCCGCTGATCATGTTCGCCGTCCTCTTCGGCATGTCGACCGACTACGAGGTCTTCCTCATCAGCCAGATCTTCCAGGCGCACGCCGCCGGGCAAGGGTCGCACGAGGCCGTGCGCACCGGCGTGGGCACGAGCGCGCGGGTGATCACCGCCGCCGCGCTGATCATGATCACGGTCTTCGCCAGCTTCATCCTCAACGGCGACCCGGTGATCAAGGAGTTCGGCGTCGGCCTCTCGATCGCCATCCTGCTCGACGCGACCATCGTCCGCATGGTCATCGTGCCGGCGACGATGGTCCTGCTGGGTGAGTGGAACTGGTACCTGCCGAGGTGGCTCGAGTGGCTGCCGCAGATGGACCTGCCCGAGGAGAGCGCGGCGGAGGCGGCGATGCACGCCGCCGGTGCCGCCGCCGCGCCGGTCTCCGCCGGCGGCTGAGCGCCGCGCGGCCGACGCGCGGCGCTCACTCCACGCGGAGGTGCTCCAGGTCGGTCTGATCGAAGCGGAGCTTCTGCTGCGTGGGGCCGGGGAGCTCGAGGCGCCGCACGGCGAGCAGCGCCAGGTCGTCGGTGAGCCGGCCCCCGGCGAACTCGTCCACGGCGCCCGCGACCGACTCCACGAGCTGCTCCGGTTCGAGACCGTAGCAGCGCTCGAGCAGTGCCTTGAGGCGCGACTCCCCGAACAGCGTCCCGTCGCGCCGGGCCTCCACAAGCCCATCCGTGTACAGGAGCAGCACGTCGCCGGTCTCGAGGTAGGTCTCCGAGTCGGAGTACGGCATGTCGGGGAAGGCGCCGATCAGCGGTGAGTTGGACGGCAGCTCGGTGATCTCCCGTTGGGCGCGGAGGATCACCGGCGCAGGGTGACCCGCGTTGCAGTACACGATCCGCCCGTCGCGCCGGTCGAGGATGGCGAAGAAGACCGTCGCGAAGTGCTCGAGGTGCGACTGCATGTACAGGACCCGGCTGGCCATGCCCACGATGTCGGCGGGCGTCTTGCCCTTCTCCACGGCGTGGGCGCGCACGGTGTGCTTGACGAGCGAGGTCATCACCGCGGCGTCGAGTCCCTTGCCGGACATGTCTCCGACGGTGACGCCGAGCAGTCCGTAGTCGAGCTCGAAGACGTCGTAGAAATCGCCGCCGACCAGGGCGACCTCGGCGGCGGAGTGATAACGGTGCGCGAAACGCAGGCCGGGGATGTCCTCCGGCAAGGCGAGCAGCGCGTTCTGCAGCGTGGTCGCGATCTGATGCGCGTGTTCGTACAGGCGGGCGCGCGCGAGCGCGCCGGAGATAGCGGCGGCAACCTGGTCGACAAACTCCCGCTCGGCCGTGCTGAAACGGTGTGGCCCGTCAAGGTAGTCGAGGAACAGGGCGGCGGCGACGGCGCCGCGCACCACGAGTGGGGCGACGACGACGGCGCGCACGCCGCGCCCCCTTTGCGCCTCGGCGTCGACCCGTCCGTCGCGGTCGCGGTCGTCGACCGTCACCACCTGTCGCGCCCGCACGGCGGCCTCGGCGAACGGGACGGTCGCGCGGGGGAACGCCGAGCCGACCACCTCGGACGGCATGCCCCAGACGGTGGTCGGCACCCAGGCCGTTTCGTCCAGCTCGCAGATGGAAGCCGAGTCTGCCCCCATGGCGGCGGCGGCGCGCGCGACGGCCGACTCGAGGATCTCGCGGGAGTCGAGGAAGGAGACGATGGCGGCGCTGATGTCGTTGAGCGCCGCGCCGAGCCGTTCCCGCTCGGCGAGGTCGTCGTAGAGGCGCGCGTTCTCGAGCGCCAGCGAGACGGACGCGCCCAGATTGGCGGCGAAGTCGACGGCGGGCTGGTCGAACGCGCGCGGCCTGCGGTCGAGGAAGACGAGCACGCCGAAGACATCGCCGCGGACGAGGAGCGGAACGGCGACCAGCGAGCGGAACGCGACCGTCCCGGGCTCGCCGAGCCGACGGTCCTCGAGGGTATCGGCGACGATCAGCCGGTCGCCGGTCGCGGCGACGAGGCGCGAGATGACCGAGCCACTGGTGAGCGGCCGCCCGATGACGTCCGGGGGCAGGCCCTTGACATAGCGCACCGGCCACTGGTCGCCCTCCCTCAGCTCGATGGCGACGGCGTCGGCGCCGAGGGCGAGCGCCGCCGTTCCGACCAGGCGGCGCATGATCTCGTCCACGCTGAGCGTGGAGTGGATGAGCGCGTCCACGGCGTTCAGCGCTTCGCTGAGGTGCTGGGTCCGGTGGTGTCTCGTGATGTCCTCGGTCACGCCGACGGCGCCGGTAAGCTTGCCGGCCGCGTCCTTGATGGGGACCGACGACGAGACGACCACTCCGCGCGTCCCGTCGAAGCGCTCGATCTCGATCAGCTCGCCCAAGATCGGCTCGCCGTCGCGCAGGACCCGTGCCGTGGTCCAGTCCTCCGGGCTCAGGGGCTCGCCGGTCTCCGGCCACCAGGCCTTGTAGCCGCCGTACTCCGACGGGTCCCGCGGCAGCGGGGCGTCGCCGTGCCAGAGGCGGCCGGCCATCCGGTTGAGCGCCATCACCCGCCCTTTCGCGTCGGTGATCCCGACCGCCACCGGCAGCACGTCGAGGACGGTCTGCAGCTGGGCGCGTTCGTCTTCGGCCTTGCGCAGCAGCTCGTCGTGCTCGTGCTCGATCTGCTTGCGTCTGTTGATCTCGTTGAAGTAGACGCTGACGCCGGAGACCGTCGGGTAGAGCCGCAGCTCGTACCACGTGTCATGGGGCGGGAAGTAGCCTTCGAAATGGCTGGCGACCCCCTGCTCCATGGCCAGCCGGCCGTGCTCGTCGAACTCGGTCCCGCGCAGCTGAGGGAACAGCTCGTACATGTTGCCGCCGAAGAGCTGCTCCGCCGGCGTGCGCAGGAGCTCGGCGGCGGCCGGATTGGCGTAGGCGACGCGCCACTCCCAGTCGAGCGCCACGAAGCCGTCGGCGAGGTCCTCGAGCATCGCGAAGAGGCGCTGCTCGCCGTCGACGAAGGCGGGGACGGTGGCCGGGCCGGCCTCCTGGACGAACACGGCCCGGCGATGCATCGTGGAGGGAACCTCCACCGTGAGGCGCATCATCACCGTCGTGCCGCCGCTGCACGCGATCTCCAGCTGGTCCATGACCTTGGCGATCAGGTACAGTCCGCGTCCGCCGAGGGCGGTGAGGTCCGGCTCCCTGCGCGGGTCGAAGCCGTCGACGTCAAAGCCGGCGCCGCGGTCGGAGACACGCACGCTCAGGCGGTCGCCCTCGAACGACATCTCGATCTCGACGTCCTCAGATGAGCCGCTGTGCTGGATGGCGTTGGCGCAGGCCTCCTCGATGCAGAGGACGACGTCATCGATGTCGTCCAGCGAAGCGCAGTTCATGCGCAGGTAGTCGCGCACCCGCTCGCGCACCCGGAGCAGCCGTGCCGGATCGAGAGGCACGCGAAATGAGAGTCGAGGGAACGAGACCGACCCCGGTTCGTGCGCCGACCCCGCCAATGTACCTCCGGACTGCCTTTGCCACGGCGGGCGGTTTCTGCCCCGGGCGTGCGCGAGGCAAACCCCGTGCGGCCGCGTGAGCGGCGGAGCGCGGGCGCGCGGTGGCGAGACCTGCGCGTGCCGGCGCCGCGATGGGTGCGCGCCGGCGCGGAAGCGAATAGAATCTCGCCGGCGCGCATAGCTGCGGCGCCGAGGCCTCGTAGGCCAGGGCCTCGGCGCCGCGGCTTTGCACGCATGATGCATACGGTGTCACCGGCGGGAAGGCCTCCCGGCCGCCGCCGGTCGATCAGGTCCCAGCACAGATGGAGGCGTCGGCATGGCGAACGTACGGTTGTACAGCGGAGAGAAGATGCCGCTGGAGATGCACAAGGTCCGCATCGTCCAGAAGCTGAACCTGCGGCCGGTGGAATACCGGCACGAGGCGATGACGGCGGCGGGCAACAACACCTTCCTCCTGCAGAACGACGACGTCTTCCTCGACATGCTCACCGATAGCGGCGTCAACGCCATGAGCGACCGCCAGCAGGCCGCCATGCTCACCGCCGACGACAGCTACGCCGGCAGTGCCACGTACACGCGCCTCGAGAGCCGCCTGCACGAGATCTTCGGCATGGACTACTTCCTGCCCACGCACCAGGGCCGCGCCGCCGAGAACATCCTCGCGCAGGTCCTCGTGACTCCTGGCAGCGTCGTGCCGATGAACTACCACTTCACGACCACCAAGGCGCACATCGTCCTGAATGGCGGCTCCGTCGAGGAGCTCATCTGCGACGCCGGCCTGGAGATCACCAGCGACGAGCCGTTCAAGGGCAACATGGACATCGACAAACTCGTCGCCTGCATCGAGGGCCACGGCGCCGACAAGATCGCCTTCGTGCGCATGGAGACCGGCACGAACCTGATCGGTGGCCAGCCGCACTCGCTCGAGAACCTGGCCGCCATGCGCGCGGTCTGCGACAAGTACGGCCTGCTGCTCGTGATGGACGCCAGCCTCCTGGCCGACAACCTCTACTTCATCAAGACGCGCGAGGCGGCGTGCCAGGACATGAGCATCCGCGAGATCTCGCGCAAGATCGCCGACCTGTGCGACATCATGTACTTCTCGGCACGCAAGCTCGGCTGCGCACGCGGCGGCGGCATCTGCGTGCGCACCGACGAGCTCTACCGCCTGATGCGCGGCCTCGTGCCGCTGTACGAGGGCTTCCTGACCTACGGCGGCATGTCGGTGCGCGAGATCGAGGCGATCACCGTGGGCCTCGACGAGACGATGGACGAGGACATGATCAGCCAGGGTCCCCAGTTCATCGAGCACATGGTCGGCGAGCTGGTCGCCAGAGGCGTGCCCGTCGTGACGCCGGCCGGCGGGCTCGGCTGCCACATCGACGCCATGCGCTTCCTCGATCACGTCCCGCAGACCGAGTACCCGGCCGGCGCGCTCGGCACCGCGCTCTACATCGCCGGCGGCGTGCGCGGCATGGAGCGCGGCACGCTCTCCGAGCAGCGCGACCCGGACGGCAACGAGACGCTCGCCAACATGGAGCTGCTGCGGCTTGCCATGCCGCGACGCGTGTTCACGCTGTCTCAGGTCAACTACGCGATCGATCGCATCGACTGGCTCTACCAGAACCGGGACCTTGTCGGCGGGCTCATCTTCACCGAGGAGCCGGAGATCCTGCGCTTCTTCTACGGCCGGCTGGCGCCGGTCGGCGACTGGCAGGACAGGCTGGTAGCCAAGTTCCGCGCCGACTTCGGGGACAGCCTCTGAGGCCGCGCTGAAGGTGCGCCGGCCCGGCGCCGCCGCCGCCGGGCGCGACCCGGCCCCCTTGGCTCGCGGCTCAGCACCGCCCCCGCGCACGTCCTTCCCGCACGTGCGCGGGGGCCGTTCCTTCGGCTCAGGTACGAAAAGGCCCGTAACCGGGTAACAGGTGACGGAAGGTGACGGAGGGGGACCGGCGGTGGACACACCCCGCGGGGAGAGACGTCACCGGCGAGGTGATCCGATGGATGACGCGTCAGTTGGAAGCGTGGAATCAGGCTCCCCGCTGCGGCTGCTGTGCATAGAGGACTCGCCCGCGGACGCGGAACTCGAGGCCGCGAGTCTCGAGCGCGCCGGGTACGACGTGCGCATGGACCGGGTCGACAGCGAGGTGGATCTCAGGACCGCGCTGGACTCGGGGGAGTACGACGTCATCTTCCTCGACCACGGGCTGCCCGGCTGGGACCCGCGCGCGGCACTGCGCGCCGCCCACGACGCCGCTCCGCAAACACCGGTGGTCTGCGTGGCCGGCACCATCGGCGAGGAGACCGCCGTCGAGATGCTCAAGCTTGGTGCCTCCGACTACGTGCTCAAGGACCGGACGGCGCGTCTGCCGGCCGCCGTACGCGGCGTGCTGGAGCGCGAGGCAGGCCGCCGCGCGCGCGACGAGGCCGAGGCGGCGCTGCGGGCGAGCGAGGAGCGCTACCGGCGCATCGTCGAGACCGCCGCCGAGGGCATCCTGATGACCGCCGCCGACTTCACCATCACCTACTACAACCAGCGGCTGGCCGAGATGCTCGGCTTCGGAGTCGTGGACCTGCTCGGGCGGTCGGTGCGAGAGCTCGCGCTGAGCGAGGACGGCGCGTTCGTCGAGGCCGAGGAGGCCAGACGGCTGCGCGGTGAGCCAGGCTCCTACCAGCGCCGCTTGCGCCGGGCCGACGGGGGCGGACTGTGGACGAGCGTAGCCTCACGGTCGATCATGGACGAGGAAGGCCGCTTCGCCGGCTCGCTCGCCATGATCTCCGACATCTCGGACGAGAAGGCCGCCGAGGCGCGGCTCAAGCAGGCGCTGGCCGGCACGGTGACCGCCATGGGCTCACTCGTCGAGTCTCGCGACCCGTACACGGCCGGGCACGAGCGACGCTCCGCCGCGCTCGTGGCGGCGATCGCCGGCGAGCTGGGGTTCGACGACGAGGCGCTGACCGCGCTCGACCTGACGGCGCGGATGCACGACATCGGGCAGATTGCCGTGCCGGCGGAGATCCTCACCCGGCCCGGCCCGCTCTCCGCGTCGGAGTTCTCACTCGTCAAGCTGCATCCGCAGGTCGCCTTCGACATCCTGGCGTCCATCGATTTCGGCTATCCCGCCGCGGACATCATCCTGCAGCACCACGAGCGGCTCGATGGCTCCGGCTACCCGCAGGGGCTCCGCGGTGACGAGATCCGCCTGGAAGCGCGCGTGCTGGCGGTCGCCGACGTGGTCGAGGCGATGTCGTCGCACCGGCCCTATAGGGCGTCGCTCGGGATCGAGGCGGCTCTCGACGAGGTGCGCGCCAACGCGGGCCGGCTCTACGACCCCGACGTGGCGGCGGCCTGCGAGAGGGTGTTCGCCGCCGGGTTCACCTTCCCGGACTGAGCTCCGTCCGGCGCGGGTGTGCCGCACGCCACAGCTCCAGACCGCAGATCGCCCACAGGGCGATGCACAGCAGGGTCGGGAACGAGATCGCGTAGTACACGTTGGGCGGGTGAAGCCCGAACCACCAGGCCGGATTGAGCAGGATCCACGTGCCGTCGGCCGCCGCCACGAGGACGGCGAGCAACCCCAGCTCCCACCAGCGCCGTTCACGCCAGAGCCGCCGCCCGACGACGAGCAGCGGCGGCAGCAGGGTGATCAACTGGTGGAACCAGGTGAAGGGTGGCAGCAACGCCAGCAGCGTGACGATCATGGAGAAGGCGAGCAGGTCGTCGGGCGGCCGGTCGCGCCGCGGCCAGCAGACGACGACCGTCGCGAGGAGCGCCGCGCCTCCCAGGAGCCGCCCGAGGGCCCGCGCGAGGCCGAGGTCGCGAGGGAAGAGCCGCCCCATGGCGCCCACGAAGGTCACGTTCATGGGGCCGTTCATGACCAGCTGAGGGCGCACCAGGTCGACGGCCCACTTGGCGTACCCGATGAAGGCGTGTCCGCCGACCAGCGGCAGCGCGACGAGGGTCAGGATGGCCAGTCCGATGACGAACCAGGCCGACGCCTGCCAGCGCCGGCGCGCGAGGAAGTACACGAACAGTGCGGCGGGCACGAGTTTGAGGGCGGTGCCGACGGCCAGGCTGACGCCGAGGACGCGGTCGCGGCGGCGCGCGAGGGCCCAGACGGCGACCGCCAGGCTGAGGACCAGGAAGCCGTTGATCTGCCCGACCAGCAGCGTGTCGTAGGCCGGCGCGAAGAAGAGCAGCAGCAGGAAGGAGGCCGCGTAGATCCAGCGGCCGCCGAGAGTCCGCGCCACGAGCCACGCGGCCGCCACCATGGACGCCACACTGGCCGACTGCCACGCGACGCGGACGACCGGCTCGCCGAGTGAGACGAACGGGCGCAGAAGCGCCGCCGTGTACGGCGGGTAGCGGTACGGCCACACGAAGCGCTGGATGTGGAACGCGGGGCCCAAGGCGAACCAGGCGGCGCGCGACATCTCGTACGGGTCGCGGCCGTGGGCCCATGCCTCGGCCGCGAGGTAGTAGACGCGGAAGTCGATCGGCTGCTTGTAGACGTTCGCCCAGACCGTCCAGGCGGTCAGCGCGACCGCCGCCGCGACCGCGGCGATCACGCCCGTCGTCGTCGCCCTTCCGGTGCCGTCCTCGAGGGTCGACCCGGGGCTCAAGCCCTGTCCGCCTCTGGTTCAGTCACCTGTGTGGTCCGCGTTCGCCCGTGTCGTCGGTCGCCGGCGGCGGGCTCAGTGCGCCGACTTGAGCTGCGTCAGCGTCTTGCCCAGCGCTTGGATGTGCCGGGCGTAGGTGGCGAGGTCGCCGGCGCGCAGCGCGGCCTGCGCGGCGGCGTACTGAGCGTTGGCCTGCTTGATGAGTGCGGTCGTCGCCGCCGTGGTCGTGCCCGGCACCGGCGTGCCGGGCGTCGCCGGCTGCGTCCCGGGCGGCGGCGCGCCGCCGAAGATCGTCGCCAGGGCTTCGCCCAGCGTCGGCGCCATCACCACGTTCTGCTGCTGCCCCGTGGGCAGGTTCGGCGAAGTCGACGGCGAGCGGTAGAACACGATCACGCGCTGGATCTGCGGCAGCGCCGTCGTCGACGACTGCAGGTACAGCGGTTGCACGTACAGTAGCGAGTCCTCGATGGGCACCGTCAGCAGGTTGCCGAAGATGACCGTCGAGCCCTGCTGCCCCCACAACGTCCGCTGGGCGGAGATCGCCGGGTCCTGGTTGATCGCCGCCTCCACCTGGGCCGGGCCGTACACGTTGAGACTCGACGGGAACTCGAAGCTCACGGCCCGGCCGTAGTTCGGCGCGTCTGACTGCGCGCCGAGCCAGGCGATCATGTTGGAGCGTGCGTTGGGCACGTACGGGAGGATCAGCACGAACTCCTCCTTCGTCTGCCCGGGCAGGCGCATGATCATGTAGTAGGCGCTCGCCGGAGCTGGGCCGCTGATCGAGAGGTTGCCCGGGATCTCCCACTGATTGCCCTTGTTGTAGAGCAGCGCGGGGTCGGTGACATGGTAGGTCGCGAACATCTCGGCCTGGGTGCGGAAGAAGTCCTCGGGGTAGCGCACGTGCTGGTGCAGGGTGGCGGGCATCTGCGACGCCGGCAGGAAGACGCCGGGGAAGATCCGCTGGTAGGTGCGGATCAGCGGATCCGTGGGGTCGAACACGTAGAAGCGCATCGACCCGTTGTAGGCGTCGACGACGACCTTGACGGAGTTGCGCATGTAGTTGATCGACCCGTTCGGCTGTGAGTACGGCATGCGGCCGGAGGTCGTGTACGCGTCGGCGATCCAGTACAGACGTCCGCCGGCGACGACCATGTACGGGGTGGAGTCGAACTTCAGGAACGGCGCGGCTTCTGCGAGGCGCGCCCTGATGTTGTTCAGGATGATGACACGGCTCGGGCCCGTGATCGCCGACGAGGTGAAGAAGCGGATGTCGCCGAAGCGCAGCGTGAACGCCAGGCGGTTGAGGAACGGGCTGATCGGGATGCCGCCGCTACCGGTGTACGGCGAGTAGACGTCGCCGTTCGGCCCCGGGTAGTCGAACGTCGGGTACTTGGTCTTGACCAGCACGTAGTCGGTCCCGAGGAGACCGTAGTAGATCCGCGGCTGGGTGATCCGCAGCGCGGGCGCCGACGAGACGCCGGGGACGTCCTGTACGAGGAAGTCCGGCGAGCCGCCCGACGAGACCTGATTCACGGCCGAGACCGTGACGCCGTAGCCGTGCGCGTAGGTGATGTGCTGGTTGACCCAGGTCTGCGCCTGGGACGGCAGGCCGGCCACGCGCAGCTCGCGAGGCGCCAGCATCGTCTGAGTGTAGACGCCGTTCACGGAGTAGCGGTCGACGCTCACGGTCGTGAACGAGTAGTAGGGTCGCAACTCCTGCAGCTGGCTGTAGCTGCTGAGCAGCACCTGCGGGTCCCAGAGGCGGATGTTGCGCACCGTCACGCCGTTGACCTTGAGGGCGGCTGCCGAGAGGTCGCCCTTGAGGGCGTAGGGCGTCTTGGAGATCGCCGTGAGGTCGTAGGCCGCGCGCGTGGCGGCGATATTGAAGGCGATGTACGGCTTCTCCTTGGAGAGCTGGTTCGGATTCACGAGGAGGGCCTGGTACGCGGCCGGCACGATGCCCAGCAGCACGACCAGCGCGGCGAGCCAGATGCCGAACGCCGCCGGCGGCCACCAGGGGTGGCGCTTGCGCGCCGCGTTGTAGACGAGGGCGCCGGCGAGCACGAAGGCGAGCACCATCATCACGCGGATGAGCGGCAGGCGCAGGTGGACGTCGGTATAGCCTGCGCCGAACACCACGCCGGACGTCGAGTAGAGCAGATTCCAGGCCTCGAAGAGGTAGCCGAGGCCGCCGAGTACGAACAGCGCCGCGGCAAGCGCCGAGATGTGGATCGCGGCGCCCTCCTCGATGCGGAAGCCCTGGATCCGGGAGACGTGCTCGGCGGCGCGCACCGCCGGCGGCGTGCGCGCCCACTGCTCCGGCGTCCCGCGTCGCGGCTCCCGCATCCGCGCCTCTACCCCGCCGACGGCGAAGTGCGCCGCCACGGAGACGATGAGGGCGACGAGGACCGAGGCGAACAGGAACCAATAGGCGTACTCCCAGGCCGGCAGCCGGAAGACGTAGAACGACAG